>Ga0310123_10004356_pt1 | contig 10723 bp, 7 predicted proteins | sample CB6_AW_1057_MG_FD_203505 | JGI IMG/M metagenome (GOLD analysis project Ga0310123, IMG submission 203505) | Marine microbial communities from Western Arctic Ocean, Canada - CB6_AW_1057 | ecosystem: Environmental > Aquatic > Marine > Oceanic | place: Canada: Western Arctic Ocean | collected...
AGAGTTTCCGGATGCCGCTGATGGCCCGCTGGCCCGGCCACATCAAGCCCGGCAGCGTCAACTCCGACCTGGTCAGCAACCTCGACTTCGCACAGACCTTCCTCGATCTCGCCGGCGTCGACAGCCCGCCCGACATGCAGGGCCGAAGCCTCAAGACACTCTTCGCCGGTAAGACCCCCGCCGACTGGCGGAAGTCGCTCTTCTACCAGTACTACGAGTTCCCCGGACCCCACGCCGTGCGTCGGCACCTGGGAGTCCGAGATGCCCGCTACAAGCTGATCCACTTCTACAACCTCGACGAGTGGGAACTCTACGACCTCAAGCGGGATCCCCGCGAGATGCGCTCTGTCTACGGGTCACCGGAATACACCGCGATCACCGCCCGGCTGAAGGACGAGCTCACGCAACTCCGCAGGCAATACCGCGTTCCCGACGACCGCGGCAGCATCACGAAGGAGGGAAAGCGGAAAAAGGCCCTCAAGCGGAACAAGCCCAAGGCCCGTAAGAACTAGAGGAAGACCTCCACAGCGGGGAGTGAGCCATCAGGCGGCAGGCGGTCACCGGGAGCTAGAGGGAGCATGCTGGCATTCGTCCTGGGGTGCGTGGTCCCACCGTTTCTGCTGTCTGTGCTGTTGACCGCCCTGCTCCGCCGCTGGGCTCCCGCCTGGGGACTGGTCGATCGTCCCGGTCCGCGGAAGGTGCACGAGGTACCCACGCCGATGGGCGGCGGCGTGGCCGTGTGGTTCTCGGTCGTCGCACCTCTGGCGATCGCATCGCTGTTGGCCTGCGACATGCTGCCGGGCCTCTCGCTGAAGTCACTCCTGCCCACCAAGGTCGCCTCCGAACTCGACCTCTCGCAACTCGCCCCGCGGCTCTCGCTCTTGTGGGGGATCCTCGGAGGCGCCACCCTGCTGGCGGTTGTCGGCCTGATCGACGACTTCCGCAACCTGCCGTGGAAACCCCGGCTGGCGGTGCAGGTGCTGGTCGCGGTGGGGCTGGTTCTGGGAGGTGTGCGGGGGACGCTGTTCGTACCCGGCCCGCTGGTCGGAGCTGCGGTAACGGTGATCTGGATCCTGGTCCTGGTCAACGCCTTCAACTTCCTCGATAACATGGACGGGCTCTCCCCGGGCATCGCCCTGATCGCCGCCTCGTTGTTTGCCCTGGTCCTGCTCGTGGGAACCCCCAGGCCTCACTGGCTGGTCGCCGGTGTTCTGCTGGTCCTCGCCGGAGCACTCGCCGGGTTCCTCTGCCACAACTGGCCACCGGCCAAGATCTTCCTGGGAGATGCCGGCAGCTACTTCATCGGCTGCCTGCTGGCGACTCTGACCGTGGTCGGGACCTTCTACGAACCCGACCCCGAGGCGACCAGCGGCGGACGACACGTGATGCTGGCGCCCCTGTTCATCCTCGCCATCCCGCTGTATGACTTCACCAGCGTGGTGCTGATCCGACTGTGGCGGGGGCACAGCCCGTTCCAGCCCGACAAGAACCACTTCTCACACCGGCTCGTCGACCTCGGACTCTCGCGACGCAATGCCGTGCTGACCGTCCACCTGGCCACCCTGATGACGGGGCTGGGTGGAGTACTGCTGTACCGGGTCGCTGACTGGCCCGCAGCCCTGCTGATCCTGGCCCTGATCGCCTGCATCCTGGCGGTGATCGCGATCCTGGAAACGGTCGCACGACCCGCCCAGGCCACTCCACCCGCTGACCCCTCCCCCACCTCGGCAGACGACGCATCCGAAGTCGGTGGGGGACCGCATGCCTGAGGTGTCTGGTGCCGCCGCCGAAACGGCAGCCGAATCCGATCAATCCTCCGCCTGGGTCATCATCGCGATCGGGCTGCTGGTGGTCCGCTGGCTGCTGCCGGCCGAATCGACCGCCTCGGGAGCCACGCTATGGCTGGTCGCTGCCTGGCTGCTGCTGGCGGCGAGTTGGACGCTGGCCCGTTTGCGAGACTGGTCGATCGCGCCTCTGCGACTGGACCGAGTCGATCTCGCCGTCGCCCTGCTGATTATCCCTCAACTGGTCTCAGCCCTGCTGATTTACCTCCGATCAGACGGCAATGCTCGAGCGGCGGCCAACATGGGGTGCGAGTGGATCGCGGTACTGGTGAGTTTTGTGTTGCTGAGACGATGGCTGAGGGGTCGGGCCGATTTCGGGGCCGTCGTGCGGCTCGGGCTGGCCGTCGCCTTCGGAATCTCGCTGCTGGGTATCTGGCAGCACCACGTCGGCTACCGCCGCGCGATCGCCGATTTTGACAAGCTCGAGAACGAACTGAGCATCGCCCAGCAGGTCGGAAACATCTCCACGATCCGCCGGGTGCAGTCAGAACTGGCCGCCGCCGGCATCCCGCTGAGCGGTCCCGCTCGAGAACTCTGGGAACGCCGCCTGAGAGACAGCCGCGAACCTTACGGTTTCTTCGCGCTGGCGAATTCGCTCGGTGGACTGCTCGCACCACTGCTGCTCTTCGGCATCGCATTCTGGCCGGCCGCGCGGCGCTGCGGCTGGCCGGTCGCGCGGCTGGCGGTGTTCGTGGCCATCCTGCTGCTGGTGGCCTATTGCCTGCTGTTGACCAAGAGCCGCACGGCGTGGGTCGGTCTGGCGGCCGGAGCACTGGTACTCGTCGGAAACGACCTGTGGAAATGGCTCCGCGAGCGGCCCCGCCAGGCCGCCCTGGCGGGCGGAATCCCGCTGCTGTTGGTCATGGCTGCGCTAGCCACCGGAGGGATCGACCGCGAGGTACTGACCGAGGCCCCCAAGTCGCTGGCGTATCGGCTCGAGTACTGGCAAGGCACCCTGGGCGTGATCAGGGACAGGCCACTGACGGGTACGGGACCAGGCAACTTCCGCCAGCACTATCTGGCCCACAAGCTCGAGAGTTCCAGCGAGGAGATTGCCGATCCACACAACTTCGTCCTCGAAGCCACCGCCACCGGCGGTCTGCTGGGCCTGGCCGGACTGGGTGGGTGTGTCATCCTGCTGGTGACCGGTCGCCGCGAACCCGAAGGATCTCCGGCCATACCCGCGACCGAGGGAGTCGGGAGTGTGACGTTGCTGGGTGGCAGCTGTGGCTTCGCGTTGGGTCTGGCTCCGAGTTGGCTACTGGGCGGAACCACCGATCTCCGACTGCTCGGAGTCTTGCTGGGCTGCGGCGCGGCCTGTGCCTGCCTCTCGGGGTTGACTCTCGAAAAAAAGACCCGGCGACGAGCCAGCCTGGCTGCGATCGTCGCGCTGGTGGTACACCTGTCGGGAGCCGGAGGCTTCAGCCGGCCGGCGCTGATGCAATTGCTGCTGCTGTTGGTGATCGGTTGGCGTCCGTGGTGTGACATCGAAAGGAGTCCGCAGGAGGCCACCGAGTCGGCCCCGCTGAAATCGGCTCGGCTCACAGCCCTTTGCTGCGGATTGCTGTTTGTGCTGGTCAGCGTCCTGGGTCTGCTGCCGGTCTTCGAGCAATCGACCAACGCAGACACTGCGACCCACTCGCTGCTCGGCGGGAGGCCCGCCAATGCGGCCCGGTTGTTACAAGACGCCCAACGGGCCGATCGGCTCGACCCCACCCCCGCCCGTCGCCTGGCACTGCTCAAGCTCGATCTGGCCGAGTCCGACGTGGACGACGACGAACTCCTCGATCAGGCCGTCCGCGCCGCCAACACAACCCTCCACCGCGATCCTCACAACTGGGCAGCGGCCCACGTCCTGGCCCGGGCGCACCGATTGAGATGGCGGACACGCCGCGACGACGACGATCGACAGCGGATGATCGACTGGGGAACCACCGCCGTCAATCGCTACCCCAGCAGCCCGAGACTGCACGCCTGGCTGGCCGAAACACTCGCCGAGGCCGGCCTGCCGCGACCCGCCCGCGACCAGGCCCAGACGACTCTCCGGCTGCATCGATTGCTCAAGCAGCGAGGTCACGTCGACAAGTTGCTCAGCGATCAGCGCCTCGAGCAGATGCGTGACCTGCTGACTCCACCCGTGACAGCCACCCCCGTGAGCCGCGGTTCCGGCGGCGGTCCTTGAAAGTCATCGACGACCGCAATTGACCGACTCGAAAATCACAACCTAGAATGAGAGCCTCCGATCGAGGAGTCCCTCGGTTTCAAAAACAATCTTCCAAGTCCCACACTTGATGTGGTCGATTTCGTAGAAGACACGGTCACACGTCGCACGAGCTGCCGGCTCGAAACGATTCCGAGAGGTTTCCATGCGTATCATCGCAGTCATCCTAATCTTCGTCATCGCCTTCGGTGCGCTGTTCCTGGGAGTCAAGGCCTGGCGCGAATCGACAACGGTCATGGTTCGACCCGATGACCCCTCCTCGCTGCCGTCTCCGTCGAAGAACGGACCTCATCCCAAGGCAGTTGTCGTCGGTGGCACCGAGTACGACTTCGGAATCATGGAACAGGGACAGGAATCTGAACACATCTTCACGATTCGTAACGACGGAGAGGCCCCGCTGCGGCTGGCGGCCAATTACAAGGGGGCCAACACCTGCGAGTGCACCGTCGGCAAGTTGGCCAAGAACATCGTCGAGCCCGGTCAAACTGTCCAGGTCACAGTGGCATGGGGCGTCAAGAAGCCGGCCATCGGGTTCGCTCACTCGGCACGAATCCGCACCAACGACCCCGAACTGGTCACGATTCCATTCCTGATCAAGGGAGTGATCGGACGCCGGGCTGTGATCAAGCCCTCACCAAACTGGTCCGTCGGACGACTCGAAGGCGACGCGACCGTGGATGTCGAGTTGACAGTGCACAGCGAGATCTCTGACAGCTTCAAACTGCTCAAGATCGAGAACCCCTCGGGGCTCCTGGTGACCAGGAGCCAGGCTCTGAGTGCCGAGGAACTCGAGGCCCTCGCCGCCGTCGCCAGCGCAGCTCCGGATGACAAGGAGAAGATCGCCAAGGTCACCGCGCGGCTCAGGGCGGGAAACAACCGGCCGCTGCCCAAGGCCGGTTACAAGATCACCGCCACCGTCGACCCCCAAAAGATGGCCGCCGGCCCCTTCCTCGAAACTCTCATCATCCACACCGATCTGTCCGAGGACCACAAGATCAGTTTTCGGCTCAGTGGCAACCGCTCGGGGATGATCGAATTCATGACCGAGACGACACTCGGCACCGAATGGAACAGCGAGAAACTGCTGCTAAAGCTGGGATCGTTCTCCGCCGCGAAGGGCAAGTCGGTGAGAGTCCCGATGCTGATCAAGAACGTCGTCGGCGACAGCACGATCCAGGTCAAGTCCACCAAGCCGAAGTTCCTGAAGGTCGAGTTCGAGCGCGATGAGAACTTCCCGGCCAAAAAGAACCGTCGGTACTGGATGACGCTGACCGTCCCCAAGGGTCAGCCGCCGGTCGTGATGACCAATCGACACAGGGGCATCGTGACTCTCGAACTCGATGGCGGTACGAAACGCAGCATGAGGTTCTTCGTCGGGTTCGTCTCCCGCTAGTACTCCACCCCGTCCCTACTCCACCGCCGACGCAACCGCTCCATGCCACGCCGGGCCATTCCGCTCCTGGTCTCACTCGCACTCGCCGTCGGCCTCGCCGCATGGTACCAGTCAACCCGCAGGCCCGCCGGGAACGACCCGCCGGGTCCAGACCCCGCCAATCCCGGTCTACAGGCCGAGGCGGAACCTCTGCTGGAAGACTGGCCCCACGATCAACTCACGCTGGTCCTCTCCGGCGAACAACACGGGTACCTCGAACCGTGTGGTTGCTCCGAGACCCAGTCAGGTGGCTACTCGAGACGTGCCGACCTGCTGCGACAAATGACCAAACGCGGCTTCCAACCTGTCGCCCTGGACCTCGGAGGACTCGTGCGACGACGACGCGAACAGAGTCGACTGAAGTACCAGACCATGCTCGCGGCACTGGGCGAAATGGCCTACGTCGCGGTGGGGGTCGGACCCGAGGACCTGGCCCTGGGAGCCGACTTCCTGCTCTCACAGGGAACTTCCGAAGAAACCCATCACGTCGAACAATCACGGCCTGGGTCCGAATCCACTCGCCCCCCCCTGCTGGGGGCCAACGTGAGGCTCTTCGACAGCGACGACTTGCCCGGAGCCCCCATCGCCAGCCGGCTGGTCCAGTCGAATCGGCACACGATCGGGATCACCGCGATCCTCGACCCCGTATTGGGCAAGTCGCTCGAGGCCGTCGGAGCACTCGACGACGTGACGATTCGCCCCCCCGAAGACGTGCTCCCCGCAGTGATCGACTCGCTCATCGAACAGGGAGCCACCTTCCTGATACTACTCTCGCATGCGCCACTCGAGAACTCGATGGACCTGGCACGCCGATTCCCGCGCTTCAACCTGGTCCTCAGCGCCGGCGGCCCCGAAGATCCTCTGACCGACAACCCCCGCCAGGTCGGCAACACCACGGTGCTGAGTGTCGGGCAGAAGGGGAAGTACGCCGGAGTCGTCGGGATCGGCCCCCCAGGCACAAGGCCGAAGATTCGCTTCGAACTGGTCAACCTCGACGACCAGAGGTTCACCGATCATCCGAAGATGATCCAGGCCATGACAACCTACCAGCAGACGCTCGAACAACTCGACCTCGCCGCTGCGATGCTGCCGCTGGACACCAGCGGAAACCGCCGGTTCATCGGATCGGCCCAGTGCGGCCAGTGCCACACCAAGGCCATGGCCAAGTGGACCACGACCCCGCACGCGGATGCCTTCGAGAGCCTGGCACGAGGCCGAAAGGGGCAGGAACACAACTGGGTGCCGCGGACGTTTGACGCCGAGTGCCTTGCCTGCCACGTCACCGGTTGGGAACCTCAGGAGGTGCTGCCGTTCAAGAGCGGTTTTGTCGATCGCAACTCATCGGCTCACCTGCTGGGCAACGGCTGCGAGAACTGTCACGGGCCCGGTGACCGGCACGTGGAACTGATCGAAGCCGGCCAGCTCAAACAGGCACTGCTCGAGGTGCGTGTCACCCGGGAACAGGCCCGTCGCAAGACCTGCATCGCCTGCCACGACCTCGACAACAGTCCGAAGTTTGACTTCGAGACCTACTGGCCTCAAATCGCTCACCCGGAACGAGACTGATTCGTGACCATCGACGTGCCCAGCCGCATCCGCTTCCTGACCGCCGAGGGCCTGCTGTTGCTGGAATGGGCCGAGGGCCCCTCGTACCGGATCCCCTTCCGGGCACTCAGGCAATTGTGCCCGTGTGCAGCCTGCGTCAGCGAAACCACCGGTCAGCGTGTGCTCAATCCCGATTCGGTCTCGGCTGACATCCGCCCCACCAGCGTCGACTACTCGGGTAGCTACGCGCTGAAAATCACCTGGAACGATGCCCACGACACCGGTCTGTTCACCTGGGAGTACCTCGACGAGATCGGGACGGCGATCGCGCAGCACGAGGCCGGTGATGCCGATTGAAGTCGAATTGAAGTTCCCCCTTTGGGGCGAAGCTCCGACCGTCCCGGAGATCGTCGGGCGGCTCGAGGCGATCGGGGCACAGGGGCAACCCCCCAGGCAGCAGAACGACCACTACTACGCCCACCCGGGCCGCGACTTCGCCGTGACCGACGAAGCGCTGCGGATCCGCGAAGACGGCCAGAGCGTGCGACTGACCTACAAGGGACCGCTGATCGACGATGTGGCCAAGTCGCGGCTGGAGCTGGAGACCGGGATCGAGTCGGCCGAGGTCGCCGCCGGGATCCTCGAGGCGCTCGGCTTCCGACTCGTGCGAGTCGTCTCCAAGCAACGCCGGCCGTTCCAACTCCAGTGGCTCGGTGCCCAGATCGAAGCGGTAATCGACCAGGTCGAGGGCCTCGGCGAATTCGTCGAACTCGAGACGATCAGTGACCTCGACGGGCACCAGGCGGCACGCGACCAACTGTTGGACCTGGCCGCAGAACTGGGGCTCGAACACAGCGAGCGGTGCAGCTACCTCGGGCTACTGCTGCGGGCCAACTCGCCCGAAGCGTCTTGAGGCGGTCATCGAAATGGCCCCGGTGAGCGGTTTTTCGACACACTGGCGTTGAAAACCAACCCGCTAGCAGCGAGTATTCATTTCCCGGCACAGGATCGTGCCGGTCCATTTCAGCGAGCCGATGTCACGACACATGTCGGCCGCGCCGCGGGACAAAGGAGTGAGGACCCCCATGGCCAAAAGCAAAACACGGAAGAAGCCCGCCGCGGAGAGCCCCGCCGGCATGCTCGAGAACGCCGTCGGACAGATCGAACAGGCCTTCGGCCCCGGTTCGATCATGAGACTCTCGGACGCAGCGAACCACGAGATCAAGGGCATCAGCACCGGTGCCCTTTCGCTCGACTTGGCGCTCGGAGGTCAGGGCATGCCACGTGGCCGGATCGTCGAACTCTACGGTCCCGAGTCTAGCGGCAAGACGACGCTGGCCCTGCACGTGATCGCCAGTGCACAGAAAGCCAATGGCATCGCCGCCTTCATCGACGCCGAACACGCCCTGGATCCCTCCTGGGCCAAGAGACTCGGCGTCAATCTCGAAGAACTCCTCGTCAGCCAGCCCTCCTACGGTGAGGAAGCCCTGCAGATCGCCGAGATGCTGATCAAGTCCAACGCCGTTGACCTGATCGTCGTCGACTCGGTCGCCGCACTCGTGCCCAAGACCGAGCTCGATGGAGAAATCGGTGATACCCACGTCGGACTGCAGGCGCGGATGATGAGCCAGGCGATGCGGAAACTGACCGGGGCGATCGCCAAGAGCAGGAGTTGCGTGATCTTCATCAACCAGATTCGTGAGAAGATCGGAGTGATGTTCGGCAGCCCCGAAACGACTCCCGGAGGACGCGCGCTGAAATTCTACAGTTCCGCCCGGGTCGATGTCCGGCGAATCGCCACGCTCAAGGACGGAGACCTGGCGATCGGGATCCGCATGAGGGCCCGGGTGGTCAAGAACAAGATCGCCCCGCCGTTCCGCGTCGCCGAATTCGACATGCTCAGCTCCTGCGGAATCAGCCTCGAAGCCGATATCCTCGACATGGCCGTCGAAGACCGGATCGTACAACGCAGCGGCAGCTGGTTCAGCTACGGCGAAACGCGGCTGGGACAGGGTCGAGAAAAAGCCCGGCTGTGGTTTCTCGAGAACCCCGACACGCTCGAGGAAATCCGCTCCAAGGTGCTCGTCGCTCGTGGGTTTGGGCCCAAGGATGAGGCGGACGCCGAGGCCGAGGAACCCGAGACGATCAAGGTGGCTGCGGGGGACGAGGTGACTGAGGTGACCGAGGATCCGGTGGTGATCGAGTTGCCCGAGGCTGAGGTGGCCTAGTCCGCCCGGAGGCAGAGCGGGACGGGCTTGGGTGGCCCTGTTGCAGCGGGTACGATCAGGGGGGAGTCCCCTTCGATGCGTATCAGCGTCACCATCCCCGTAGCCATCGCGGTCCTTGTGCCCTGGCTGATCCCCGGCTCACCCGCCTCGGCCCAGGACAAGTCCGGGGCCGCGGGCCTGTTGCAGCTGGAACGGTCATTGGTCGAGGTGACTCGTCGAGTCGAAGGCTCGGTCGTGGCGATCGCCCGCTATCGGCTACCGGGATCCGATACCAATCTCAACCGACCCGGCCGACCCGCTCCCCGGCGGGGCGGATCTGCCAACAGCGTCGACCCCAACCACCCCGACTTCATTCCCAACGAGTACGGCACCGGGATCGTGGTCTCCGATCCCGGAGACCCCACCCGGCGGCTGGTGCTGACCTGTTTTCACGTGGTCCGAGGTGGTCCGTTGGCGAAACCGTCGGCGGCCGGCCAAGCTTCCCGCCAGCGACTGCACGTGCGATTCGCCAATCGACGGGGCTGCCCGGCTCGCATCCTCGCCGCCGACCCCCGCAGCGACCTGGCCGTGCTCGAACTGGACCCCGCCGATCTCAAGCAGGCCGGCCTCACAGCCGGGTCGCTGAAGCCGCTGGCGATTATCGCCTCCCCGACACCTCGCAAAGGCCGCTTCGTCCTGCTGCTGGGAAACCCGTTTGCCATTGCTCGCGACGGTTCGGCGAGCGTCGGCTGGGCGCTGATCAGCAACACCCGCCGCCAGGCCGTCTCGCGGGCCAGGACACGCGATGGTCTGCAGAGGGGTGACGGGTCGATCCACCGACTGGGCACCCTGTTGCAACTCGACACCCGGCTCAAGCACGGCACCAGCGGTGGCCCCGTCCTGGACCTCGACGGTCGCCTGCTGGCGTTGACCACTTCGATCTCGCCCCGCGATGGAATCGAAACCTCCGCCGGATTTGCGATTCCGCTCGAAAAGCCCTTCGTGCGGATCATCGACACGCTCAGACGGGGGCTCGAGGTCGAGTACGGGTTCCTGGGCGTCCAGCCCGAGGACGTCTCGACCGGACAACTCAACGGATACAACGGCACCTTCCAGCAGCCTACAGCGGCACGCGCGGCACGCGTCTTCCGCGGGTCACCGGCCCAGCGGGCCGGGATCCGGGCTGGAGACCTGATCCTGGCCGTCGACAAGCAACCGGTGCCGGGCCGTTACGAACTGATGCGACAGATCGAATTGGTCGGGCCGGGCCGCAAGTTGACCCTGGACCTGTGGCGTGAAACCACGCGGCGCCGCGTGCGAGTTGCCGTCACACTCGGCAAATGGCCCCTGCCGGACCGCAGCGGCATGATCGCCTCCAAACAACGCCACCCGAGCTGGCGGGGGATCGAGATCGACTACCCCACCGGCCGACTGAAGTTCGTGCCCGATTCGTTCGAGTTTCCTCGAGCGGTTG
>Ga0310123_10004358_pt1 | contig 10723 bp, 7 predicted proteins | sample CB6_AW_1057_MG_FD_203505 | JGI IMG/M metagenome (GOLD analysis project Ga0310123, IMG submission 203505) | Marine microbial communities from Western Arctic Ocean, Canada - CB6_AW_1057 | ecosystem: Environmental > Aquatic > Marine > Oceanic | place: Canada: Western Arctic Ocean | collected...
GCTGGAGACACTCAGTCAGTTTGAGGACCGCTGCATCCCAGTGATGCTCAGCTGCACCGACCAGACCGAACCAACTGGAACCAGCCACGGTGATGGGGTACTGATCTGCCCCCCCACCACTACTCCGGCAGTGGCCGCCTCAATGCTGATGGCGCTGTGGAGCCAAAGCCCAACCCTGATTTCGCTGAGCAACGAGTTGCGGATAATCCAGACCCAACAGGGTGGACTGGTGGAACAGATCGGGAAAATGGACGAGGAACTGCGCCTGGCTGCGCAACTACAGCAGGAATTCCTGCCCGCCGAGTTGCCCCGGATTGGTGACATTGCATTTGATGTGTTATTTCGCCCGGCCGGGTACGTCAGTGGCGATATCTACGATATTCAACGCCTCGATGAAAATCACCTTGGTTTCTTTGTTGCCGATGCCGTTGGGCATGGCGTCCCGGCAGCACTGCTGACCATGTACATCAAGCGGTCGCTACATACCAAGAAGTTGGCCCCAAACTGCGCCCTCGGCTATGAGATTATTCAGCCCAGCGAGGCCTTGGCCCTGCTTAACCAGGACATGGTGGCACGCCAGTCTGGCCGGGTACGATTTGCAACTGCGTGCTATGGGATCATCAATTGTGCAACACACTCCATGATTCTGGCCCGAGCTGGACACCCGTTCCCGATTCTCCTGCGAGCTGATGGATCGACGGACATGGTTGCACCCGAAGGCAGTCTGCTTGGGGTATTTCCGGATGAAGTTTTTGAACAAACAACCGTCGACCTGGGGCCTGGCGATCGGCTGTTGGTTTATAGCGATGGCTTCGAAATGGCGTTTCCGGGCAAGGAGGAGAATCAGCCAGTGGCCAACGATCGTTACACGACTGAATTCGAGCGGTTACGGTACGGCCCGATCGATAAGGCCCTGGCCCGCCTGAACGTCACGCTCGATGCACAGACCGGATCGCTGAACCAGCGAGATGATCTGACCGTGCTGTGCCTGGAGGTCAAAAAAAATGCTGCGGCACATGCGGCGTGACCCCGACCCCCGTCCCTCCCAAACTTCACAACCGGCCCACGCGCAAGTCAGCTCACCTTAATCATCTATGAATCCTGCCTCGCGCAGCAGTTCTATTGATACATCACTACGCTGTTGCTGACGCAGTGCATGCACAAGCGTCTTGGCCAGAATATCGCATTCCAGATTGACCCGGTCGCCAACCCGGACTTGGACCAGGGTAGTCAACCCCAGCGTCGTGGGAATCAGTGCAATCTCAAATGTTTCAGGGCCGACCTTGGCAATGGTCAGACTGACGCCGTCAACCGCAATAGAACCTTTGGGAATGATCCAGTCCATCAGTTCCGCCGGTGGGCAAATGCATAACCGCGGTGTATCTTCATCTCGGCCCACGATCTGGCCGACTCCATCTACGTGGCCTTGCATGAAGTGCCCGCTGAGCGGCTGGTTCGCCAAAACCGCCGGTTCCAGGTTGACCAAAGCTGACCGGGTCAACTGCCCCAGAGTCGTTTTGTCCAGCGTCTCGGGAACCACATCGAAACTCAGAGTGGCCTGATCGAGTTCGGTGATCGTCAAACACACTCCGCTAATGCAGATGGAATCACCACGGGCCGGCATGTATCCCCCGACGGGCTGCCACGTCGAGCGGTCGATAGTCAGATACCGTCCCACTAAACTGGGTGTTACTGTCACAACTTGCCCAGTGGCTTGGACAATCCCGGTGAACATCGGCATGATGGTACCCGACTGCAGCAACGCAACGTACCCGCTCGATCCAGACACCTGGTGTTCATGTTGACGATAGGCATTGCTGATATACCACGGAACACCGTTCGCTTGCCCCGACCCGTAATCACGTGGGAAAGGCTCCGCACCTGTGGTAAGTGAGCAACGCAGTTTTACGCAACAATGGCCCCTGCCGGAGCGAATCGGCATCGCTTTTTGTTGCCTGTTATCATCTTTGACCTCCGACAAGGATCACACTATGCCATTGCGTACCCACACCTGCGGCGAACTGCGAAAGGAGCACATCGGCCAAGCCGTCAGTCTCGCGGGTTGGGTGAACAACTACCGCGACCACGGCGGAGTGATCTTTATCGACCTGCGTGACCGGGAAGGCGTAACACAGAGCGTATTTCACCCCGAAGCGGCCCAAGCCCATACCCTGGCTGACAAGCTCCGCCATGAGGATGTGGTCCAGATCACCGGTAGTGTCATCGAGCGCGTGGACGAGCAAGGCAAGTCACTGGCCAACCCCAAGCTCTCGACCGGTGAGATTGAGGTCAATGCATCGGATCTTGTCATTCTGAACAAATCTCAGACCCCTCCATTTACACCTTCCGATGCCAGCGGAGTCGGCGAGGAAATACGACTGCGCTATCGCTATCTTGATCTGCGCCGTCCGAAGATGCAGCAGATCCTGCGCACCCGGCACCGGGTAGCCAAGATCATGCGCGATTATTTCGACGAGAATGGATTCTATGAAATTGAAACTCCTTTTCTCTGTAAAAGCACGCCAGAGGGCGCTCGCGACTACCTAGTCCCCTCTCGCCTGAATGCGGGGCACTTCTATGCCCTGCCACAAAGCCCTCAGATCTTCAAGCAGATCCTGATGGTGGCGGGCCTCGAGCGGTACGTTCAGATTGCACGATGCTTTCGAGATGAGGACCCGCGTGCCGACCGCCAAGCTGAATTCACACAGCTCGACATGGAGATGAGCTTTGTCGAGGCAGACGATGTCATGGCCATAAATGAACAGCTGGTGCGGCGCATCTGGCAAGAGATTCTTAGGGTCGAAGTTCCACCAGTGCCCCGCATGAACTACCACGAAGCGATCCGTCGGTACGGGTCGGATCGGCCCGATCTGCGATTCGGTCTGGAACTGGTTGATGTCACCGATCTGACTGCCCAAACTGATTTCAAGGTCTTTCGTGGTGCGATTGATGCCGGTGGAATCGTCAAAGCCATTTGCGTCCCGGGCGGTGCCAGCCTCAGTCGCAAGCAAACCGACGCCTTGGCCGAGTGGGTCAAGCAATTTGGCGTGGGAGGACTACCGACCACGAAGGTCCAAGATGGCGATCTGTCGACGGGAATCGCCAAGTTCCTAGAGCCAATATCCGCGGCTCTGATCGATCGAATGGCAGCAACCAACTCAGACCTATTGTGCTTTGGAGTTGATGCCAAGCCACCGGTCGTCGATCGGGCACTGGGTGAATTGCGGATCAAGCTTGCCGGCGATCTGGACATGATTCCGGCTGACCAGTGGCAGTGGCTCTGGGTCGTGGACTTTCCCCTGGTGGAGTGGGATGAGCAACAGAAGCGATGGAACAGCTTGCATCATCCCTTTACGGCACCGGCCGACGAGGATCGGGACCGTCTGGAATCAGATCCGGGCTCGGTAAAGTCGAAGGCCTACGATCTGGTACTCAACGGTTCGGAACTCGGCGGCGGGTCGATTCGAATTCATCAGTCCGAGGTCCAACGGCAGGTCTTTTCACTTCTGGGTATCAATGAGCAACAGGCCCGCCAGAAGTTTGGATTCCTGCTTGACGCGCTGCAATTCGGTGCCCCACCCCATGGCGGCATTGCTTTCGGTCTGGACCGGATCGTTATGCATCTATGCGGTACCACCAACATTCGCGATGTAATGGCATTCCCCAAGACTCAGACTGGCGCAGACCTGATGACCGAGGCCCCGTCGCCGGTAGATGCGGGACAACTCAATGAGTTGCATCTGCGCATCGCGGGCGGGAGCAAGTAGAAACCAACCACCTGAACCGAGGTCTGCCCATTGTCGCTTCCAAGTACACCGTTGTCATTGCAATGGCTGCCTGACCCGATCTAACACCCCTGACCCGACGACCCGAACCATGTGCGGAATCGCGGGCATCGTGCGCTTCGACGGTCAGCCAATCGAACCGATGCGGCTGCAGGCGATGCTTGACCATGTCAGCCACCGCGGGCCCGATGGTCGCGGAGTCTGCGCCGATGGGGCCTGGGCTGCGGCCCATGCACGTTTGAGCATCATCGATCCTGCCACCGGTGGCCAGCCCATGCACGCAGCAGCAGCCCAGACTAAAACACAGACAGGTTCAACCAGTGAGTCGGGGAAACAGGGGCCGCTTTCGGTCGTATTCAATGGTGAAATCTATAACCATCGTGATCTGCGCACGCAGTTGGAAGCCCATGGTCACCAGTTCGTTTCCAACCACAGTGACACCGAAGTGCTGCTGCTTGGATATCGCCAGTGGGGTACCGACTTGCCGGGTCATCTTCGCGGCATGTTTGCCTTTGCAATCTGGGATGCGCAGCGTCACCGCCTGATGTTGTGCCGAGACCGTTTCGGCAAAAAACCACTGTACATCAACCGTGACGGCAGACGCATACTCTTTGCCAGCCTTGTAGGAACGATTGTCACGGCCATGAACCGTGCACCGTCACCGGACCCGATCGCCCTTCTGGATTACTTGCGCCTGGGCTACCCATTCTTGCGATCTATGGTTGATGGCATCGAGGAGCTACCACCAGGTCACTGGATGACGGTAACTGATACCGGAACAGTCTCTACCCAATGCTATTGGGAACCCGCGATGCCTGACCTCGGTAGTTCAACCGCGCGTCTAGCGGCCCTTCCTGACGCCTTGGCTGAAGCTGTTCGTATTCGATTGGAGGCGGACACTCCACTGGGCTGCTTTCTCTCCGGCGGCATTGACTCCTCTATCGTTGCCGCGATGGCTCAACAGCAACTGGCGGCGCAAGGAGGTGATTCGCTGCGCACCTTCAGCGTGGCAATGACACAGGCCCACTACGACGAGTCGCACTACGCCGATATGGTAGCCCGGCACATCGGGGCGCAGCACACATCGCTTCATGCCGATCCCAGCACTGCAATTGATGACCTCACCCACCTGATGACACTGAGCGGCGAGCCAACTGCGGATAGTTCCTTGCTACCAACATATTGGCTGTGCCGGGCTGCCCGGGAACACGTCACGGTCGCCCTGTCGGGCGATGGCGGCGATGAGTTATTCGGAGGTTATGACCGCTATCGTGCACTTCGGTTGATCGCCCGGTGCGGCAGGTACCTGCGGTTACTGCCAGCTGGTGGCGGTGGTGAGCCCAGATCGTCAGTCGCAAGATTCTCGCGATTGGTCCGCGCTGCCCGAGCTGGACCTGAGCCGGCCCGACAATATCGGCGGATGATCTATCTTTTCAGCGAACAGCAGATCCGTGAATTGGGCATCACGGCATCCGACGATCCGATCCCCCCGCTGACCGACTGGCCGGCTTGGCCGGATCCCGTGCCTGCGGCGATGCGATGGGATCTGAAACATTATCTGCCCCATGTGCTGCTGCGGAAAGTGGATCGCGCATCAATGGCAGTCGCCCTAGAGGTCCGATGTCCCCTGCTGGACCAGAGTGTTGGTGATCTGGCCACAGCATTGGGCGAACGGGAGTTGATGCCCAGAAGTCACCCCAAGGCATTGCTGCGTGCCATGGCTGATAAATTGCTGCCGGCAGCAATCGCCCGACGAAAAAAACAGGGATTTGCGATACCCATCGGTGCCTGGATGCGCCAAGAACTCAAGCAGCCTCTGGCCGACCGATTATTTGATGGCACGCTATCGCAACTGGGCCTGAAAATGGATCCAGTCCGGCACTGGTTTGATCAACACGTCAATGGCAGGGTTAATCACACACACCGCCTCTTCGCCCTCCTGCAATTGTCGCTATGGGGCCAATGGCTGCGGTCGGCCAAGGGCATAACTCACATGTCCAGAGACCCATGATGGGCATGGGTTTGGCAACGAGGCGATTGACGGATAATCAAACCCTAGCGACTGGATTCCCTCCAGCACCCCACTTACAAGTTTGAAGGTTCTCTGCCCCTCCCTCTATCCTTGGATCTGGACTCTTGTCCCTGCTTGTACCCTCGGACTGTTCATGCCGCTGCACATCTTGGTACGATCGATCTGAACGACAACGGGTATACCCCCCGATGAATAGATATCACATCATGCTATTGGCCGTTCTGCTCGCGCCGACCAGTGTTTTGGCGCAGGGCCACCCGATCAAGATCGGGTTTTACAATGTGCTGAATCTGTTTGATGTCTTCGATGATCCTTATACGGCAGACGAAGGCATACCGATAAAGTCACGCAACCAGATCAAGTTATTGGCTCAGGTGATCCAACGGCTAGATGCCGACGTACTGGGCCTATGCGAGGCTGAGAACCAGCACGTTCTCAAGGAGATGGTGACTGAATTTCTTCCTGAAATGGGCTACGAGTTCATTGCCATACCCGAAAGCAATAGTAAACGGGGTGTCAAACTCGGCCTGCTCAGCCGGTGTCCGATCATCAGCATCACCAGTTATCGATGGGGAAAGTGGCAGCACAAGGATGATCCACACTGGTGGTGGTTTGCTCGCGACTTGATGCATGCGAGGGCGCAGGCTAAAGGGCAGGTGATTGATGTCTTCGTGGTACAGCTGAAGAGCAAGGGTGATCCCAAAAGTGTGGCTTGGCGCACCGTCGAAGCGGCGGAATCCCGCCGTATCATCGAGGACCTGCTCGCCGAAGATCCAAATCGCCTACTGGCACTGATTGGTGACTTCAACTCCACACCGGAAGAACCCGCGACTCGATCGCTGCTGGTGCCCGATGAATCCGGACGGCCTGTGCTTGTTGATCTGCATGCTGAACTCCCGTTTGCCCAACGCATCACCCGATATGGCAAGAAGCATCCCAGTGAAATCCTTGACTTCATCCTCGCCAGCCCTGCACTAGCGGCACGCCATGTCAGTGGTTCGGCAGAGATATTCGCACCCGAACCGATCACCCAGGGTTCCGACCACATGGCAATTGCGGCAACGTTTGCATTGAATCCGTAGGTGCCGGATACCCCACGGTCGAGCCCGCCGCCACTTTTCTGAACCCGAGTGACAATCTCCCACTCTCAACCTTTTCCTGGCACTGAAATTTTTTCTTCATCCCACGATCAACCCCATGCATGACCCACTTCATATCGAAATCTTCTGCCTGGGCCAATGGATGACCAATTGCTACATCGTCTACGGCCGGCAATCTTGCTGGATCGTGGATGTGGGATTCGAGCCAGAGCCCATGTTCAGATTCATTGAACAGAAAAACCTGTCCGTTGAACGGATCGTTCTGACTCACGCACACGTGGACCACATCGCCGGCCTGGCCGATGCCGCCGGGAGATTTCCCGACGCACCGATCGCAATTCATGAATCTGAACATAACTTTGCCGCCAATCCTGAGCTGAACTTATCCGCCTTTCTCGCTGAGCCGGTGTCAGCACCGACTCCCACTGAAACGCTTGTCCACGGCGATATGCTCGAATTGTCAGGGCATCAATTCGCGATCCGGCACACGCCCGGCCACAGTCCGGGCGGTATCACTCTATACCAGCCACAGATGACGGTGGCACTCGTCGGAGACACTCTTTTTGACGGCAGCATCGGCCGACACGATTTTCCCACGTCCAACTTTGCCCAGTTGCAACAGAGCATCCGGGAGCAGCTCTACAGCCTCCCTGATCAGACACGTGTGCTACCGGGACACATGGGACCGACGACGATCGGCAAGGAAAAGGCGACCAACCCTTTCGTGCGGGACTGAGCGATCTCTTTAATGAATGAATGTCTTGCGCTTCTTCCCTGTCAGATAGCTCTCGATCACAGTGGATGAAAGATCCTCGCTGGTACAGTAATAGGCCATGCCACGTGTCAGGCGCGTCATCTGGTCGACAAAACCAACCCAGTCCATTGCCCAATAGTCTTCTATCAGGGCAAAGGTGGCGATCCGGATGCCCTGTTGCTGGCAGCGAAGCGCTTCGGCCAATGTGATGTCACGGGACTTACCCGTCGGCGGGTACAACAGGTACAGCATCTCCCCTCCAGCTTTGTTCGGCTCGATGTGCGCTGTGGGCTGGCCATCAGTGACAATGAAGATCTGCTTGTTCGCGGCGCTGCGCCGGCTCAAGATCTGCCGGGCCAAACGCAGACCCAACTGCAAATTCGTAAAGTGTAGAGGGATCTTGTCCTTCGATGCGAGGGCCTGGTCTAGGGGCACACGCAGTCGCACCTGCTCATTACGGATGCTGACAGGTTTGGGCATCAGGAGCGGGATGTCGCGATCATCGATGGCGTCGGCCAGCGAGTAGAACCCCACGTGGTCCAGCGTGTCCTGTGGGAATCGTTGGCGGATCATCGCCGCCATCCCCAAAGCCACTCGCTTGGCCTGGTAAAAACGGCCCCATCGCATCATTGATCCGGATTGGTCGATGAGCATTACGGTGGCACAGTCAGCCGAACTTTCGGTCACGTACAGTTCAAAGTCATCCGATCTCATCTGAATCGGTGGCCGCGACGTCACGTTGCTGTCGCGATGAAGGGCGTTGCGCAACGTTGCGTTCAGTTCGATCTCACTTAGTGGATCGCCAAATTGATAGGGCCGAGTTCCCTCAGTGCGCTCGGTCGTTCGGCCCGAGGCGATGGTCGGATGACCCTCCCGGCTTCCCTGACGCAATCCTGAAAATATTTCCAGGAGCGCCTGATGCTGTAAACCCTGAAGCATCTTTGGCGTCAACCGCAGTTTTCCCCCGCTTCCTGCGTTTGGGTCTACCTCCAGCAGGCCAGCCTCGATCAACTGCTGAATGTAATCGGCCTGATCGGGATCGAGGTTCTCCATGGCGTCGAGCCCCTCCTGCCCGTACTGCATGATGAAGGCAGCAAGCTTTGGATCCAGAAACAGCATGTCCGGAGTTAGAAAATTCTGTCCACTGAATTCACTGTAGTCGTAGCGCATCGGCTGGCTCGTGGGGTAATTGTAGCCGCCTTAGCACGTCAGCCTCATCCGTCCGTCAGAGAGGTGCCCGCTTGGGCACACCCGGGTCGCGAGGATACTTCCAAGGAGTGGGCCGATCCTTCCCGATGGCAATAACCACCAATTGGTTTTCAAACGACTCGGGGTACGCATCAAAAACGGCCAGTTCACCAGCGCCCAACACGGCCATGGCGTCGGCAGCAGCGGCCAATTCGGCCTCGGCCTTGGGCCCTTTCATTGCCAGAATGGCTCCACCAACCTTGACCAACGGTAGTGAATATTCCAAGACCACCGACATCGTGCCAATCGCACGGCTGACTGCCACGTCGTATTGCTGGCGGTGTTCCGGGTGGTGGCCGATGGTCTCGGCTCGGCCCTGGACCGTCGTGACCCGGTGCAGACCCAGCCGTTCAATACAGCTATCTAGAAACTGCGATTTCTTGCCCGTTGCTTCAAGTAGCGTCACCGATAGGTCTTCACGGGTGACCGCGATCGGGATGCCAGGCAGCCCCCCACCACTGCCGATGTCAATCACGGTCGCTTCCGGTGCAAAATTCTCCAGGGCTGGAAGCAGCGTTAAGGAATCGATGATCAGACGGTGCCACGCCTCCTGACGGCTCCGCACCGCTGTCAGGTTGACCCGGCGGTTGTGCTCCATCAGGAACTCCAGATAGACCGCCAGACGTTCGAGTATGGCCCCCGAAAGGTCGAAGCCCAGTGCCTCCAGATCTGCATGAACCGAATCGGGAATATCCATCTACGAAGCCTAAAGTGTCGAGGGACAAGCGTAAAGTACTTGTAAGTCCCCCTTGGCCCGCGCATAAAGCCAGAACTGCCAACAGCCGCCCTCCGCCAACGCAAGCATTGTCACAGTCGAAGCCCCAGAGCACCAATTGTGATCTATCTGTTGTGATGAAGGTGCTCTACACCTTCCCTTTGCTACTACTGGCACCTAGCAACTGGGCCCAAGCTCCGAAGCCTCTCGCTATCTCCAATCACTTCTACAATTCACGCCGTATGCCGGAAACCACCTGGCTAATGCCACCAATTGCGCGCTGGCCACGATAGGTCTTGGGCCGACCGAACTCGAAGCTCGGGCGGCCAATGACCCTCGCTCGCCGGGAGGCAAAATTCAGTGTCAGGCCGATCATTGCAAAAGTCGCCAACAAGGACGAACCGCCATAGGACACCAGCGGCAGTGTGATGCCCGTGATAGGAAGCAAGCCCACATGCATACCGATGTTGATCATCGCTTGAGTAAAGATGGTTGCGGCAAATCCGACACAGGCAAGACGAGCAAACGGATCCTTGGTACGGGCCGCCACCAGCACTATTGAGAAGACCAGTAGCCAGTACAGGGCCGCCGTACCCCATGCCCCAACCAGGCCCCACCGGTTGGCAATTACTGCAAAAATCATGTCCGTGTGATCGTGCGGTAGCGTGTTGTAGCGCACGATGACCTGCGATTGAACAGCACCGTATCCGGTGATACCGCCGGCACCAATGAGCATCATGGCCTTGTTCGCCTGGTAGCCCTCATCATCAATGTATCGCGTCTGGCCTTGGGCCATGCTGATTGCACTGACAATTCTCTGTCGTTGGTGCGGCTTGAGAACCTGAAGCGGTTCAGGTGCCCAGAGTGAGATCACGATGACTACGGCCATCGCTGTAGCAGCGATGGCCATCAGTCCTCCAAGATGGCGCAACTTCGCACCGGCCGCCACCAGCATTGCCAGAAGTACAGGGCCAAACACCATCGCCGTTCCCAGGTCCGGCTGCTGGTAGATCAAAAGCACTGGAACCAGCATGATCACGAAGGGCACGAGCAGGCCGAACAGTGTTCGGTAACTGCTGCCGTAACGCA
>Ga0310123_10004359_pt1 | contig 10718 bp, 8 predicted proteins | sample CB6_AW_1057_MG_FD_203505 | JGI IMG/M metagenome (GOLD analysis project Ga0310123, IMG submission 203505) | Marine microbial communities from Western Arctic Ocean, Canada - CB6_AW_1057 | ecosystem: Environmental > Aquatic > Marine > Oceanic | place: Canada: Western Arctic Ocean | collected...
CAGACGGTCTGGATACTCTCAGCGCAAGTCAGTTTAGGGTTTGGTCTGATGACACCGGATACTAAAATCGCCCGCATCCACGCTCTGGAAGTCCTGGACTCCCGCGGCAACCCTACCGTTGAAGTAGATTTGCAGCTGGCCGGAGGAGCCCTTGGCAGGGCTATTGTGCCTTCTGGTGCATCCACCGGAAAGCATGAGGCTTTGGAGCTGCGCGACGGTGATTCTGCCCGCTACGATGGGAAAGGTGTGTTGCACGCCGTCGCCAACGTCAACGAAATTATCGCCCCGCAGTTAATTCGAAAATCTCTGGATGCCACCAATCAACCAGAAGTGGACGAATTACTCCGCACTCTTGATGGTACCCACGACAAGTCCAAGCTAGGAGCCAACGCCATTCTGGGGGTGTCTCTAGCTACGGCTCACGCTTCTGCCAACGCCTTGGGCATACCACTGTACCAGTACTTGGGAGGCGAACTCGCCAACGAATTGCCAGTGCCAATGGTTAATATAATCAGCGGCGGTGAACATTCGGCGTGGAGTATTGATTTCCAGGATTTCCTGGTAATACCGGTGGGTGCGACCAGCTATAGTGAAGGTTTGGTCTGGTGCCGAGCCGTGTACCAAGCAACATCCAGGCTATTGACCCAGCGGAACTTGCTACCGGGCGGAGTGGCTGATGAAGGTGGCTTCGGCCCGCGCCTGTCGTCCAACGAAGATGCCCTCGGGCTATTAGTTGACGCCATTGATCTTGCCGGGTTCAAGGCAGGAGTGACCAGAGACTTGGCCGTCGGCATAGACGTAGCGTCCAGTGAGTTCCATGAAGATGGTAAATATACATTGCATACCGAAGGACGGGAATTGTCCTCATCGGAGATGGTCGGGCTCCTCAAGGCTTGGGTCGACCAATATCCCATAATATCTATTGAGGATGGCCTGGCCGAGGATGATTGGGAAGGTTGGCAGCAACTTACGAAGTCAGTGGGTTCTCGGATCCAGCTAATCGGAGATGACCTGTTCACTACTAATCCAGGTCGATTGCAGATGGGCATAGATCGGCAAGCCGCCAACGCAGTGTTAGTGAAGCTAAACCAGATCGGCACGTTAACTGAAACGCTGGAAGTGGTCTCCACCGCCCGGCGAGCCGGATTCCTGCCGGTAATTTCAGCACGTTCCGGCGAGACAGAGGACACCACCATCGCCGACCTTTCAGTGGCCACCGGAGCTGGCCAAATAAAAATTGGCTCTTTGACCCGGTCAGAGCGACTGGCCAAATACAATCAATTGCTGCGCATTGAGGACCAACTGGGCCGCCGGGCGACCTATCGGGGTCGCGAGGTTTTCGCCCGGTTTATTGCGTAGCCCTAGAGTATGCTGATTAGAAGATGGTGATAAATGGTAGGCCCTTCATCAAAGTATAAGATCCTGGTTACCGACTACGTCTGGCCGTCCACAGCGCCCGAACGGGAGGTGCTGGCCAAAATCGGTGCCGAGATAATCGAAGCGCCAGATCCCTCAGAGGATACCCTGGCAACTCTGGCGAAGGATGCCGACGGAATTATGACCTGCTTCGCTCAGGTGACCCCACGGGTGGTGGAAGCAGCCAAGAAATGCGTCGTTATCAGTCGCTATGGTGTGGGGGTCGACAACATCGCGGTGGATACGGCCACCCAAGAGGGCATAGTGGTCACCTACGTGCCAGATTACTGCATTGACGAAGTCTCCAACCATGTAATGGCGCTGCTCTTGACCTGGAACCGACAGATTGGGTTTTACGACCAGGTTGCCAAACAAGGGCAATGGGGCGGGACCCGGTCTCCGGTGCCATTGACCCGGTTAAGAGGCCAGAAGTTGGGCATACTTGGTCTGGGGCGCATTGGTCGAGCGGTGGCGGACAAAGCGCGGGCTTTTGGTATGGAAATTTTAGGTTATGACCCCTACTGGGAAGCCGACCAGTCAACAACTCTGGGAGTACGGTTAATGGATTTAGCCAGTCTGCTGTCAGACGCGGACTACGTAACAGTGCACACTCCGTTGAACCAGCAGACCCAGGGCCTCATCGGCGCCGACCAGTTTGCTACGATGAAGCGCAATGCGTTCATCATCAATTGCGCCCGTGGGCCAATAATTGATGAGATTGCGCTGTATGGTGCATTACGAGACGGGCTCATCGCTGGCGCAGGATTGGACGTGATGGAGCAGGCAGATCCTCCCGCGAACCATCCACTTTTCACTCTAGACAACGTACTGATTACCCCACACGTGGCCTTTTTGTCTCAGCAATCGGTGCATGAGTTGGAGGTACGCACCGCCCAGGCCACAGTGGATGTGCTGCAAGGCCGAATGCCGGAGTTCCTGGCCAACCCCACGGTTCTGCCGCATGCACGCGTCAAGTTTTCTTAAACAACTTTCATGCCCAGTATGCGCTGAGTAACGGCCCGAAGTATGCGCATGTTACCTGCTACAATCTTGCTGATGCCGCCAATCGATGCACTCCTCCTGGTACTGCATCCGAAAACATCAACCCATAACTAAACTCGCATGCCTCTTGCCTGACGCCCCACAAAAAGCATTTGGCCACTCTATACCAGGTGAGCACGCGTTTGCCATAGCAAACAATCTATCGCCAAGATGGTACTTAGCTGTATAGTCCCAATCTGTGATGGGCTGGGTTGGTCTTAAATCGTTCTGGCTCTTTTTGCCAGCAGTTAATGATGTATTCGTAAGGAGTGAGTCCTTGCAGGGTTTTGAGGCGTTTGGCGAATTTGTAGACATGTTCCTTTAAATGCCGGTGATGTTCATAGTAGTAACGTTGTAATAACGTATCACGGTTGCTTCTTTCAAGATTCGGTTATTGGCTCAACTTGCCCGTTGGTCCAGGGCTGGTTGACCTTGGTGAGTCTGTGTTCGATTCCACGCTCATCGCATACGCGTCCGAAGATATGTGCGAAAGCCCACTAGTACTTTTTACGGTTGGTGAATTGGATACCGTTGTCGGTTAGTACGATATAGATGTGGTAGGGCACGGCAGCGATGAGGTTGCGTAAGAACTGGACTGCTTCTGCCTTACCGTATTGCTCCAGCAATTCCACATAAGCGAACTTCGAGGTGCGGTCAATCCCCACGAACAGGTAGAGTTTGCCTTCTTCCGTGCGGACTTCGGCAATATCAACGTGGCATTGGCCGATGGGATATTTAGCGAACTTCTTCCTAGCGGGCATTTCGCCTTCTACTTCCAGCAGGCGGCTGATGTCGTGAAGCTGTAAACAGCGATGCAGGCTGGCGCGTGTTAGATTCGGGATGCTGGATTGCAAAGCATACAGATCGGATTACCAACGGCTATTGGGTCCATCCTGTATAATTTTTCGACGCTTTTGGGGATCTCAGTCCGGCCCTCAAACATACTAGGCCCCTTGATTTCCAGATCGGGATTCTCCGGGCCATAAATATAGCTTTTTCTATGTCGAAACGATCGAACCAAAGCAGGGCGGTGTCTTTGCCTTCGACATTAGCCTGAACCACTATCGACACCCCTTGGTCGGCATGGTCTTGAATGTTTTCGCCCCACAGTTCATATCTAACTATGTACGTCACGGGGCCTGCCACAAATCTGGTCTTTTCTCTGCCTGAACCATTGCATGTAACACTTCTTTAAGATTTTCATTAGGCCCAATGGAACCAATTTCGACATCACGAGACTGAATCCTTGCGCTCACTTTACAGAGCGCTAATGCAGATCATGTGATTAAACGAGGGCCGGTTGTGAAAAAACGTGAAGACCGATGGGTTGAACTGGGCGCTACAATCAAGGCTAGTCCGGTGGGAACCAGCTTAACGATAAGTTTGGAGAATGGGTACTCCCATTTTGGAATGTGACTTCATCATAGTCGCGAACGATAGTCGGTAACGTCGAGGCGCCCACGGCTAACTCAGAGGTGGGTCTTCGTGTTAGGGCTTACCCTACCTGGAACTTCCCCCCTGATGTAGCTATACTACCGGCAATCGCATCACATAAAACATCGCCATTGATTAAGGAATTGCGTGGGTTGGACTAGGTCAGGATTGAAAGCATCGGATAGCTAAAACACCAATTTCTGAACAGTATTGAAGGGTAACAGGTACTGTGCCGAAGCCTTAACCACATAAAGGAGTGGTGAATAATGCAACTACTTGTGAACGGAAAGTCATATGAGGTGGAGGTGGGTGAGGAAACGACTCTCCTGTCCGTCATCCGCCATGACCTAGGTCTAACCGGAACCAAATACGGATGTGGCGATGGAGATTGCGGCGCCTGCACAGTCTTGGTCGACGGAGAGGCGAAGCAATCTTGCCTCATGCCAGTTGATTCAGTGGCAGGGCTAGAGGTTACCACCATAGAAGGGCTGGCTGTTGGGGATTCGCTCCATCCGGTGCAAGAGGCTTTCGTTGAACACACGGCGTTCCAATGCGCTTACTGCACGCCAGGTTTCATCATGAGCACAGTAGCGTTACTTTCTCGCAACCCCAATCCAAATGATAGGCAGATACGAGCGGCTCTGACCGGCAATATCTGCCGCTGTGGCGCGTATGTGCGCATTCTGCGGGCTGTAAAGGCTGCCGCGGAAAAACTCGGTCCAAAAGGGGAAGAGTAATGCCGATTACTACAGGCCTTCAACAGGACACTGCCCTAGTTGTCACCGGCCCTCCCCAATGGGCTGGCGAACTAACGCTTCGGGAGCCGCCCGGCCCCGACGCTACCTTGCTGGAGATGGATCGGCAAAGTAATGTGATCGCATATTCAGGGAAGGTGGAATACGGCCAGGGCATCCGAACCGGATTCTCTATTGCCATCGCTGACGAATTGGACGTTCCTCTCAATTCGGTCCAGCTTATCTTGGGAGATACCAATCTGGTTCCTTTTGACCGGGGAACCACCGGCAGCGTGTCAACAAAAGAAGTCGGGATTCAACTACGGAGGGCCGCCGCGACAGCGCGCAGGGCACTCTTAAGTCTCGCCGCCAAACACTTTGAGGTAGATTCCGCGAGCCTAGGTACCAGCAACGGCCACGCCTTCTTGACCGGCGAACCGGGCCAAAAGATCTCCTATGTCGAACTTCTTCAAGACCAGAGTCTCCGAGTCACCATCCCTGATGACATAGCCGTCAAGGATGCCGAGAACTTTGTCCTTATGGGTCGGGATTCACAACGCACTGACGCAATCGCTCGGGTTACCGGCCAAGCCAAGTACTCCCATGACATCTTTTTAGACGGAATGCTTCACGGGAAGATCCTGCGCCCACCTTCCTACGGGGCCGTCATGCAGAGCCTGGATACGTCTGGAGCCCAACGAGAGCCCGGTTTTGTCATGGTGGTGCGTGAGGAGGACTTAGTCGGTGTATTGTGCGAGCGTGAGGATTCTGCTGAGCATGCTCTAGACGCAATGCGCGTTCGTTGGCAAGAAGTCACTGAACTCCCTACTGACTCGGATCTTCCTCGTCTTTTAAAGGAGAAGGCCAGGCAAATCGTCGTCCTTCGAGAAGACGGGGCACCGGATACGGGATTCAATCAAGCAGACCAGGTGCTGGAGAGCAGCTACTTCGTTCCCTATATCTACAATGCGCCAATGGAGACCAGCGCCGCCATCGCCTTTTGGGATGATGGAAAGTTGACCGTCTGGTCGGGTGATCGGGCCCCATTTCTGGTGCGGGATGAACTGGCAAAGGCATTCGGTGTTAGAGAAGACGAGGTGCGCGTCATCGCTCCCGAAGTCGGGGGCTCATTTGGAACCAAGGGCACCTACGGGGTGGCTTTTGAAGCAGCGCGACTTTCCAAGGCAGCCGGCCGGCCGGTGCGTATCGCCCACAGTCGAGCCGAGGAGTTCATGTGGGGCACTGTGCGACCCGCGGCTCTGATTAAGATTCGTAGCGGCTTCCAATCCGACGGCAAGATCGTGGCTTGGGAGGCCACTGCATATCACACCGGCGAGCGCCCGAATCGTGGGCAGCGCGGGGCCGATACTCCCTATAACACTCCCAACGTGCGCATAGCCGTGGCCGATGCTGAATCACCTTTGAATGCAGGATCTTATCGGTCGTTGGGTTGTGCGGCGAATCATTTCGCTCGGGAGATCCACATCGACGAAATTGCAGCTAATCTCGACATGGACCCTGTGGAGCTTAGACTGATGAACTTGAGCCACCAGCGCCTTCGTCGAGCCCTTGAGCGGACCGCCGAAAGCTTTGGCTGGAGTTCGGGCAGTAGGGAATCTGTGGGCGGCCGTGGTGTAGCAATAGGCTACGATGCTGGCAGTTACGTGGCAGAATGTGTAGACCTAGTGGTGGAACGCAGAGGGGTAAGGCTGCAAAGAGTTGTGGCCGGAGTTGATTGCGGAATGGTGGTTCACCCCGAAGGCGCGCGTAACCAGATTGAGGGTGGAATCGTCATGGGTATGGGAACTGCGCTACGGGAGGCAGTAGAGTTCGACGCCGGACGGCTGCTGAACCCGGACTTCAGCCGGTACCGGGTACCCCGTATCGCCGATACTCCTCAGATAGAGGTTGTGCTGGTGGGCGATGCCACGACCCAGTCTACCGGAGCAGGTGAGCCAGGCCTGGTTCCAATCGCGGCGGCCATCAGCAATGCGGTATACGACGCAACAGGAACCCGAGTTCAGAGCTTACCCATAGTGCCACAGCTGTCCTGAAACCGCAGACTGTGGAGCGGCTTGAGGCTGTGATTTTCCCATTGCTCATCATTTCCTAGGCGCGCTGACGGCAATTGTACGCCTGCAATCCCTCTGGAGATTCCTTAAAGCTGCCTCGAGTCGTGCCGCCTCCCAGGAACATGCTTGTCGAGGCAACGATGCCTCGTTCGGCAACTTCTGTTAAAAGGGCTTCTCGCCCCAAAAACCCTATTTTGACTGTACTAAAGGTCGCCTAATCCGTCAGGATGACGTACACGGCTGATGACGGGCTCAGGTCAGTATGGGCATGACCCCGACCGGTCACATCTTCCATGAGGCGAATGTCGCCGGCTCGAAACACTTGCTTGGAGCCATCGCTGGTTCCAATCTCAACTTCGCCGGAAAGATGAATGATCAGCCGGCGTTCGGGCAGCGGGTTGAAGTCTCTTTTTCTAGTACCGTCAAATTGTTGAACCTTGACTTCGCTTAAGTTAGTTATTGCGCCCAATTCAGGGCGGTTTTCCAGTGTGATTTCTTCTATATGACTTTCGCCGTCGCTACCTGGATATACCCGATAGATTGCCATGGAATCCCTCCGTTATCTACACAAGACGTTTGAGTCCCAATCTGTACAAATTACGATTTACTAGAGCCGATGCCCATAAGGAATTGATATTACGATTATAGTATATAGAAGTAGGTCCCCGCGCGCATTAGCAGCGAACCGGTACAGAAAGGATAATTTTGTGGGATATAAATTATTGGTGGTAGGAGCGGGAAGTTTAGTCTTCCTCTTCAAGGTCGTCTATCGAAGGCCTAATTTGAGAACCATCCGTTCACATTTGGCCCATCGAGTCTCTACGGCGTGTAACGGATGTAGAGTGGACGCGTGGGCGGAGTTTGACATGACCCAATTATATGCCTAGACTCCTTGCCATAATCTGGTTGACTATTACGGTCAAGTCCGAGGAGGAGAGCCGATGCTAAGCCATTCGGAAAACGAAAAACTAACACGGACCGGTCCTGGGACTCCCATGGGCGACACCATGCGACGTTACTGGATACCTGCCCTCCTCTCCGCCGAACTGCCTAAGCCTGATGGCGCGCCGATTCGAGTACAACTGATGGGAGAGAAGCTGGTCGCTTTTCGCGATACCACAGGCCGAGTTGGGCTTTTGGACGAGTTTTGTCCACACCGACAAGCGTCCATGTTTTTGGGGCGTAACGAGGAATGCGGCCTTCGTTGCGTGTACCACGGTTGGAAGTTCAATGTTGATGGTGACTGCCTGGACATGATGAACGAACCGGAAGGAAGTGACTTCCACGCCAAGGTCCGAATTACGGCCTATCCCACCCTCGATCAAGGTGGCGTGATATGGGCGTACATGGGACCCGAAGGCAAGAAGCCGCCGCCGCCGGACTTCGAGTGGACTCTAGCCTCGCAGACACACAGCCATGTATCCAAAAATGTGCAGGAGTGTAACTGGCTTCAGGGTCTGGAAGGAGGTATCGACACCGCTCATGCGCCCATCCTGCACCGTACAATTTCTCCCGACACTGATAAGGCCGGCATCCGCATTAATTCGGACATAGTAACCGGCGGGGCTCCTACAGTTGAGGTTGATTTAACCGACTATGGTTTCTGTTACTCCGGTATCCGCTCCCTAGAGGAAAGGGGATCGCACGTTCGGGCTTACCATTACGTGATGCCGTTCCATCAGCTGAGGCCCAGTCAGTCTGCCTATCGCGGGCGTTCCGCCACATCGATAGTATCCGGCCATATGTGGGTACCGTTGGATGACGAGACGTGCACGATTTACAATTTCACCTACAGCTACGGAGAAGAGGCCATCACCGATGAAGAATGGCTAGAGATGGAACAAGGTTACGGTCGAGGTCCGCGACACTTGTTACACGATTACCGGACAATCTTCAATCGAGGCAACGACTGGCTGATAGACCGCCAGGTCCAGAAGACCGAAACATTCACGGGAATTGAAGGAATCAACTCCCAGGATGTAGCGGTGCAGGAGAGCATGGGCGCGGTGGTGGACCGCACCCGCGAGAACCTGACCCGAAGCGACATCGCCGTGGTTCATGCTCGCCGGCTTCTGCTGCAGGCGGCCGAGACCGTCAGTGACGGGGGAGACCCTCCGGGTCTAGCCACAAGCTACTACAATATTAGGCCGATTGAGCGAGTCTTAGCTAAAGGCGTTCCGTGGCGAGATGGAATGATGGCAGAGATCTATCCAAAAGCGTAAAGTAAATCTTGGCGCACATCGAGGATTCTTTGCATTGCACTTGCCGACAAACGCAATCCCACCCAGATCAAAAGAGCTTTTGCTATAAAGCCTTGTTTTGAACTTCGTGGCCGGCATGCAGAAATATTGCGTCCTCTTCGGTGAAACTTACCCCTCTGGCACGCATCGACTCAGTCGTATTGTTGCGGGCAATGGCCCTCAGGATGTTGCAGACTATACCAGTATTTTTCCGCATGGTCTTTAACGAGGCTGGCACACACACGCCGGAAATCTCGTCAAGCAACCCCCATTGAACTGGGAGCCCGAGTCGGGGAATCAATTGATCAGAAGCCATAATGTAGTGATAGTCGGCGATGTTAAGAAACCGTTGATCGTCGAACTTGATACTGTAGCTAGCTACCCGTTTCTGAAACGTTCTTTGTTCCCGTAGCAGTCTCTCATGGTCGGCCCGAGCCCATCGGTAAGTATTGACCTCCTGCCACGCTTCGGGTTTGGTGGCTTTGGCGTATGCAACGCCCTGGTTTGAGATACGCTCTGTCAGCTTAAGCCTACTTAATAGTGCCCCTTCCTTATCCCGCATCCGGATCAAGTCTCTTGGAGTGTGGTTATCTCGGGAGAAATCAGGGAGACTAACTTTTACCTCCAAATGGTGTTATCGGGTCACACCGCCGGCTAGGTTACGGCCTCCTGTACCTTCTAAGCGCACTTTAATGCCGATGCTGCGGCACTGAGCCTCATTATATAACCACTCCCAAGCCGACCATTTTAGCTGATAGGTTTATAGGGTTTCGTTACTCCGTTTCGAGGACTCTGAGCTTTTTCCCAATAGGGGCGCTTGAACGGTCTGCCAACCTAACTGCCAATCCAACCAGATTCAGTGACATCAACAACCTGGTCATCTGGGCCCCGGTACTTCAGCTCGTAGTATGATACCGCGTCAGATCCGGAGGGATGGATCATGTCGATGCGCTGATTAGTGGGTTGAGCGCCGGCATCTTCCAATTTTTTGCACATCTCCTCCAAGTTTTCCACCTGGAAGCCAATGTGGTCTATACCAGCATATCCGGCAGCATCCCGTGGACTGTTTCCGACCGGCTCTTGATTGGATTGAAGGATTGCAAGATTTATGTAGCCGTCGGACAGATAGAATCCGGCCCTGGCCAACCCTACCTCCTCCAGCCCAAACACCTCCTTGTAGAAAGCAGCCGTCTTAGCCGGATCCGCCGTGCGAATTGCAATGTGTTTAATTCTGGGCATATTTTATCCTCCTGGACCAAATATCCGATCAACGGTCGGAAGGGGCCGAAGAGCGGTTCTGTGAATAATGGGGCGAGTGTAACTACCAGACTTGCGCCCGTCAACCGGTATTATCCCTTCGCCCAGGGAATAATTTTCAATCAAATCCATTGTCAGGGTTCCGATAGGAACCGGCTGGGGTGATACGATCGCCTTACGGAGGTGGGCGAGCGATTTCCGCCACTGCGTACCACAGGTTGGAATGATTTGGGTACGTAGACAGTGAAAGAGCTATGGCGAGACCTAGATTTAGAAAGGGAACGAGCGAAGTTAGCTGGATGCCTAGTGGTGGAGTACGAAAAACAGCGATTGATAGTTGCTGGCAAACAGTAACTCAGCAGATGTGTCGACCGTGTTAGTGGGCGAGATACCACAGCCGGTTACGACGTATTGTCTTTCAGTTGGGATTGAAGCTGGGGTTAAGTGTTGCCCTGTAGTATATCTGGAGGTTGGATATGGCAGGATTCAGAGGACTCTTGTATACCCTGGCTAAACTTATGGGG
>Ga0310123_10004361_pt1 | contig 10716 bp, 8 predicted proteins | sample CB6_AW_1057_MG_FD_203505 | JGI IMG/M metagenome (GOLD analysis project Ga0310123, IMG submission 203505) | Marine microbial communities from Western Arctic Ocean, Canada - CB6_AW_1057 | ecosystem: Environmental > Aquatic > Marine > Oceanic | place: Canada: Western Arctic Ocean | collected...
AACCTTTCGCATAATTTCCCTGGCCCACGTGTCGTCGGCCAAATTGCGAGTCATTCAATTGTCCCTGGCGCGTCTGGCGGATTAGCGATTCGACCTTGGCGCGGGCCAGCGGCCGATACGCCTTCAGCCACTCCAGGAAGACCGGTTGTACTGCCAGCGGCAGTCGCAGCAACAAATAATGCGCCGACAGTGCGCCCGCATCCCGGCAAGCCTCGAGGATGGCGGGAATCTCGTGATCGTTCAAACCGGGAATGATCGGGGCGACCATCACGCCAACCGGCACGCCGGCCGCACATAGTTTACTAATCGCACGCAGCTTGGCCGCGGGTGCGGACGTTCTGGGTTCGAGCTGGCGAGATAATTCCTGTTCGAGTGTCGTGACGCTGAGAAACACGTGGACGAGGTTTTTTTGGGCCATGGCTGCCAGCAGGTTCTGATCGCGGAGCAACAGCACGTTCTTGGTCACGATGCCGATCACTTGGTGCGCTTCGGCAGCGACTTCGAGTAATCCGCGCGTGATGCGAAAATGTCGTTCGGCCGGCTGATAACAGTCGGTCACGCCCGAGATGGCCAGCAGGTCCCCCCGCCACGACGGCTGATTCAACTCGTGCCGCAGCAGGTCCGCCGCGTGGAACTTGACCAAGATCTTGGTTTCAAAATCCAAACCGGCGTTCATGCCTAGGTTCTCGTGGCCGGGTCGAGCGTAACAATACGCACAACCATGCTCGCAGCCACGATAAGGGTTCATACTATAGCGGAATGGGATATCGGGGCTGTCATTCTGACAAATGATCGTACGGGACTCGTCGGTCAGAAATTGTGTGGATACCTGATGCGGCGCGGATGAAAGTTCTTCCTCGGAGAGTTGCTCCAGGTCGTCTTCCAGGCATGTCGATTCGAAGCGATTCGCCGGATTCACCACGGCGCCGCGTGCGGTAGAAATTTTTCGTTTCATGGCGGATTCAAGCTAGCAGATAGCAAGTACCGACAAAAGATGATGGTGACCACTGGGGCAACAAGCGGTACGGTTCAGGTTTCGAGATGCGGGTTTCAGAAGGTCGTCCGGAAATTCATGTTGTCAATCGTGCATCCTGTATACCGCATCCTTTACCCGTTACGTTGGTACGCGGCGTCAAGCCGTGGACACGCCCGATAGCCTGGAACATGCGAACACTAATTTCCGCCCCCTGAACGTTTCCAGTTTGCGTTACGATGAAATCACAACATTCAGCCGGCAAGAAGGCCAGTCAACCTCTACATCTTGGTTACTTCACAGAAACACGTCGGCCGGTCGTCAGTTTGGCTTTTGTGGCGCCGATGCTGTTGATCTATGAAGCGGGCATTCTAGCGTTCGGCCCGCAAGCAATGCGGAACGGAGCGGACATTTGGTTACGGCTCTTTCTGGATTTCATTGGGTTTGGCCAATATTTTTTGCTGCCGATCCTGACCGTGTTCACGCTGCTCGCCTGGCACCATCTGACGAGGGAACCGTGGCGGTTTTCTCCGCGATTGGTCGCGGGCATGCTGTTGGAATCACTGGGATTCGGCGTTCTTCTATTGGGTGTCGCCCAGTTTCAGAGAGAACTGATGAATTTGTCCGGCGTACCGCTGACAGCGTCCTTTGGCGGTGGAGCATTAACGAGCCAGGCGATGCGCGTGGTCGGTTATTTTGGCGCCGGCATCTATGAAGAGTTATTATTTCGCCTACTGCTGCTACCGCTGGTGACGGGGCTGGTACGCGCGTTTGGTGCCGAGCCGCGGACAAGTTTGCTGGCGGGCATCGTTCTGACAGGCCTGCTGTTTTCGGCAGCGCACTATCGCATCTTTACGTCTTCTGGCGAAGCATTTGAATGGTTTAGCTTTACTTTTCGCTTCGTGGCTGGTGTGTTTTTTGCGGTGCTGTTTACCTATCGCGGTTTCGGCATCACGGCCGGTGCCCACACGCTGTACGACATTCTCGCCGCGTCGGTCTGACTGGGTCGATTTGGGACGACCTTACAAAAAACACAAAACCGGTGGGTTAGACATTTCTGTTCGACCACTTCACAATCCACATGACAGATGAACAAGAATGTCTGCCCTACGGAGATCACGAAATGGGTGTTTTATTGTTGCCTAACTGGTCACACTCGGGTCGTGTGACCTACGGTCGTTAGCAATTCAACGATCGATTAGAACAGTGCGGTCACATTTGTCAATACCCTTTTTTCTCAAACTTTAGAAGTGTTGGAACACCTGTTTGTATGCTTTGTCCGGTCTGCTTATAATGAGCGTTCCACTGTTGGAATTCACATGGGCTTTAACTTGGCTGGCGACGATAACAACGAAACCGCGACAACTTGGATGCTTAACTTGGGTCAGCGGGCAGAAGAGCTAGACGCCAAGAAACATTTTCATTAACACATGCATTGTCGTTGACTTATACACTGGGCGATCGCTCAGGCAGACATGCGAGGGATAACACCTTGATTACTGTTCGGCCGAAAGTTGCAGAATTGACTTTTCAGCTCTACGGAAGAGCATTGCATCCAGAGTTATTTGAGATTCACCAGACACGTGACGTCGAGCGAAATGGATACCGGGCAAAGATTGACATTACCAGTGCGGGACATGTCATCAACTGGCGACACGATGGCATCACGTTAACAGAAGTGGCTGCTGCGGCGAACCATCCTTTGCCGAAGAAACGTCGCTTGATGGGCCACCATTTGCGTGGTGAATGTAGTGACCACCTGCAATGCCGCGGTGGTGCGACATACCAAGTCAATTTTCAGTTGGAGCCCTTAGATCCTGAAATATTCTGGTCCTTTCAGCAGGATCTCATTCGCAATAGCGAGCGACAAGGAATGTTGCACACGTTCGATTCGAGCGGCAGATTGGCGCTGGTCGCACTCAGCTACATCAACGTGCAGACGCGCGAACGCAGCATGATGATCCAGGCGTTTCACACGTTTCCGGACGATCATGCCATCGTCAAGACGCAATCGGTTTTCGAGCTTCCTCGAAAACCGATTGAGAATTCTTAAGCCGCATCGGTGAATGCAGTTTGTGGGTCACACGAGCCGAGCGTGTCCCGTTGCAAAGAGCACAATGCCAGCCTAGATGTCGGTTTCACAAGTTGGTCGGCAGTTTCGCAGACGTGGGTGGCTGGGCTCGCTTAAGCTCGACCGCAGCCGCCCTACTCTCTGCCGGCTTCTAAGAACCTCAACATCACCTCGTTGACCGCATCTGGGTTCTCCAGCGGTGACAAGTGACTGGACCGATCGACCGACACAAACGTTGCTACGGGCAATGCATCGGCGATGTCCTGCATTTCGGCAGGAGGGGATATGACATCGTGTGCGCCCGCGATGAGCAGTACGGGAACGTCCACCGACGCCAACATCGGTGTGGCGTCCGACCGCCCGGCCATGCCCCGTTGCGCCGCAGCGATACCTTCCGCGGATGTCGCCAATATCGTGCTGCGCGTCGCAGCGACGATGCCGGGTTGATACGCCAGCGTTTCCTCCGCGAACAGTTTGGGAAACATGGCGTCAGGAATGAAACCGGGGCCTTGCTCGCAAACCCGGGCTGCCATCAGCAGGCGTCCCCGCGATACCTGTTGGGTATCCCCCACGGCCCGCGTGTCACACATAATCATGCGTGACAAACGATGGCGGTGCCGCCGAAAAAATTCCCAACCGACATAACCCCCCATCGACAGTCCACAATAGGTGACCGCTGATTGGATTTGTAGTGAATCGAGCACTGCCGCCAGGTCATCGGCAAAACGAGCCATGGTTACGGTGCCTGACGTAACGTCACTATGGCCAAAGCCGCGCAAGTCGGGGGCGATCACACGATGCCTGGTCGACAAGGCGTCCACTTGAAAGCGCCACATCGTATGGTCGAGGGGAAACCCGTGCACCAGCAGCACAGGGTCTCCCTGCCCCTCATCGAGAACTTCTAGCTGAATGTTGTCGACCGATAGTTTTGTCATGTTAATCGTCTTCTGTTCGCCCGTCTTCCGTCTCCATTGTTCAACCGTGGATGGTACGAACGATCCATTGTCCCAACAGAGTGATTAGAAACAGCCACCAGATACCGACCAGGCGTGAAGCGTCCCAGCGTGGCCGACTACGGAAGCAACGCCACAGCTGGACGATGCGATATGGTATCTGCACACATACCGCAAGAAACGCAAGCCAACCTGCCGCATTGACCCGCCAGGACGTGGCGAAATTGCCGTTCATCATATGAATGAATCCCCGTGTCAAACCGCAGACGGGACAGTTGACATTGGCCAGACGGCGAAGCATGCAGACGTCCGGGAGTTCTACGTTTCCGGCCGGCACGACGACTCGTTCACCCGCGTTGACTTCGAGCACCGCAGCCAGAAACAAAATGCCAATACATCCTGCCAGGATTAGCCGGTTGGAACCCGAAGAGGATGCCGGTGTGGAAACTTGTTCGAGACTACTTGGCACGGTCGGTGTCGGGCGGAGCGGATGACTGGTGACTTTGAAAAAACTCGAGCTGACGCTTGATCTGCATCGTGAACGGCTCGAGTTTCACAGCTTGCGTTTGATGCTTGATGGCGCGTTCCAGATCGCCTTTGGCGAAATAACAGCGGGCCAGCGTATCGAGGTATCCGGCCTGGTGCGGGTCAAGCTCCAGTGATTTGCGGCTGTAATCCAGAGCCTCATCGTAGTCTCCCTCGGTGTTTGCCGTGAGCCACGCCAATTGATTGTAATACGCCGCGTCTTCGGGATACTCCTGGATACGCTGACGAAAGACGGCAGCCACTTTTTCAATTCTACGAATGGTCTGTGCTTTCCACACTTCGTCTTGGCCGGGCAACCGATACATGGCAATCAGCACATCGGCGTCAGTACGATCGTGTTGGATCGCTCTTTCCAGGGCCTGCCGTTGCTGTGCCCATTCGCCGCGCGCCGCATGATGCTGGGACAGAAAATACTCCTTGCGGGTGCGAAAGGTCAGGAGTACGGACTGCAGCTCCGCCACATGTCCGTCGTCACTGTTGTCGATCGCTTGCTGCATCGCCTCCAATACACCGGCGGCGTCCAAGTCTCGCTGGGCATCGTGCAACATTTCCGATAGCACATAGTGTGCGTTGATGGAGATTCGTGAAGCTGGCTGACTCAGCTCCATGACGCGCCGGTATTCTTGTTCTGCCCAGTCGAACATGCCACGCGACTTGAGTTCCTGGGCCACCTGGCGGTGAGACTTGGCGTCGTTGTCGACCTGTTGCGCCAGCGCGGCGCTGGCCTGGCGCTCACTGCGCTCATGATCCCCGAGTTTGTGGTGAGCTTCTGCAAGCCGATAGGCCAGCAAGGGATACTTGTGAAAAGCGTCTTGTTGTCGCTCGGAGAATTTCACCACCAGGTCCCATTGCTGTTGTTCCGCCAACCAATCGGCAGTTTCCAGTAGTTGGATTTCATTCCTGGAGTTGAGATGCTCGAATAATCTCGACACTACGTTAATCACGTCGGTGGGTCGGTCCACTAGGCACAACATCTCGGCCTGCCGACGCAGCAGATACCTGACGATTTTCGGGCTGGAACGATCCGGTGACCTGGCCAGCATGGCTTCTTCGCCGCGGACCATGTAATCCCATGCTTGCAACGCCGCGCCGGGCGAACGGAACCAATCAGCGTAGACACCCAACCAGAGGGCTCCGGATCGTTGGCTGGGCCCGATTGTAGTACGAATGACTTCCCGCAATTTCTTCTGCTCGCCCAGTTCGTCAGGAGGTTGCTGTGCCAGTACGAGTACAGCCGCTTCCTTGGAGAGTTCATCGGTTCGCTCGAAGCGGACGAGACGACAGAGCGCTTCGACCCCCATCGCGCCTTCCAGCTGGGCCAGGGCGTGCATTTGCATGACGCGCTGGTCATTGCCCAACTGCTCGTATCCCTTGAGGATCGTTTTAACGGCTACCGGGTCGTGGTCTTGTGTCCAGTTGATGCGCATGCTGTGAAGCAAGTATTTGGCGCGCAGAGAGATTTCAATATCGTGATGGCTTTGGGCTTCCGAGATTGCTTCGAACGCTGATAATCCCAACATTGACAACCGGGCTTGAGCGAGTTCACGTGTCGTATAGCGTTCATCACCCAGCTGTTCAATCAATTCGGCAATCGACTGGTCCAGGTTGGTGCGCGGCGCGGTGAATTGGTCAATCGCCAGCGTGACATGCTGCGAGAACACCATCAGCGACAACAGTAAGATGAGTCGTTGTCGGCAGCAGCAAGGGTCTGCCAGGCCCCTGCCAGACTGGCTGCCGGGCGTGGATGTATTCATGGCTTCCTGGTCGCGTGTGTTGTTACGGCGAATCGACCCGGGTGGTACGTTGGTAGGCTCCACACAACGTTGGTTACGATGAGGCCGCTCGGCGGATGATCGGGTGTCAAGCGTGCATCGTGCCAGCCGGTCCGCCCGCATCTTCCATCTGTTCAATATAACGTCGCAGACGCTCGTTCTCGTCTTTGACATCCTTCAATTGCAGCATATTCTGCACCCGCTTGAGCAGTTCCACTTTGTTGACCGGCTTGGAAAGAAAGTCATCCGTGCCGGCGTCGACAGCGCGTTGAATGTCACCCAGTTCATTCAAAGCGGTCACCATCAATATGGTAATGTTCTTGGTCGCAGGATCGGTTTTAAGCTGTTTGCAGACCTCGAATCCGCTTAGTTTGGGCATCATGACGTCCAACAAGATCAGATCGGGGCGGAACGACTCAATTCTGTCCAGCGTGTCCTGGCCATCGGTGGCAATTTCCACGTGGCAATCGATGTCGGACAGGTAAGCTTCCAATAGTTCGACATTTGCCTGATTGTCGTCCGCGATGAGTATCCTGTTGTGGCTTGGCATGGTTTGGTTCGTAGGCGACATTGATTGCTCAAACGGAGAACGGGTGGAACGTGTTTGACGTAAGTTCCCGAATTATAGCGCAAGCCACGATCGCTGAGAACGGGAAAGTTGGGAACACAGGGGGTAATTCCGGTCCCTTACACTCCCATTGCAGTCGCATCCGTGGGAACCGGAAACTGCTGGCAAAGCTCGGAAACTTCGCTGTGAATCCGCCCGAGCGTGGTTCGGTCGTCGGCATGCCGCAGCACTGTCAACATCCACGCTCCGATTTGCTTCATTTCCGCGATGCCCATGCCCCGGGTCGTAATCGCGGGCGTCCCCACCCGAATTCCGGACGGGTCGACCGGCTTGCGCTCGTCAAATGGAATCATATTTTTATTGACGGTGATGCCACATTCTTCGAGACTCTGTTCTGCGGTCTTTCCGCCGATGCCCAGTGGAGTCACATCGACGAGCATCAGATGGTTGTCAGTGCCGCCGCTGACCAGACTCAGTCCGCCACCAGCCAGCACTTCGGCCAGCGTTTTGGCATTGTCCACGATCTGACGCGCGTATTGCTTAAACGCGGGTCGGAGTGCTTCGGCAAAACAAACTGCTTTGGCGGCAATCACGTGCATCAGTGGTCCGCCCTGGGTCCCGGGAAAGACACAACGATCCAGTTCCTTTGCGTATTCGAATCGAGACAAAACCAAACCCCCACGAGGTCCGCGTAAAGTCTTGTGGGTTGTCGTCGAGACAATGTCAGCCACCGGCACAGGATTGTGGTGTAGTCCCGCGGCGACCAGTCCGGCGTAATGGGCCATATCGACAAACAGCTTCGCGCCCACATCTTCTGCAATCTCGGCAAAACGATCGTGGGGTATCTCGCGCGGGTAGGCACTGGCACCGGCGACAATCAATTTCGGCCGGTGCTCTCGCGCGAGGCAGACAATTTGATCAAAGTCGATCCGGTGCGTTTCGCGCGATACACCGTAGTGAATGAAATGGTAAAGCTTGCCGGAACTGTTCAGCTTCATGCCGTGTGTCAAATGTCCGCCGTGTGCCAGGTCCAAACCGAGCACCGTGTCACCTGGCTGAATGAGTGACATGTAGACGGCGCCGTTTGCTTGCGATCCTGAGTGGGGCTGGACATTGACATAGTCGGCCGAAAACAGCTTTCGTGCCCGGTCCCGAGCCAAGTCTTCGACCTGGTCCGCATACTTGCAGCCGGCATAGTACCTTCGCCCGGGGTAACCCTCGGCATATTTGTTTGTCAACACGCTGCCTGTCGCCTGCATGACCGCCGGGCTGGTATAGTTCTCGCTGGCGATCATCTCCAATCCGTTTTGCTGCCGGTGCAATTCACCGCGGATCGCGGCCCAGACGTCGGAGTCTTGTTGTGCGATGTAGTTCATGGATGTTTGTGGGTTTGTAGGACTGTGGTATTGGCTCTTACACCACGGCCCCATGATTGTCAGTCGGCCCGTTCCTAGCGTCAATGACGCTTTAACGTTTAAGGCTGGAAACCCAAAAGAATGGCGTCCCTGCTTCGTCCTGGCGCACTTCGCTGTTCAACATGCTTTGCGTCAGGACCCGGTTAAGAATTCGCTTATAATAAGACTTGCCCTCGGGAACAGAGACGCGTGTTGAGGTGGGGTCGACACGGTGCCGGGCCAACGAATTATGGTTGAGCAAAATCGGCGTCTGCATCCGCACGGAGAGAATCTGAAGTACTTTGCTCAAGGGTTGGTTTTCGATCTTCACATTGAGTGGTTCCATCAATTTTGTCACCGCCTGAGCTGATTTCAGCTCGACCGGCCAGCCCACAGGCCACGATTCCTCAGCGTGACGCACGTCGGTGACCGCCAGCTCGATTCTGCCATCGACGCTTTTGGGATACCATACCAAGCCCAGTGGACGGAGGGTTGCTGACAGGGCCGTGCCAGCGCTGAGTCCAACGAGTTCGTCGGCAACGGGAGCTGCCGCGTCGTAGCCTTTTTTTCCTGCCGGATCGAGTCGCAGCGGAAAAACGGTGCGACGACGAATCGCGATGAGTACCTGGGCCGTTGGTTGGCCCTGGGTGGACCTTGCCACGGCGGGGGCCAACTGGTCGTGTAGCTGAACGAGCGCAGCGGGAGACAAGCCGAATGCCACCGGCTGGCGGCGTGGATCGGTGTCTCCGTCGGTCCGCAGGCGCTTGATCCAGCTTTGGAGTCCCTGCAGGTCGCGCAGAGCGAATACGCCGTTCGGCAGCCGCAAACTGTTTCCTCGCGTGATCATGCCGGTAACGTGGTATCTAAGAAGCTCCGCGGACGCGTCACGCGATACCGAGATGGCGTCCCCCGGACGCGCTGAGCGAATGCGAACCCTCGAGAACCCACTCTCGGTGAGAGTTTCCATCCAATCGTGTGCGGCGGTAAACGGTGCACCCGATTCAGTGAAAACTTCCAATTCAATCGTTGCGGTGTGACTCGCCTGGCACTGGGCGACCAAAACGAGTACCCAGAGCAGGCTGCATGCTCGTTTTGCGGTCCGGCGTCGATCAGCCACTCGAAACTTCAACGTATCTGCTCCCCGCAATACCTGGGCCGACTTTGGGAATTGAAGAAACATTCTACTTACTACGCTAGGTTCCATGGTAAGTGTTAGGTTTCAGTGTGGAGAAATACACCGGGAAACGCCAAATCTTGCTCGCTTAGCCGAATGCCGTGAACGACTTTGTCGTAATCCATCGAGATCCCCTGAACACTGAAACCTACTCGTTGGCTACTCGGGAGCTGTTTGTAAATGGGCACTTTCAACATAGCGCAGTAGTATATGAGAATTATAGCACTTTTGCCGCGCATTCCTGGGGGGAGTTGTCCCCTGTCGTGAACCATGTCAGAATCACGGGACAAATGCTGCGAGTTAGTCCAATTACAGGGAGAATCAGATGCCGCGACCCGTCACTCTTTTCACCGGCCAATGGGCCGACTTGAACTGCGAAACCATGTGCCGCAAAGCCGTTGATTTTGGCTATGACGGTTTGGAATTGGCATGTTGGGGCGATCATTTCGAGGTCCACAAGGCGGTGCAGGAGGATGGTTATTGTGCAGTGAAGCGGGAACAGCTGGAAAGTTTCGATTTGCAATGCCATGCCATCAGCGGACACCTGGTTGGGCAAGCGGTGTGTGACCGGATCGATGAGCGGCATCAAGCGATTCTGCCGGACTACGTTTGGGGTGACGGAGATCCGCAGGGGGTCAATCAGCGCGCTGCGGAGGAAATGAAAAATACAGCGCGAGCCGCCCGAAAATTTGGCGTCGACGTCGTCAACGGCTTCACCGGGTCCAGTATCTGGCATCTGATCTATTCGTTTCCCCCAGTTCCCGAATCGATGATCGACGCTGGTTACGAGCATTTCGCCGAGATGTGGAATCCGATCTTGGACGTGTTCGGCGAGTGCGGCGTGAAATTCGCGCTGGAAGTTCACCCTACGGAAATCGCGTTTGACTTGTACAGCGCACAGCGGGCACTTGAAGCGGTGGACCATCGTGAGGAATTCGGGTTTAATTTTGACCCGAGCCATCTGCACTGGCAAGGGGTTGATTCGGTGGAGTTTATCCGCGCATTCCCCGATCGCATCTACCACGTTCACGTTAAAGATTCGATCGTCACCCTCGATGGACGAACCGGCATCCTCACGAGCCATTTGAATTTCGGTGATCCGCGACGTGGCTGGGACTTTCGATCACCTGGCCGAGGCGGCGTGAACTTTGAGGAAATCATTCGCGCCCTTAACGACATCGGCTACAGCGGCCCGCTCAGTGTGGAGTGGGAGGATAGCTGCATGGATCGCGATCACGGTGCCCGTGAGGCGTCTGATAACGTCA
>Ga0310123_10004362_pt1 | contig 10712 bp, 9 predicted proteins | sample CB6_AW_1057_MG_FD_203505 | JGI IMG/M metagenome (GOLD analysis project Ga0310123, IMG submission 203505) | Marine microbial communities from Western Arctic Ocean, Canada - CB6_AW_1057 | ecosystem: Environmental > Aquatic > Marine > Oceanic | place: Canada: Western Arctic Ocean | collected...
TCTACTTTAAATTTAAACGATACGGCCGATTCTGCCGATACAGCTCTCGACGCTCGCGAACCGCAACGTTCATGCGATCGCCCGGCTCGAGAGCTCGAAGTGCTTCGTCGGTGCTCTGAACGGCTTCATCGAAGCGCCTGCGGTGGCATAGGCGGCCGCGAGGCGATCGAGGACGAGAAGCATCATCTGCGCTCCCGACCGGACGATCTCCGAGAGATTCATCTCCCCGAATACCAGTCGTTTCTCGAACTGCTTGAGCAATGCGCTGAATCGGTAGTACCTTTCCCACGTTATAGGGTTTTCCTTTTCTGTCCCCATGATTGGACGGGTTTGAGATCGGGGAACCATAAATCGTTTTTCTTTGACGGGAATCTCAAGACATCACCCGTTCTCTTTTCGGGAGCGAGCGAACAAACTCCATTGAGATGTCCTCGCGACTTAGGGTAGAGTGACGACCAAAGAAGCTTGACTATCCTTGAGAGGTTTTCACCGCATGCCGACGTTAAGCCACTCCCGACGGGTGAGCGTTCTTGCCGCGGCCGTTTACTCGCTCGCTTTCGCGCTCCCTTCCTCAACATCGAGCGCGCCACGCCATTCTGTCCAGTTCGGGGACGACAACAATCAGGATAAGAAACGGGCCCCGCCCTCGGACGCCCTCACTGCCATCATCGGACAAATTCAGGCGCTCGAAAGCCACAGCGACCCCAAGTGCAACGCCTCGGCGACCCGGCTGGAGAACTTCATGTTTGGGACTCCCCTCACGCCAGAGGCACGATTTACCAAGGTCGCGCTACAAAAAAAACTGGTCAAGGAAGCTTGGCAAAAGGCCTCCGCGCTGGCTCTCGGGGATGGCATAGAGACCGTCGGCATCGAGCAGATGCGGTCCGTCACGGAGAGAATCCTTAGCAGACGCACCAAGCCCGACGGAGTCGAGATCCTCATTCCGGGTCATCCTCCGACTCAGCTGTCGGCGCGAGACGTGAGACAGTACTCCACCGTAGCTTACGCCCTTCGCGCCATCCTTGCCGTCCAGCAAGACAGCCTGCTCGATCCGACTCTCGACTTCCTTCCCGCCGATGACGGAGCGATCCGAGAGCTTCGAGAGTGCCTCGACATTTACACCCTTGGGGTTCTTTACGAGGCGGACCGGAGCGCCCGCATCAACAGCAGGAATGAGGTGGACGAGGAGGACTTGACCCGTGCCTGGAAACTGGTAGGAACATCGGGGTCCGGGCTCGTTTCTCTCCCCCAGTGGGGCGGCGGGGACGGTGCCGAGACAACGGTCTCAGGGAATCGGTTCCCGATTCTTCATCGCATCATCGATCAGAAGATGGCTTCTTACCAAACCTACAACGATGTCTCAATGGCCATTTTCGGGCAAAACGTCACATCCTATTTCGTGCGCCATGGCTGGCCGACGATGCCGGAGGAGGTCGCGCGTATCCAAACGACTTTCGGCACCCTGATGGTCATCTACACGGCTGACTTGCTCCGTCGGGCGGAGGCGGAGGCGAAGCGCTCCCGAGAGAAGCTCGTTCGGGCCCGAAACGTGCACGCCGTGCAGCAGGTAGAGGCACCATTTTCGGTCAACACGTACGAGGACGTCACCTTTTTCCCTCACTTTGGCCGCGATGCGCGCATCATCATCGAGTCCTACGACCTGGACGCGTTCCGCGACACTGGCCTACACTGGAAGTTTCTGCAAGAGACCATCGACTACCCGTCGCTTCCGGTCACCCTCGATCTCGATCCGTTCGCGTCGGAGCTGGTCACCGAAGCCGCTTCCCAATACGGAGTACTCCTTTTCCGGATGGCCGGGCTTATCGCCAAGACGGAACAGTCTCCCACTCTCCTCGCTCGTCATCTGGTGGAAGCCTCCGACAAAATTCACACCCTCGCCGAGGAACACGCCCGCACTCCCCCCCCCGCGACCCTCACCGAGCCCATTGCTTCGGCGGAAGGGACGGGCACGAGCAGCCGTGGAGCCTTTTTTAGCGATGTGACTCAGGAGTCAGGCATCGCGTTCCGGCATCACTCTTCGGACTGGTTGAGCCGCTTTCAACGAAGTTACCTTTACAAGATCGACGAAGATTCCGAGGACCAGGGCGCGCCCAGATCCGTTGACACGCCCCCTTCGTTTTCGGGAGGCGGCGTGGCCGCGGACGACGTGAACGGAGACGATCTGCCCGACATTCTGTTCCTCGGAGGGCGGGGAAATCGGCTTTTCATCAATGACGGACACGGACGATTCCTCGATCGCACCGAAGCGGCGGGAATCACCTTCCGCCGGGAAGATGGCCATCCGGGAGAGCCCCGCCAGCCGATCATTGCCGATCTCGATAACGATGGCCTACAAGACATCCTGATCACGTATGCAAGAGATGACCATCGGCTATACCGGAACCGGGGCAGGGGGAGTTTCGAAGACGTCACAGAAACCGCGGGACTCGGGGGGAGAGACAAGGTCGGCGGACCGGCCACTGTCCTCGACTTCGACCGCGACGGGTTGCTCGACATCTACATCGGCTACTTCGGGGACTACCTGAACGGTGTTCGACCCTACCTGGCGCGTAACAACGTCAACGCACACAAAAACCGCCTGTTCCGCAATCTAGGCAACATGCGCTTCCAGGACGTGACCGACGGTAGCGGCGCGGGCGATACGGGATGGGCCCAGGCCCTGTCCGATACGGACTTCGACGGCGACGGCTGGCAGGACCTGGTGGTGGCGAACGATTTCGGCCACAACGCCTACTTACGAAACAAGGGAGATGGAACGTTCGAGAACGTCACCGCAAGTCTGGAAACAGACATTCCCGCTCATTCGATGAACGTGGGGAGCACCGACCTCAACCGGGACGAACACCCCGACTTCTATATCTCGAACATCGTCACGCTGGCGAAGGACGAGAAGTATGTCCTGCCCACCGCGGATACGCCGATGGCATTCGCCGCCGAGAATCTCGCCACGATGCGGATCGTAGAGATGAATCATCTCTTTGTCTCCGTGGCCAGGGACGGTGGACTAGCGCGCTACGTGTTATCGGACGCGGTAAAGCGAGGGGCCACTTCCACCGGGTGGTCTTGGGATGCGGATTTCTTCGATTTCGACAACGACGGCGACGACGATCTCTACGTCGTCAACGGTCACCTCGAGTATCCGATCTACGACGCGTATTCGTACCACGGGGCGAGTACCAACGGCGACGAGTCTCCCGTCGAGTCCAATTTCCACGAGAAGGAAACCAACGTTTTCTTCGTCAATGAGAGCGGAGGGTTGCTCAATCATTCCAGCGAAAGCGGTGCCGATTTTCTGGGCAACTCACGTGCCGCCGCCTATCTCGACCACGACCGGGATGGAGATCTCGACATCGTGGTGAACAACTTCCATTCTGGCGCCGTCTTCCTACGAAACAACTCCGAAGCGCAAGCAAACAACAACTGGCTTACCCTAAAGCTGGTTGGAGATCCCTCGCGGGGCAGCAATCGGGACGCCATTGGGGCCAGGTTGGTGCTGATGACCGAGGGAGGCAAGAAGGTCTGGCGCACCATTCAAGGCAGCACCGGCTACCTGTCCGCTCATCCGAAACAACAGCACTTCGGACTCGGGGATGAGCAGCTCGCCACCGTCTCCGTTCGCTGGCCGAACGGAGACGAGGAACAGATCGTCGGTCTTCAGGCCAACAAATCCTACCGACTCGTCCAGGGTGAAGGGAGAGTCGGGCGCCTTCCCGACCGAAGATGATGCAATAGGCAATATATGATGCGGAAACTTGCTGCTCTTAGCTGCTTCGTTCTCGTCGTTCTCGGCGTCGCCACGGCATGCAGGACGGAACCTTCGCCGCAACCCGACGGGCTGCTGACGATCGAAGACCTGATCGAGATCAAGCACCCTTCAGTGCCAACCTTCTCATCGGATGGTCGCATCGCATTCATCTGGGATCGCGCAGGAGTACAGAATGTGTGGATTGGCGACACCGACGGCACCAGCGGATCGCCAACCGCAAGGCCGCTGACGTCCTTCGAATCCGGGCTCATTAACGGACTGTTCTGGAGTCAAGATGGGCAGACGTTCTACTTCGGGCACAACGGCGATTTGTGGCAGGTTTCACCCGACGGGAGCCAACAACCGCGAGAAACCTGGACCACAAAGGAAGTGGAGAGCGACTTCGCGTTCTCGCCGGACGGGACGCGCGTAGCGTTTGTGCGGGGAGGCGAGCTTGACATTCCAGGATGGCAAAGAAATGAAGGTGACTTGTGGGTACATTCTCTCGCGAATGGCCGTGAGGTACCGCTCACCGATACGCCTGGCGTCGTGGCGTCCGAACCGAAGTGGTCGCCAGACGGCACGAGAGTTGCTGTTGTCCTCACCCGGTCCGTCCGGCACGCTGAGGCACCCGAGTATTCCGGCGCCAAGATTCTCTACAGCTGGCTCGAGCGCTCTCCCAGTGACGTTGCGGTCGTGCCCGCGGCGGGTGGGGAGCTCACGAAGATCGCAGCCAGCGCTGAGCGCGAGAGCGCACCGCGGTGGATCGATGCCTCTCGGCTGGTTCTCCAGCGGGTGAGCCAGGACGTCAAAACCCGCGAGATCGTGGTGGCCGATGCGGCGAGCGGCCGAGGAGAAGTAGTTTATCGCGACGTCGACGAGGAATGGTGGAGCTTGCCGGGAAGCAGCGGAGCCGAGCCCTTGCCATCTTCGAACGGTCGATGGATCGCGTTCCTGAGTGACCGCGACGGCTGGGATCACATTTACGTCGTCCCTTCCTCCGGCGGCGAAGCGATTCAGGTGACCAGCGGAAAGTATGAAGCATGGCGTCCCTCGTGGTCACCGGACAGTACTCGGATCGGATTCGACACGAATGAGGGCGATCATCCGGGCTCCAGACACCTCGCAGTGGCGCAGCTAGGCGACGATCCCGCCGCGGCGAAGATCACGCTGTTGACCAAAGGCCGGGGAACGAACATTGCACCGCAGTGGTCGCCTGATGGGCAGCGGTTGGTCTACCAGCACACCGACCCTCAAAACTCCGTCGAGCTCTTCGTCATCGACGCAGTAGACGACAACGACGGTGAAGCTCCCCTACGGCTCACCGACTCGTTTCCTTCCAGTATCGACCGCTCGGAACTGGTGGAGCCGGAGCTGGTATGGTACAGCGCCGACGACGGTCAGGAAGTGCCGGCCTATCTCTTCGTGCCTCGAGACCTGGATCGGTCGCGAGAACACCCAGCCATCGTCTGGATCCACGGCGACGGCACAAATCAGAACTATGATGGCTGGCACGTGCAGCGAAATTACGCCGTCTACTATAGTTTCCATCAGTATCTGGTCCAGAAAGGATACGTCGTCCTCGCGCCCGACTATCGCGGAAGCATCGGCTACGGCAAGGCATGGCGGTTAGGCGCCTACCTCGAGGTGGGCGGCAAAGACTACCAGGACATCCCGCCGGCCGTGGACTATTTGAAGACGCTAGGGTTCGTGGACACGGAACGGGTGGGAGTCTGGGGGCTGAGTTACGGAGGCTTCTTTACGCTTCTGGCCCTGACGGACAAACCCAAGCTGTTTCGTTGCGGCGTCGACGTCGCCGGGACGATTGACTACCGCATGTATTACCGTGACCCCTACAAGAGCGCGTGGACCGTAGGGCGTATGGGATTACCGGAGGAGAACCCGGAAACCTATGACGTGGCAGCACCGATCGATCGCGTCGACCGGATCGAACGGCCCTTGCTGGTCCTGCACGGGACGTCCGATGTGAACGTGCCTTATCTGCACTCGGTCCGACTCATCGACCGGCTCCTCGAGCTGGGAAAAGACGTGGAGTTCATGATGTATGCAGGCGAGTTCCATTATTTCCACCGCGCTTATGTCTTGCGTGATGCCTGGCGGCGCGTGGAAAGGTTCTTCGATTTGCACCTCAGGACATCCTAGGGGATCGAGTATTGGCGAACGACGGGAGGGGATGAGGCGGCACACGGCGCCTCAATAATTACGGTCGCACTCGAACGCCGATCCATCCCGTCTGGCGGCGTTGCTCGTCGCTCACATATCCAGATATTACTCACTTCTTGCGCCTTGCCAGCCGGGCGCCTCGACGTCCGAAAATGCGAACTTATTCTTGCGCGGACCCCTAGCCTTCGAGGCTCGGATGCCGCGAATGAAATCCCGTCGCGTCCTGATAGGCCTTTGCCAGGGCGAGCATCTCGGCCTCCTTGAAAACCTGGCCAACGAAGTTGATTCCGGTTGGGGTGCCCCGCGAGGTGAACCCGCTGGGCACACCCACCACCGGGTGGCCCGTCATACTGGTCAAGGGATTGAGGCTCTTTCGCGGATCGGAGGAGGTGCGTGGCGCGACGATAACATCAATGTCCGACATGGCGCGCGCCATCTCTTCCATCAAGAGCATACGAACCCGGTTGGCCTGCAGGTACTCCACCGCAGGAACCAGGTGAAAGGTGCGAAGCTCAGCTCTGTGCCTTTGGCGCCGGAGCCCCTGATCGCGTCGGCTCCGCGCGAACTCGTCGAAGCCGGCTGCCCTCTCGATGTACTCGATGAAGAAGTTGAGATCGCTCTCCGGAGGGTCGATGGGTCGAAGCTCGATGCCCAGCGAGCGGATGGCCTCGCGGGCCGCTTCGTTCGTAGCCCGATAGTCCTCGTCGGTTTCCGCTTCGAAACCCGAAGCGAAAACGCCGACCCGGAGCGTCTTCACGTCGAAGCTAGCGTCCCAGTTGAAAGGTGCGTCGTAAATCACCCGAAGGTCCCTCCCGTCCGGACCGCTGATGGCACGCAGAACGAGAGCGCAATCCTCGACCGTGCGGCACATCGGCCCCACCTTGTCCAAACTGAATCCCGCGTTCATGACTCCGTATCCGCTCACCCGCCCAAAGGTCGGCCTCAGCCCTACCACCCCACATCGCGCCGACGGCCCCAGGATGGAGCCACCGGTGTCGGTTCCGATGGCGAAGCCGACGAGACCCGCAGCGGTCGCCGAGCCCGAGCCGGCCGAAGATCCGCTCGACCCCTCCTCGGGATTCCAGGGATTTTTCGTCCGTCCTCCGAACCAGAGGTCGCCGAAGGCCAGTTCCCCGGTGGTGAGCTTCGCCAGCAATACCGCGCCCGCCTGCTCTAGACGTTCTACCACCGCGGCGTTCCGATCGATCCTCTGATTCCTGAAAGGCTCCGCGCCCCACGTGGTCGGATACCCGCGGACGGCGATGATGTCCTTGACACCCCAGGGAATCCCATGGAGCGGGCCCCGGTAGCGGTCCGCCGCGATCTCGGCATCGGCCCGCTCGGCCTGCTCCCGCGCCAGATCTTCGGTGAGCGTCACGACACAATTCAGTGTCGGGTTGAATTTCTTCAATCTCCCCAGGTACATCTCGGTCAGCTCGGTCGGGCGGACCTGACGGGTTCGGATTAGCTCTGCCAAATGCGAAACAGGCCAGAACGCGACGTCGGTCAAATCTGCCGGCCGGCGGACCGCGGGAGGCTCGCTCGCTCGGAACTCTTTCTTGGTCATGTCCAGGACCATCCCGGGGACGAGGGGACTGAAATGCAAAGGAAGAGGGACGCTGTTGTCGAGATGAACCTCCCGAACCTCCTTGATGCGGTCCAGATTCTTGTTGACCCCCTCGACCAAGCTCTCGAGCTCTTCCTGGGTGAAATCGAGGCCGGCGAGCTCCACCGCCTGTTTGATCATCTCCACTGTGACCTGCTCTGAATCGGCCTCCTGAAGCCTGGCCCACAAGACCCCGGGGAGAAGCGACGAGGACAGGCCGACGCTGGAGAAATAGGTTAGAAATCGTCGGCGCGTTCCCTGACTCATTGAAACTCTCCTCGTTTCGTCCTCGACCGTTCGGCACGATCGAAGTTCGCCTGACTGAAGGGCTTACGGCCGCCCCGAAGGATCACACGGCCATGCCAGGACATCAGGACTCGCACGAGCTCGACAGTCAGCCATTCAGCATTTAGCATAAACACCCCGCGGAGGTCAAATCGCATTACGAGCCTGCAAGTGTTGGGCAGCGCCTTTCGCTCGCGCTGCGAGTAGAAACTTAGCGCGGCCTGCGGCCGCAACCAAAAATCTCACCGCAGAGGCGCAGAGAACGCAGAGGTAAAATTCTCCGCGACCTCTGCGCCTCTGCGGTTAAATTCTTTTCCATGAAACCAAGGAACGCAGCATTAGTAGTACAGGCCACGATTCTGTCTGTGCGTTAGAGGAAGAAATTTACGCGAATACTATGTACACTGTCTTCTCGGTGACGGCAAAGGAGGCCAGGATGAGAGTTGAATGCGGAGTCGTGCTAGCCATTCTGTCTGCGAGTCAGGCGTTTGGCACATTCTCGATAGTTGCGATAGATCCGGTGACGGGAGACATGGGCGTTGCGGTTGCGTCCCGCGTCTTCGGGGTGGGAAATCACGTGCCATGGGCGGAAGCCGGCGTTGGTGCGGTCGCCACCCAGGCCGCCATGAACGGCGGATATGGTCCGCGCGGATTAGAACTTCTTAGACAGGGACTGACGGCGCAGCAGGTCGTCGACAAGCTTCTTGCCGAAGATCCGTTCCCGCGAAAAGAAGGGCGCCAGGTGGCTGTCGTCGATGCGAAGGGCAATGTCGCCGTCTATACCGGGCCGACCGCTAGCGAATGGAAGGGGCATATCAAAGGCGCCACGTATTCCGTTCAGGGAAACATCCTGGCCGGACGGCACGTCGCAGAAGCCATGGCGCGAGCATTTGAAAACACGAAGGGCGAACTGGCCGAGCGGCTGTACGCGGCGCTCAAGGCAGGCGACGATGCCGGCGGAGACCGCCGAGGGCGGCAATCCGCATCGGTGCTCGTCGTGCGCAAAGGCGGCGGCTCGAGTCTCAACAACGACCGCCTGTGCTACGTCAACGTGGACGATAACCCCGATCCGTTGCGTGAACTCGGACGGCTTGTTCAGCTGCAGCTCGCATGGAGTCTTCGCAGCAAGCGCGCGCCACTTGTCGCCGATGGCAAATTCGACGGAGCGATGACTCTCGCCGATAGCCTCGTCCGTTGGGCGCCACGCAACGGCACGCACCGCATCCATCAGGGATTCATCGCTTACCTGACCGGAGACAAGAACAAGGCGCTCGAAGCGTTCCAGAAAGCCATCGAGCTCGATCCTGACGGATTCAAAGCAAGCTGGGACCGGGCTTTGGCGTCCGCTAACACCGCCGCTTACAAGAAAGTCCTCGATGACAAAGAGTTCGTGGCGACATTGCCGCGATAAGGGTGTTCGCTTGCGTGCTCGTGGCTGGGTTCGCAGGCGTTTCTCCCGCGCAGTCACAGGTGTCGAGGGCTGAGCACGATCCGGATGTCGACGATCTCGTGGAAGTGTACGAGTCCGCCCGCCATCGCTTTCGAGTCGTGACGGTGGCGGAGGAGCTGGATCACCCCTGGTCCGTCGCCTGGCTGCCAAGCGGGGAAATGCTGCTGACGGAGCGACCCGGCCGCCTGAGGACTGGGTGAGATCGGTCAAAGAGGAATGTCTCTCGAAGCTCATCTTGTTCGGGGAGAACTCGCTGCGTCACGCGCTGAAGGAGTACGTCGCCCATCATCACCACGAGAGGAATCATCAAGGCAAGGACAATCTCTTATTGTTTCCCGAGCCCGCGATCGCTCAGACTAACGGTCTAGAGGACGCCATTCAGTGCCGTGAACGGCTTGGCGGGTTGCTCCGTTTCTACCATCGGGAAGCCGCATGAAAATCTTGACCCTACGAGCTGCGATTCGCACTCGTGAGTGTTTTCGTCGTTTCGCACCACGCTCTGGTACAAAATGTGACAAAGTTCGGACCGCATGGAGGAGTAGATGTCCAAGATCACACTCGCGCAAGCCAATGGCATCATCGAGAAAGCCTTCGCGAAGGCCGCCGAGATGAAGATCAACCCACTCGGTGTCGTCGTGCTCGATGATGGCGGTCATATCATCTCTGCACAACGGCAAGACGGAGCGACGATGTTCCGCCTCGACGTCGCCCGCAGCAAAGCGTGGGCGGCGGTTGGGACAGGAGTCTCGAGCCGGGCGCTGTTTAATCGCGCAAAAGACAATCCCAATTTTTTTGTGGCGCTAGCAGCGACCGCGGACGGCAAGTTCCTGCCGCAGACCGGCGCGGTGCTGATCAAGAACGCTCAGGGCGAGATTCTCGGTGCAGCCGGCGGCAGCGGCGGTACAGGAGAAGAGGATGAAGCGTGTTGTATCTTCGGGGTCGAACAGGCCGGGTTTCAGGCAGACGCCTCTGGTTGAGCCCGATTATCGGAGCCAGACGACGGCCGATGGCATGCGCTGACGGAAAGACGTTGCACGGCACTCACCTGTCGGCTCTCGGTAGCGGATTGACAACCGGTCCTCGTTTCGGTCAAGTGGTGGTCACGGAAATTTCTCCGTACCCATTGCGGGACAGGAATCATGATGGATTTTCTCGACGCCGCCCATCGGATCCGTGGGCGCGCGGTGAATTTGAGAGATACCGAAAGCCAAGCGAGGGCCGGCGGAGTGACGTCTCTGAAAGCGATGCTCTCGAAAAGGACTCACACATGCCAAAATTCGCAAAATGCCTTCTTACAGGTAGCCGTTTCTATCGCGAAGGCCAACCGTCGGAGCCAGATTGAGCAAGATTATTGCCTCGAGGTAGGGGTTTAGAATTGATCCCGACGCATCGCGAGAGACACAAGGTTCGCCGCGGTGCCT
>Ga0310123_10004364_pt1 | contig 10709 bp, 6 predicted proteins | sample CB6_AW_1057_MG_FD_203505 | JGI IMG/M metagenome (GOLD analysis project Ga0310123, IMG submission 203505) | Marine microbial communities from Western Arctic Ocean, Canada - CB6_AW_1057 | ecosystem: Environmental > Aquatic > Marine > Oceanic | place: Canada: Western Arctic Ocean | collected...
TTTTTAACAATTACTACATTAATACTAATTCCAAGAATTTCAAGAAGAATATTTGTACTATATTAATCAATTCGTTAAAGTCATATTTGAAAGTATTGATTGTTAATTACTGAATATGTTTTTGAAATTTATCCAAATAAAAATCTAATGACTATTATTAAAAACATTACATATTTTACATTGATAATGCTGGCTTTTTTACGCTCAGCTATACCTTCTGAAACTAATCAGGAGTTTAATTTAACTGAGATTGCAAAGAACAACTATGTTCATACTGGTAATCATGCCTCGATTGAGGGCATAGGAAATGATGATATTGCTAATATTGGGTTTATCGTTGGTAATAATTGTGTTGCTGTTATTGATACCGGCGGCTCAATAAAGACGGGAGAGAAACTCAAAAATACAATTCGTAAGATAACAAAAAAACCGATCTGTTATGTAATCAACACACATGTACATTTTGACCACATTCTGGGTAATAAAGCATTTCTTGAAGAAAATCCTAATTTTGTAGGCCATAAAGACTTAGCAGAGGCGATTAATCGGAATAGAGATTTTTTTCTAACTCAATTCAAAAATAATTTAGGGCCTAAGGCAAAAGCCTCGGATGTTATAGGGCCAAATATTTTGATTGAAGAATCAACGAGATTAGAACTAGGTGGTCGCACTTTAACCTTAATCCCGTTCTCAATATCTCATAGCTATAATGATCTGATAGTTATTGATAACAAAACAAAAACTCTTTGGGCCGGGGATCTAATTTTCAAAGAACGCATACCATCATTAACGGGTAGCTTAAAAGGCTGGATAAAAACAATAGATAAAATAAAGAAATTAGATGTACAGAAAGTAATTCCTGGTCATGGTGGAATTGCTAAATCGCTAGCAGAGGCTTTGAAGCAACAACAAGATTATTTTAAACTTTTACTAAATCAAACACGAAAAGCTATTGCCAAAGGAATATTTATAAATGAAGCGATGGAAAATATAGATAAAGATAACCAACTAAAATGGCTATTACACGACTACCAACATTCAACCAATGTCTCAAAAGCTTATACTGAGTTAGAATGGGAGTAATTTTGTTATATAATTATGTAAATATATTACAATCAAAAAATTATGCCTAATTACGATTATTTTTGTAAAAAAAATGGTAAAACCGTAGAGGTGAGCCATGATATCAATACTAAACTAAAAACTTGGGGCGAAGTCTGTTTTGTTGGCCAAATCTCACTCGGGGATACAGATGTCTTAGCTCCTGTCAGACTCGTTATTAATCCCCCCTCCATAAGTATCCCTACTAGCAACTCTGAACTTAAAGAAGTTGGCTTTACAAAATTAGTGAAGCGTGATGATGGTGTCTATGAAAATGTAACTGCAACTGATGGGGAAAAAAGATATATGAAAGCTGGTGATGAATCATCTCTTCCGCATATAAATAAGAAAATCTCAAGTTAACTGTAAAAAGTTATTGCTTTTTTAAAAAATAAAAAGCCCTTATCTATTAAATAAGGGCTTTAAATATAGAAGCCTGGCAGTGACCTACTTTCGCATAGGGAAACCCCATACTATCATCGGCGCTAAATGGTTTCACTTCCGAGTTCGAGATGGAATCGGGTGGTTCACACTTGCTATTGCCGCCAGGCAAACTGTTGGGTGCGTTGTCATTAAACAACGCAACCGCATTTAGAAAATTGATTACTTAAATACAAAGTATTTGTTACGTCACAAACTGCTTGAGTATTATATGGTCAAGCCTCACGGGCAATTAGTACTGGTTAGCTTCACGCATTACTGCGCTTCCACACCCAGCCTATCAACCTTGTAGTCTTCAAGGGCCCTTCAGGGGAATCAAGTTCCCAGGGAGATCTCATCTTGAGGGAGGCTTCCCGCTTAGATGCTTTCAGCGGTTATCCTTTCCGTACATAGCTACCCGGCAATGCCATTGGCATGACAACCGGAACACCAGAGGTACGTCCACTCCGGTCCTCTCGTACTAGGAGTAGCTCCTCTCAAATCTCCAACGCCCACGGCAGATAGGGACCGAACTGTCTCACGACGTTCTAAACCCAGCTCGCGTACCTCTTTAAATGGCGAACAGCCATACCCTTGGGACCTGCTTCAGCCCCAGGATGAGATGAGCCGACATCGAGGTGCCAAACACCACCGTCGATATGAACTCTTGGGTGGTATCAGCCTGTTATCCCCGGCGTACCTTTTATCCGTTGAGCGATGGTCCTTCCATACAGAACCACCGGATCACTAAGACCTACTTTCGTATCTGTTCGACGTGTCTGTCTCACAGTTAAGCACCCTTTTACCTTTGCGCTCATAGCACGATTTCCGACCGTGCCGAGGGTACCATCGCGCTCCTCCGTTACTCTTTAGGAGGAGACCGCCCCAGTCAAACTACCCACCATACACTGTTCCCGACCCGGATAACGGGCCTAGGTTAGAACCTCAAAGATATCAGGCTGGTATTTCAGTTTTGACTCCACGCAAACTGACGTTCACGCTTCAAAGTCTCCCAGCTATCCTACACAAATATATTCAAAGTCCAGTGCAAAGCTGTAGTAAAGGTGCACGGGGTCTTTCCGTCTAGCCGCGGGTATACTGCATCTTAACAGCAAGTTCAATTTCGCTGAGTCTCGGGTGGAGACAGTGTGGCCATCGTTACGCCATTCGTGCAGGTCGGAACTTACCCGACAAGGAATTTCGCTACCTTAGGACCGTTATAGTTACGGCCGCCGTTTACCGGGGCTTCGATCAAGAGCTTCGCCTAAGCTAACCCCATCAATTAACCTTCCGGCACCGGGCAGGCGTCACACCCTATACTTCCTCTCACGAGTTTGCAGAGTGCTGTGTTTTTAATAAACAGTTGCAGCCACCAGGTCACTTCGACTCTCCTCAGCTCACGGAGCAAGTCCGATCACCAAAAAGAGCGTACCTTCTCCCGAAGTTACGGTACCATTTTGCCTAGTTCCTTCACCCAAGTTCTCTCAAGCGCCTTGGTATTCTCTACCTGATCACCTGTGTCGGTTTACAGTACGGTCAACTATTACCTAAGCTTAGAAGTTTTTCCTGGAAGCGTGGCATCAGCTACTTCTCCGTTAGGTTTCCCTGCAGGATCGTCATCACGTCTCAGATTAACGGGAACCCGGATTTACCTAAGTCCCCTACCTACACGCTTAAACACGGACAACCATCGCCGTGCTAGCCTAGCCTTCTCCGTCACTCCATCGCAGTAATAGTCGGTACCGGAATTTTAACCGGTTTCCCATCGACTACGGCTTTCGCCCTCGCCTTAGGGGCCGACTCACCCTGCCCCGATTAACGTTGGGCAGGAAACCTTGATCTTTCGGCGGGGAGGTTTTTCACCCCCCTTATCGTTACTCATGTCAGCATTCGCACTTCTGATATGTCCACCAAGCCTCACGACTCAGCTTCAACCACGTACAGAACGCTCCTCTACCATGCTATCGCTCGGCTAGGCCGAGTTATAGCATCCGCAGCTTCGGTTATCAGTTTAGCCCCGGTAAATCTTCCGCGCAGGCCGACTCGACTAGTGAGCTATTACGCTTTCTTTAAAGGATGGCTGCTTCTAAGCCAACCTCCTAGCTGTCTAAGCCTTCCCACATCGTTTCCCACTGAACTGATATTTGGGACCTTAGCTGGCGGTCTGGGTTGTTGCCCTCTCGACAACGGACGTTAGCACCCGTAGTCTGTCTCCCATGATTGAACTTACTGGTATTCAGAGTTTGCATCGGATTGGTAAGTCGGGATGACCCCCTAGCCGACACAGTGCTTTACCCCCAGCAGTTAAACATGAGGCACTACCTAAATAGTTTTCGAGGAGAACCAGCTATCTCCGGGCTTGATTAGCCTTTCACTCCGAGCCACAGCTCATCCCCCCATTTTTCAACATAGGTGGGTTCGGCCCTCCAGTTGATGTTACTCAACCTTCAGCCTGGCCATGGCTAGATCGCCCGGTTTCGGGTCTATTACCAGCAACTAAACGCCCTATTAAGACTCGGTTTCCCTACGGCTCCCCTAAATGGTTAACCTTGCTACTGAAAATAACTCGCTGACCCATTATACAAAAGGTACGCCGTCACCCCGAAGGGCTCCGACTGCTTGTACGTACGCGGTTTCAGGATCTATTTCACTCCCCTCACCGGGGTTCTTTTCGCCTTTCCCTCACGGTACTGGTTCACTATCGGTCAGCTAGGAGTATTTAGCCTTGGAGGATGGTCCCCCCATGTTCAGTCAAGATTTCACGTGTCCCGACCTACTCGATTTCATCACAATGAGGCTTTCGCATACGGGGCTATCACCCACTATTGCCAGACTTTCCAGACTGTTCTGCTAACCTCACTGTAACTTAAGGGCTGTTCCCCTTTCGCTCGCCACTACTTGGGGAATCTCGGTTGATTTCTTTTCCTACGGGTACTTAGATGTTTCAGTTCTCCGCGTTCGCCTCGTTAACCTATGAATTCAGTTAACGATACCGCCGTAGCGGTGGGTTTCCCCATTCGGACACCCCCGGATCAAAGCCTGTTTGACGGCTCCCCGAGGCTTTTCGTAGCCTACCACGTCCTTCATCGCCTCTAGCTGCCAAGGCATCCACCACGTACGCTTAGTTGCTTGACCACATAATCATGAATTCTATTTTAGGATAGAGAGTAAAAACCCTTTTCCAGAAATTCTGCAGAATCAAAGCCCCGCCATTTGTATAAATCCAGGGCCATAATCACATAGAAAACTACACAACTCTTAACGACTTCCGTACAGATTTTGCACTTGTATAACTTGTTAAATTACAGCATACACACATTTGGGTGATGCCTTTTCGCCACGATGATCATCACAAACACCATGGGCAAAGACATCTAACAAACATACATATGTCTTCATTCACCTAATTGTTAAAGAACAAATTAACTAGACATGAGCCCAATTAATGTTGGTGGGTCTGGGTGGATTTGAACCACCGACCTCACCCTTATCAGGGGTGCGCTCTAACCAACTGAGCTACAGACCCGGCTCCGTTCAGAACAATTCGTTAAAGAAACGAATACCGCAAATTCTCAACAGGGTTACTGAAAGAAAATCGAACGAAGGGGCAGGTCTCCCTAATTGTTCTCAATGAGCGGTTCAAGCAATAGAGGTGAGCACTTACTGAAAAGATAGGGAATCTCGTTAAGGAGGTGATCCAGCCGCAGGTTCCCCTACGGCTACCTTGTTACGACTTCACCCCAGTCATGAATCACAAAGTGGTGAGCGTCCTCCGAAGTTAGACTACCCACTTCTTTTGCAACCCACTCCCATGGTGTGACGGGCGGTGTGTACAAGGCCCGGGAACGTATTCACCGCGACATGCTGATTCGCGATTACTAGCGATTCCGACTTCATGCAGTCGAGTTGCAGACTGCAATCCGGACTACGAAACGTTTTCTGGGATTAGCTCACCTTCGCAGGGTCGCGACCCTCTGTACGCTCCATTGTAGCACGTGTGTAGCCCTGGTCGTAAGGGCCATGATGACTTGACGTCGTCCCCACCTTCCTCCGGTTTGTCACCGGCAGTCTCCCTAGAGTTCCCAACTAAATGCTGGCAAATAAGGACAAGGGTTGCGCTCGTTACGGGACTTAACCCAACATCTCACGACACGAGCTGACGACAGCCATGCAGCACCTGTCACTACGTTCCCGAAGGCACCAATCCATCTCTGGAAAGTTCGTAGGATGTCAAGACCAGGTAAGGTTCTTCGCGTTGCGTCGAATTAAACCACATGCTCCACCGCTTGTGCGGGCCCCCGTCAATTCATTTGAGTTTTAATCTTGCGACCGTACTCCCCAGGCGGTCAACTTAGCGCGTTAGCTACGCCACTAAAAGGATTACCCTTCCAACGGCTAGTTGACATCGTTTACAGCGTGGACTACCAGGGTATCTAATCCTGTTTGCTCCCCACGCTTTCGCACCTTAGCGTCAGTATCAGTCCAGGGGGCCGCCTTCGCCACTGGTATTCCTCCACATCTCTACGCATTTCACCGCTACACGTGGAATTCTACCCCCCTCTACCGTACTCTAGCCTGCCAGTATCGGATGCAGTTCCCAGGTTGAGCCCAGGGCTTTCACATCCGACTTAACAAACCGCCTACGCGCGCTTTACGCCCAGTAATTCCGATTAACGCTTGCACCCTCCGTATTACCGCGGCTGCTGGCACGGAGTTAGCCGGTGCTGCTTCTGTAGGTAACGTCAATCTAACCGCCTATTAGACGGCTAGCCTTCCTCCCTACTGAAAGTGCTTTACAACCCGAAGGCCTTCTTCACACACGCGGCATGGCTGGATCAGGCTTGCGCCCATTGTCCAATATTCCCGACTGCTGCCTCCCGTAGGAGTCTGGACCGTGTCTCAGTTCCAGTGTGGCTGATCATCCTCTCAAACCAGCTATGGATCGTCGCCTTGGTAGGCCTTTACCCCACCAACAAGCTAATCCAACGCAGGCCCATCCAATAGTGCAAGGTCCGAAGATCCCCTGCTTTCCCCCGTAGGGCGTATGCGGTATTAATCCGAGTTTCCTCGGGCTATCCCCCTCTACTGGGCAGATTCCTACGCGTTACTCACCCGTCCGCCGCTCGACAGCACCAAGTTCACCCCGAAGGGATCACAGCGGCCTGTTTCCGCTCGACTTGCATGTCTGAAGCCTGCCGCCAGCGTTCAATCTGAGCCATGATCAAACTCTTCAGTTTAATCTTCCAAGCAGCCACCTTCTTTACTACAGCCGGTATTACTAAATCCGGCAAAAAAAAACGACCACTAAACTTTTACTCAAAGATTGCAAACTACTATTGCAAATTACTGTTGCAGCTTCATCCCAAAAAGGGATAAAACCGAAGCTTCAATAAATTAACGCAGTTGCTTACTTTGATAGGATCCAGAATCCGAGGAAATCCTCAGATTCAGAATCTAATTGCTTAGACCCCAAATCCAAATCAGCAAGCACCCACCTCTATTGCTTGAACTACTTTTTTAAAGAACATAAAACCCCGGTGCCGTTCGACACAGAGCCGGCGTATTATACGCCCGTGACGTTGTTTAGCAAGGGTTTAGTCGAGCAAAGTTCCACAAATTTTAACCCCTGAAATATTTGGGTATTTCAACAGGTTAAGCTTACGATTTTTATTGGATGTTTTTGACCAAATGGAACAATTTTTTACCTCGCCTGAGAAGAAAGTATTTACCTTGCAATGCATTGCTTTCCGAGAGCTTAAAATCTTTAGAATTCACTATCTGACCGTTCACCTGAACAGCATGGTTTCCGAGAAATTCACGTGCCATCTTGTTTGATTTCGCCAATTCGGTCTGTACGAGCGCTTCCACAATATCTACTTTATCACCTCTAATCTCGGTATAAGGCAGGCCATCCAGCTCGAGCTGAGTCATATCATTTGCGGTGAGGCTTCCAACCTCCCCTGAAAACAGGGCCTCGCTAATCCTCGTTGCGGCTTTCCGCCCCTCAACTCCATGAAGTAACTCCGTCACTTCACTTGCAAGAATTCCTTGGGCTTCCGGCTTGGTTTTGGACGACTCATCGCTGAATTTAATTTCATTGATTTCATCCACACTCAGGAAAGTGAAGTACTTCATGAATTTGTAGACATCAGCGTCTGCCGTGTTCAACCAGAACTGATAGAAAGCGTATGGGGAGGTTTTCTCCGCATCCATCCAAATAGTACCACTTTCAGTCTTGCCGAACTTGGTACCATCCGACTTGGTGATAAGCGGTAACGTGACCCCGTAAACTTGCTGTTGGTAAAGGCGACGAGTCAGATCAATACCGCCGGTTATATTTCCCCACTGGTCACTGCCGCCGATTTGTACGGAGCAGCAATAACGCTTATTGAGCTCGGAGAAGTCTAAAGACTGCAAGATCATATAACTAAATTCAGTGTAAGAGATGCCTTCCCCTTCCCGCTCGATTCGTTGCTTGACTGACTCCTTCTGAATCATGGCATTGACCGAGAAATGTTTCCCAACATCGCGCAGAAAACTTAGTACATCAAGATCCTTGGTCCATGCTAGATTATTTACCAGAATTGCCTCGTTTTTGACGCTATCAAAATCGAGGAACTGACTTAGCTGAGGCTTTATGCGATCGACCCAGCCCTCAATAACCTCAACGGTTTTTAGTTGTCGTTCCGTATCCTTGAAACTCGGATCTCCGATCATACCTGTGGCGCCGCCGACAAGAGCGATTGGCTGATGACCAGCCAGCTGAAATCGTTTCAGGGCTAGAAGCGGCACCATGTTTCCAATATGAAGACTCTCAGCAGTCGGGTCGAAGCCGCAATAAACAGTTCTGAATCCGCTGGCAAGATGCGACTTAAGCTCTTCACCCCCGGCGATCGAAGAAATGAGGCCTCGGCTTTCTAAGTCACCAATAATATCCGAGTTTGCTATTCCCATCGGGCATTCCTATTCACTAAACGTCACACAACTAAGAAAACAATCAATTTTATTGGCTCCCTGGCAGACGGTGACACTTTCTGCGAGAGATAGCACTGGCTGCTTGGAATGTCACCATCAGCAAAAGAGGATGTTATTCGGGCCGCCCTAAAAAAGCGCAAATTTTACACCAGAACCGCAATTAAGTGCGGGAATAGTAAGGTGATCTAGCCTAAAAGTCTTTGAAATACCTAATGTATTACTGTAGTTTTGCGCATTCGAATGACCGCGAATTGAAAGTAATTGTTAAATATGAACTTTTTTGATTTCCCGAAACAATTTATCAGTAACTACTATCCTCGAGGTCACCTTTATTTTGCCTGTGTCCTAGCCGTTACTTGCTTGATAATTGTCTTGTTTGTGGACGCTGACGAAGGTAGAACCGTTCCTGATCCGACTACCCGTATTGTTATTCCAATTGCATTCCCAGAAATAGAGACCCTGTCCGAGCCCGAAACTGTTCCCGCTAATGAACTTGCGCTGCAACATTTCGTTATAACGAAAGAGTCTCCATTGGAAGCCGTGTCGCTTTGGCATAGCGTTGAAGTCCGCAACGGCGATAATTTATCTGCCATTTTCACCAAGGTTGGGCTCAGCGATCAAGATTTATTCCGAGTACTCAATAGCAGTGAAGAGGCCAAGATACTCAACAGGCTTTATCCGGGCTATCAACTGGATTTTATGATTGTTGATACTGGGGAATTGGAAAAATTGAGAGTCCTGAAATCACCGTTAGAAGGCTATTTGTTCACACGATATAACAATGGATACATGGTTAACCCTATCCTCAAAGAAGCCGAAATTCGCCAGGCGTTCAAAGTAGGTAAAATTGCCAACAGCCTGTTTATGGCGGGACAGCAAGAGCAAATTCCAGCCGTCCATATTATGGAAATGGCAAACATTTTCGGTGGCGTAATCGACTTCATTCTAGATCCGAGGACTGGCGATCAGTTCAGCATCTTATATGATGAACAATACCTCGATGGTGAATTTATAGGGAACGGGAAAATACTAGCAACCCAGTTTATCAATCAAAGTAAAAAGCACACTGCCGTTCGATATGTTAATGAAGAGGGAGAGATAGGTTATTACTCGACCGACGGCGAAAGCATGCGCAAAGCATTCCTGCGCAATCCTCTCGATGTTTTTCGAATCAGTTCTAATTTCAATCCGCGTCGACGCCACCCTATCCTGAACACAATTCGCGCCCATAAAGGTACCGATTATGCCGCTCCCGGTGGCACTCCGATTCAAGCCACCAGTGACGGTCGGGTCACACGCGCTTCGCGCTATGGTTCCTTCGGCAACCTAGTTACCATCAAACACACCGGTGGCTTCGAGACCAAGTACGCTCACTTATCCCGATTTGCCCGTGGCTTGAATCGCGGCGACCACGTGCGCCAAGGAGATGTCATCGGTTTTGTTGGAGCTACTGGCGGGGCAACCGGATCCCACCTACATTACGAGTTTCTGGTAAACGGAGTTCACCGAAACCCTCGCACAATCCTTGATAAACTGCCGAAGGCTAAGTCAATTGATCCTTCTGAGATAGATAGGTTCCACCAGCACACGGCTGGGTTATTACTGCAGTTTGAAAAACTCAACTCTTCAAAAATGCTGGCTACAAATCAACCCAGCGCTGACTGAAATTAGCAACATGACTACTTGCGATCAATTCATTGGGCTGATTTCTGGCACTAGTGTTGATGGAGTTGATGCTGTGTTGGTTACATTTAGTGAGAACCGCCCTCAACTAATTGAGACCCATTTTCATGAGTTCGATGGCACTGTAAGAGAAAAAATACTTTTCCTTAGCAGAGGGTCCGAAATTACTCTAAAACAACTCGGCGAAGCCGATGTTGAAATTGGCCGCCTATTCGCAGATGCTACAAATACTTTGCTGAAACGAGCAAATATTTCAGCTGAAAGCATTTGTGCTATAGGTAGTCATGGCCAAACTATCTGGCATCAGCCTGATGGTCTGATTCCTTTCTCAATGCAAATTGGAGACCCAAATACGATTGCGGAACTAACCGGAATAACTACGGTCGCCGATTTCCGGCGACGGGATCTTTCAGCTCGCGGTCAGGGTGCCCCGCTTGCGCCGCTTCTACATCGAAATTGCTTCCAGGGAGACAGAGATAGAGTCATAGTAAACATCGGTGGTATTTCGAATATAACTGTGCTCACTTGCA
>Ga0310123_10004370_pt1 | contig 10702 bp, 9 predicted proteins | sample CB6_AW_1057_MG_FD_203505 | JGI IMG/M metagenome (GOLD analysis project Ga0310123, IMG submission 203505) | Marine microbial communities from Western Arctic Ocean, Canada - CB6_AW_1057 | ecosystem: Environmental > Aquatic > Marine > Oceanic | place: Canada: Western Arctic Ocean | collected...
CAAAAGCGGAAAGGAGATCGGTGCCGGGGACCAGGGACTGATGTTTGGGTACGCCTGCAACGACACTAAAGAGTTGATGCCGCTACCGATTGCACTCTCACATCGCATTATCAATCGCCTGACCAAGGCACGCCAAACTGGTGCCGCGGACTGGCTCCGACCTGATTCGAAGAGCCAGGTCACGGTGGAATTCGATGGCAATACTCCCGTACGCGTCGATACGGTCGTTGTTTCAACCCAGCACGCACCCCATGTTTCGTATGAACAGATCCATGCCTACATCATCGAAGAAATTGTTAAACCGTCGCTCGGTGAATGGTGGAACGAAGATATCAAGCACTATATCAACCCCACGGGCCGCTTCGTTGTGGGTGGACCTCACGGTGACTGCGGCCTGACCGGTCGGAAGATCATTGTCGACACCTACGGCGGTTGGAGCCGGCATGGAGGGGGGGCCTTCAGCGGCAAGGATCCCACCAAGGTTGATCGTAGCGGTGCGTACATGGCACGCTACATCGCGAAAAACATCGTGGCAGCCAAACTTGCTGACCGTTGCGAGGTCCAACTTGCATACGCGATCGGGATCTCTGATCCAGTGAGCGTGCGAATCGACACCGAGGGCACCAGCACGGTTGGCAGTGAACAACTCGTAGAGCTCGTGAGGGAACATTTCCCACTCACGCCAGCAGGAATCATCAAATACCTGGACCTCCGCCGTCCCATCTTTCAAAAAACGGCCGCGGGCGGCCATTTTGGCCGCGACGAACCCGAGTTCACTTGGGAAAAAACCGATAAGGCGGGCGAGTTGGCCGCCGCCATCGAAACGGTTGCCAAAGCAACCTGACTGGCCAAAGTCGGCTCATCTGAGCACCTGAGTCAAACTCGTGGAGACCTGCCCGATCCTCCCGATCACCGCTCGACTGCCGCGGAGATCACTGCATACTACGCTCCGGCTTGCATTGTTTCGTACGTGGTGGTGGTCTATAATCCGCCCGCAGAGGGGTCGGAACCGAGGGCTATTTGTAAGGAATTCGAACAGGGGGCTATCCATTACGTCCGACTATCGTGTTGGTCTCGGGGAAGATACCCACCGGCTTGGCTCGCCCGAGCCAGGGTCAACCGGGCAGTTACGGCTGGGCGGAATCGATATCCCACACGACCAATCCCTGGTCGGACACAGTGATGCTGACGTCTTGCTCCACGCAGTGACCGATGCTTTGCTTGGTGCCGCCGCCTTACCGGACATCGGACAGTTATTTCCCAACACGGACGAAGCCAATCGTGACCGAGACTCGGCTGAGATGCTCACCGCGGCAACTGTGAGGGTCGCCGACACTGGTTATACCGTGGTCAATCTCGACTGCGTGATCGCTGCCGAGCGTCCCAAACTTGCCGACTATAAAGACGCGATCCGCCACCGTATCGCCAGTATCCTGCGGATGAATCCCAACCAGATTGGGCTGAAAGTGAAGACCGGAGAACAGGTTGGTCCGGTCGGCCGCGAAGAAGCAATCGAAGCCCGTTGTGTTGCCCTGCTATCAAAGCATGAATGACAACTTGGAATCCCGCTTTCTGGTCACCGCAAACTTAAGTTAGCATGCCAGCTTCAACTATCCTTGCCAGCTCAATGAATGTTGAAATGGAATCCCAGCCGACGATCCAAATCTACGACACACTCACCAAACAAAAACAACCGTTCGACACCGTCGAACCTGGCAAAGTCGGAATCTACCTCTGCGGACCCACCGTTTATGACCAGGCGCATATTGGGCACATGATCGGTCCAGTCATCTTCGACTGCATCAAACGGTACCTCACCTACTGCAATTTCGATGTGACCTGGGTCGTCAACATTACCGATGTCGATGACAAATTGATTAAGAGGGCGACCGAACGCGGTATTTCGATGCTCGAAGTGGCAAATGAGAATGTTGTCGACTATCAGCAGAATCTCGCCGCGCTGGGCGTCAACCAAATTGATCACTTTCCCCGCGCAACCGAATGCATGGCAGATATTATCGCCTTCATCGAATTGCTCGTAAATCGAGGCTATGCCTACGAATCCAAAGGCGACGTCTACTTTGATGTGAGCAAAGACACCGGTTATGGCAAGTTGTCAAACCGGAGTATCGACTCGATGCAAGGCGAGGGAGGCGACACTGCAGCACTCAAACGGCAACCAGCCGATTTCGCCGTCTGGAAAGCCGCCAAACCCGGCGAGCCCTCCTGGGAAAGCTCCTGGGGAGCCGGGCGGCCTGGCTGGCACATCGAATGCTCCGCCATGAGTAAAAAAATTCTCGGCGAAACGTTCGACATCCACGGCGGCGGGCTCGACCTCGTCTTTCCCCATCACGAAAACGAAATCGCCCAAAGCGAGTGTTGTCATAGTAAACCGATGGTTCGCTATTGGGTTCACAATGGACTTCTTCGCCAGACAAGCAGTAGCGGTAAAATCGGAGGTCGTGGCGAACGTGAAGGGGCCCCAACTGACGACCAGGTCGGGGGTAAAATGAGCCGCTCTAAGGGCGCTGGAGGCCTCGCTGAGCTGATCGCACGACAAGGTGGTGAACGAATCCGGTTTTTCCTCCTGCGGACCCATTATCGCAGTACCGTACTGTTCGATGAACCATCTATCGAAGAGGCTGGTACCGGTTTGGAGACGTTCTACCGACTCTTCAAACGATATGAACGCATTACCGGAAATAACTTTTATGCCCTCAATGCCCCACACTATCGAGAAAAACCCCAAGTTGCTGACGCGGACAATGCGACCTTGCAAAGTGCCCACCAATGTCGCGAACGATTCCTCAAGGCAATGGACGACGACTTCAATACCGGGGGTGCCATCGCCGAACTGTTCGAGCTTGCCAAAGTAATCAACAAGTTTTGCGATGCGAAAAATCTGGAAACAGCCGGCGACGAGCATCCCGATGCGATTACCGAGTTGCCCCAACTCCTGATCGTACTTAAGGAGTTGGCCTCCGTGCTCGGCCTGTTTGTTTCACCACTAGAAGCCATGTCGGGAAGCTCCGACGACTTGTTGCATCAGGTCATGGAACTCGTGATCGAACTCCGGACAGTTGCCCGGCAAAACAAGGATTTCACGACTGCCGACACCATTCGAGACGGGGTCGCTGGGGCCGGCTTGGCTCTTGAGGACCGGCCCGGTCGAACAGAATGGACCGGAGGTCACGCTGATGCGTTGGATCCCATGGTTCAACTTTTGATCCAAATCCGCCACGACGCCCGAAACAAAAAGGATTTCGCTACCGCCGATACCGTTCGTGATCGACTCAGAGAAATTGGCGTCACGCTCGAAGATCGGTCAGGTGGCACAGAATGGTCCCCGGCATGACTGCCGGCCATCGATTCCCAGCCAGATTGTTGTGGCCGGTACGCGTTGCGGACATCCGCCAGCCACTTTCCCAACCCATTACTCCCCGGATCTATGCGCATTCTCGGAATCGATCCTGGCCTGAACATCACCGGTTACGGAGTCATCGACATCCAAGACCGTCAACTACTATTGGTTGAGGCCGGCGTTGTTTGTAGCAGGCAGGCCGACACCCTTGCTCAACGCGTTGCCGAAATCCACGCTGGCGTGACCGATGTCATCAGCATCCTTAAACCTGACAGCATGGCACTCGAACAGATCTACTCCCATTATAAACGACCCCAAACGGCAATCTTGATGGGCCACGCCCGCGGTATCATCTGTCTTGCAGCAGCCCAGGCAGGTATCGATGTTCAAGATTACGCAGCAACACAAATCAAGAAAATACTTACCGGAAACGGCCGGGCACCAAAATCGCAAGTCCAGTTAGCTATCCAGCGAGAACTGGGGCTCTCCCGGCTACCCGAACCACCCGATGTGGCGGATGCCCTGGCAATTGCCCTGACTCATATCTGGATCGGAAAACTCCAGCCGCAAACTTGATTCGCAAGCTCCCCCTGTCGAGACTGGCCATGAGCAAGCCGACACAAAGCAACGGCTCAACGGAGGCCCATCAAACCACACACACCCCGTGTCAAGTTGCCCCATAGTTTGTGATAAACTTGGTACACCCTTGACGTCACCTGATACGCCCGTAGATCTCTGGAACCCCACAATCAACCACCACCCTGCAACCAATGATCACTAAAATTACTGGCACACCGGTCGTAATCGCTGCAGATACACTTACGCTCGCAATCGACGCGTTTGAATACGAAGTGTTGATCCCCGAATTCACACGTCGCCATCTCCAGAACCAAATTGGCCAGCCCATCAGCTTGCACACCATTGAGTACCTGGAAGGGAACCCGATGCAAGGAAGGCTGGTTCCCAGGCTCATCGGGTTTTTAAGCAGTATTGAACGTGAATTCTTTCAGCTGTTTTGCGAAGTGGATGGGGTTGGGGTGAAAAAAGCGCTTCGGGCCATGGTCCGTCCCGTCCAAGAAGTGGCGACGTTGATCGAAGAACAAGATGCGAAGGGACTCGCCGCGCTCCCCGGCGTTGGCCCGGCCACTGCGGAACGGATTATCGCCAAGCTCCGCCGAAAGGTACCAAAATTTGCTCTGCTGGTGGCCCGTGACACTCCAGCTACGACGGACGTTGAACGAGATTTGCTAAGTGAAGCGTTCGAAATCCTGCGTGTCCTGGGGCATAGCGAACCCGAAGCACGCCGACTGCTCGACGACACCGTGGCTAAGAAAAAAAATTACAAAAATGTCGACGCTTTGCTCCACGCCGTCTACGAAAAACAAAACGCCTAGCACAACTGTTCCGGCACCAGCTGAGACCTCACCGGTTCAAAACATCGTCTGAATCTGGCGGCCCGTGAAAGAGATGACCGCATGAGCGACGTGAGTTCGACACCCACGGTTTGGCTCGCTGTCTGGCCTTGGCTTCGCACGATCTTAATCACCTCCCTTGGGTTGCTCTTGGTAATGACATTCCTGGAACGCTGGCTCGTCTACCCTGCCCCACCAGTCGATCGCGGAGATTGGCAACCCCTGACTTTGCAGCATGAAGATGTTTGGTTTACGGCGCCCGACGGCACCCGTTTGCACGGCTGGTTGTTCCGTCACCCGGATCCCCAGACCGCGATCATCTATTGCCATGGCAATGGCGAACACGTGGCAGATAACGCAGAACTTGTGGCCAGAATGCGTGATCAACTGCAGGCAACTCTGTTTATTTTTGACTACCGCGGATATGGAAAAAGTGCCGGGGTTCCCAACGAGGCTGGCGTGATTTCCGATGGGCTTGCTGCGCAGCGATGGCTGGCCAATCACCTGCAGTTGGAGACCAGTGATCTTGTCCTCATGGGACGGTCCCTGGGGGGAGGTGTCGCAACGGCCATGGCCGCCGAACAAGGCGCACGGGCATTAATCCTGGTGAGCACTTTTGGTAGAATGACGGACGTAGCTGCCGCACACTACCGGTGGCTTCCGGTGCGACTCCTGATGTGCAACCGCTACGACTCGATCGCCCGCATTCAGCAGTACAAGGGCCCCCTCTTGCAAAGTCATGGGACAGCCGACCAGATTGTGCCCGTTGAAATGGGGCGGCAGTTGTTCGACGCCGCGCCAACTTCGAACAAGGTTTTCTACGAACTCCCGGGATACGGGCACAATGATAATCCACCAGCTTCGTTTTACCACAATTTGGCCGAGTTTCTCGCCGCCAACACCGCTCACCGGCCCTGATTACATCCCACCCAAACCGATCGCAGGAAACACCCATCCAACCGGTCCTGAAAGTTCAAACCGTGGCATTTTCGTATCCGTATCTCTCGCTGTATGCGCGACACTCGTGGGCGATCAAATCGCGCAACTCGGAATCGACCTCGAAAGCGTTCTTGCGATAGTTTTTGTTTTCGTCGACATAAGCCTCTAAATGCGGGTAAATGGTGGAAATGTCCCCCAACGACAAATGCTCGTAAAGGTCCACAACGGTATCGACCATGTGGGCCGTCAAATCTTCGAAGCGAACCTGGTAGAACTGGCTTGCAGGAATCAACGAACGCTGCTGCTCGAAACTGATATCCATCCGCCGAAAATTATCGAGAACATACTCCGTTAAATCATCTCGCAAATGGACACGTACTCCCGATACCTGGCCAAGACGACGCCACGTGAGAATTGTGGATGGAATCATCACCTGCGGATCACGCACCAGATGGATGAACCGCGCCCCGGGAAACATCTCCAGCAGGGTCTTGATACGAGCAGTATGGGTGGGAGACTTCAGCACAAGGGTGCGGGGATCGCGTAACGACACGCGTTTCATGAACCGCAAAAGTCCTTCTTTCCAACGCGTTAACTCCGCTTCGTCAATTCCCGACAGGTCCAAGTAGTTGTCGAAGGGACATGGTCGGTCAGGGTACATCCAAAAGAGGTAGGGCGACCGAATACCCTGATTGCACAAAGCAAACTCGTCCTCCTGCGGATGCCCCCAGCCCACCGGCATGTTGTCCATGGGACGGCGCTGCGGTAGCAACCAGTTCAGCATCCGCGGCAGAATTGCAGCACTGATCAAAAAATGCGCCGGTGCAAAGCACTGATAGGTCGAGGGATAGCTGAATTGCGGATCGCGCACCAGCAACTCATGCAGCAACGTCGTGCCAGTCCGCCAATGACCCAAAATAAAAACTGGGGGATGTCGCAACTCACTCTCACGCACACGGCGTCCGTACAACAGCCTATCCATGGAATTCAAACTTGAATTCAGGATGCCAGCCAGAAGAATGGTGATTAGCCGGTCGGTTCGCCGCCACGAGAAAGAACCTCCATTACGAATCCACATTTCCAACGAAGTGCCAATCGGCATACCGTGCCAGGCGCCCAATGCCACCCTTGGATAATCCATTCCCGCGACGTCTTTTTTCTTACCAATCGACATGGCAAAGTCTTATCCCAATCCCTGCGACAGCAGCGAATCCCCAAGGGGGGCTGCCTGGCATGATAGCTTACGTCCCTACAATCCAATTCTTGCCGGCCCGGATGTGAGCTTTGTCGCTGCAAAGCCGATAAGCTCCTTCAGAGACCATTGTGAGGGCTTGACAACCGAAGAGCCCACCCCAACCACTGAAAAAAGGCCCAAAAAGGGTCGATAGACTCCTGAAAAGGTAATCTCTGGCAAATTGGCAGTGGCCCCTTTCGCAAGCCCCCTGGACCGTTTATCATCAAATCTTTCCTAAACCTCCGATGCCCCGCCAATTCACCATTCTGGGTGGTCCTCCGCTTCGCCTTCGAATTTTACGGTTGAACCACCTATTTTACGGTTGAACCACCTAGGCGAGCCCCGCCAACCCACGACACCATCAACACCAAACGAAAGTCATTTTTGGCTTTGTGTGGAAATCGCAAATTAGCGAATTAACCTGACGTGCTCATCCAAGCTATAGAACGTCGTTGTGTTTATCCCGCCCCATCAAAGGGCCGTGGCGATTGGCGCCCAGCATGGTTACGGCCACAAAACGTGTGGTTTCGGTCCGCGGATGGCACCAAAATCCACGGTTGGTACTTACCCAACACCCGAAGACTCCCCATTACCGGTGCCCAAAGACTCATCGTGTTCTGTCACGGCAATGGAGAACATGTCGCCGATCAGGCCAATCTTATTTTCCGTATTCAATCCCGTTTGCAAGCCACGGTTTTTGTCTTTGATTACCGGGGATACGGGAAAAGTCGCGGAAAGCCATACGAGGGGGGCTGCATTGCTGATGGCATGGCCGCCCACCAATGGCTCGCTCGGCGGGAGGGTGTACTTCCAGAGAACGTGATCGTCATGGGGAGATCGCTCGGTGGTGCCATCGCCACTGCCATCGCGGCCGAGCAGGGAGCCCGTGCACTAGTGCTGGAGAATACATTTTCTTCGCTCAATGACACGACCCGGGCACTCTGCCCCTGGTTTCCGCTCCACTGGTTCATGCGCAACCGCTACGATTCGCTGAAACGAATTCAGCAATACAACGGTCCTGTTTTTCAAAGCCACGGTACGGCCGATCGGATTGTCCCGCTTGAGCTCGGTCTCAAATTGCACGAAGCGGCTCCTTCCGAAAACAAACAGTTTTACGAGGTCTCTGGGAACGGGCATCTCGAGTCGCAGCCTCCCAGTTATTATGTTGCGCTCGATCACTTCCTGACCCGCCTTGAGCAAAATGTGGATGATGTGTGTGAACCGCTCAGTCGCACGTCGCCCCAACTTGTCTTCTGACCCACGCGGGATCGCTCCATGGGTCTGGCCTGGCCCCGCTTGCCAAAAGGCAAGCGTGACTCTTCGAGCGGTGTCCAAAACAAGTAAAACCCTCCCGTGCGAAACGTCGGTCTTTCCCGGTTGGCCATCCTCCCGGCTGTGATACCGCCATGACGACCCGTCCCAGATCCCCGCATTCGGCACCGCCCAGGACTGTGTAAACCTGGACCCAGCTGCCCAACACGCGGTTCTTGCTACGAAGCCCGCCCAAATCCGGGGGCATTGGCCGGTATCCATCGACCGGTTGGACCGTTCGACCGCAACTTCTCCATTGGCATCCGGGGGGAGTCTTGCCGCCGGAGTTCACCTGTTCCGGGTCGCCAAAAATCTGCTATAGTAAGGCTCCAATAGCGTACAAAAGTACACCGACTTTAGGCAGTCAGCCCCGATGCCTCGGAAAACCATCTTGACCCCCTTGGACAACACTCGCAACGAGCCAACTCGGCCGGATGCAGCCCGCAATCGCAAGACGTCGGATGACGATTCCACTCCAAGCCGGGAGAACGGAGAATTCGCGTTGCGACCAAAGTCGATGGCGGAAATGGTTGGCCAACGAGAAGTTTATGAGCGGCTCAAAATCGCCGTTGATGCTGCCAGAATTCGCAACGAACCTCTCGGGCACATTCTTCTGGATGGCCCTCCAGGGCTTGGCAAGACGACGTTCGCAACCTGCATTCCACGCGATCTCGGTGTTACTTTGCAGATTGCCAGCGGGGCAACACTGGCTGCCCCGAAGGATCTATTGCCCTACCTCACCAATGCCGAGGCGGGTTCGGTCTTATTTATCGACGAGATTCATCGGCTACCCATGGCGGTCGAAGAATTCATGTATCCAGCGATGGAGGATTTTCGCGTCGACATTACACTGGGTGAAGGCGTGAACGCCCGAACCGTGAATATGAATCTCCGCCCATTCACGTTCATCGGCGCGACAACTCGCACCGGCTTGCTCTCGGCCCCGCTGCGCGACCGTTTTCAAATCCGGGAGCACCTCGGTTTTTACAGTGTCGTTGAACTTACGGAAATTGTTTGTCGCAATGGTGAAAAGCTCAAGGTTCCGATTGACGATGGAGCGGCGATAAAGATTGCTGATTCAAGTCGGGGTACACCACGGATCGCCAACAATCGGCTGCGTTGGGTGCGCGACTATGCAACCAGTCGGGCAGACGGATTCATCACCCTGGACATTGCCAACCGCGCCCTGAAGATGCTCGGTATTGATGAACTTGGCCTCGACCCCCAGGATCGCAAATACCTGGAGACACTACTCCGCGTCTTCCAGGGAGGCCCAGCCGGAGTCGAGGCGATCGCCTATACCATGAACACGGCGACCGACACGCTCTCCGATGAAGTGGAGCCATTTCTCCTGCGAACCGGTCTGTTGGTTCGCACACCAAGGGGCCGCAAACTGACGGCCCGTGGGTATGAACACCTGGGGAAGGCCCCACCGGAAAAAAACGACCCCGATGACGAAGGCAAACGGTTACCACTGTTCGAGTAAACCACCAGACAAAACCACCAAAGTGGGTGCAGAGTCTACCGAGGACGGGTAATTCCGTTTGTCGGTCTGGACTCCCTTGCTACAATCACACCGATATTGCGCTAACATGGATGGTTGCCCGAGAGTCGCAACGCTCGAAAAGGCTCTGGCAGCCAAGCTCCTGCCGACAAGTCGCGAAAACGGCGCTCCTTATTTTCAGCGCGAGCAGCTAGTCAATCTGGCAATCCCGGGCTAGTTGACCGACGTCTCAACCAACTCCAGGTTGACATGGACCTGGGCCGTCACGTCGTCGCCACGAAAAGTTCCAATGATCGGAATCGTCAGCTCTGGTGACGCGGAGGCAGCCACAGCCAGATGGCGATCGGCAACTGCTAATCCGTTCGTGGGGTCGTAACCTCGCCAGCCAGTTCCGGGCAGATAGACTTCGGCCCAGGCATGAAGATCCCGCTGGACCTGGTCGGCGTCTCCTTCCTGGTAACCACTTACGAACCGAGCAGCCAATCCCAGTACGCGGCAAGCATCGATGAACAAAACGGCAACATCACGGCATGCCCCACACCCCATTTCCAACGTAACCGCGGGCGCATGAGGTGGGCCCTCCTCCCGGCGAATGATTTCGAACTGATCGTGAATGACGTCGCATAGTCGACGCAAAAAAGGAATGACCTGCCCATGAGTCGACTGGTGGATCTGCTCGGCAAAATCTGCCACCGATCGGCCACGCTTCTGACCTGACTGCCGTTGACGCAGATGAGCCAGGGCGTTCGTTTCACCCACCAGGTACTCAACGGGAAAGCGATTATTACTGGGCGTCAACAAATAATCGTAGGGATTCTCCCGTATCGTTTCGATTTCAATCTCAGCCCGGATGCGGAGGTGGTCATAGAGTCCGTTAAACCACGCAATGGCAACATTGTTTCCTTCGGCATCAAGCGTATTCGTCAAACCAACTGGTTGCG
>Ga0310123_10004372_pt1 | contig 10700 bp, 10 predicted proteins | sample CB6_AW_1057_MG_FD_203505 | JGI IMG/M metagenome (GOLD analysis project Ga0310123, IMG submission 203505) | Marine microbial communities from Western Arctic Ocean, Canada - CB6_AW_1057 | ecosystem: Environmental > Aquatic > Marine > Oceanic | place: Canada: Western Arctic Ocean | collected...
CGAGCGATCAGCACAAGGCTGGTGCCCGACAGTCATCGACACCAACGGCGACGGCGTGATTACGAAGCCGTGGAACGAGCCCGATAGTTTCGGCGACGTCGAGATCGACGCGACAAGAGACACCCGTGTCGGGAGCCTCGATAAGTACCGACGAGCCTATGGCGTCATGCCTCACCCCGATGGCTCGGTCTGGATCACGAAACGTTTCCCGGTGCCGGGGCAGCTGATCCGCCTGGAGCTCGGCGACAACCCGCCGGAGACGTGCAAGTCGGAGGTCTTTGAGCCTCCCTACGACCCGACCGGTGACCCCGCGAAGTGGGGGTATGGTCCGCGCGGGATCGACGTGGACCGCAACGGGTTGATCTGGACGGCGCTCGGCGGGAGCGGCCATTTCGCGAGCTTCGACCGCAGCAAGTGCTCGGTGTTGAACGGCCCGTCGGCGACTGGCCAGCACTGCCCGGAAGGGTGGACGCTGCATCAGACGCCAGGTCCGAGGATGAAGGGCGTTGAGGGGACCGCCAACGCCGACTACCACTACTACAGCTGGGTCGACCAGTTCGACGCGCTCGGGCTTGGCGCCAACGTCCCGATTGCCACGGGCACCACCTCGGACTCCTTGCTCGCCCTGTTGCCGGAGACCAAGGAGTGGGTCACGATGCGCGTGCCCTATCCGCTTGGCTTCTACAGCCGCGGCCTCGACGGCCGGATTGACGATGCAACCGCAGGTTGGAAAGGTCGAGGCGTCTGGGCCAGCTTCAACACCGGTTCGACCTTCCACCTCGAGGGCGGAAAAGGGGCGACGAGCGAGATCGTTCGGTTCCAGATCCGACCTGATCCGTTGGCGAACTAGGTTGCGTTCACGCATCCTGGCGTGCTGTCTGGTTGTGGCTAGCATTGGGGCCACCGTGGCCCTTGCTGCCCAGCGGGAGATGTGGTCGGTCCCGTTTCCCGCGCATCGCGTGATCGGCAACATTTACGCGGTTGGCACCTACGACCTCGCCGTGTTCCTCGTGACATCGCAGGAGGGGCACATCCTGATCAACACCGGGTTGGAAGATTCAACCCCGCTGATTCGCGAGAACATCGAGTCGCTAGGCTTCCGGTTGGAGGACGTCAAGATCTTGCTGGCGACCCAGGCCCATTGGGACCATACGGCCGCGCTCGCCGAGATCAAGGAGCTCACCGCCGCGGAGATGTGGGCGACCGAGGGCGATGCACCGGTACTCGAGGACGGGGGATTCAGCGACCCTCACTTTGGAGGCCGAGAGTCGTTCAAGCCGGTGAGCGTGGACAAGGTCATAGCAGAGGGCGACCTGATCGAGCTGGGCGATACGCGGTTATCCGTCCTCGAGACCCCGGGCCATACGGGCGGAAGCTCGAGCTACACGATGACGGTGGTGGAGGGGGGTCGGGCATACGAAGTCGTGGTCGCGAACATGGGCACCATCAACCCAGGAAAGCAGCTGGTCGTCGACCCGACCTATCCTGGCGTGGCCGAGGATTTTGCCGACACGTTCCGAAAGCAGAAGGCGCTGGATGTCGACGTCTGGGTCGCGGCCCACGGTTCGCAGTACGGTCTACACGACAAGTACGAGGCGGGCCAGGCGTATAGCCCTTCGACTTTCGTCGACCCGGAGGGTTTTCTGGCCGCAGTAGATCGCCTCGAGAAGTCCTACACGGAGCAGCTCGCGGCCGAGCGCAAGGACTAGTGCACTAGCGCGTCTTCGAGAATATACTCTGCGCCTTTCTCGGCGATCATCACCGTCGGCGCGTTTGTATTGCCCGATGAGATCCGCGGCATGATCGACGCGTCGATCACCCTCAGTCCCTCGATGCCGTGCACGGCTAGGCGGTCGTCGACGACGGCCAGCTCGTCGTTACCCATCTTGCAGGTGCCCACCGGATGAAAGATGGTCGTGCCGAGGTCGCGCGCCGCGCGCTCGAGGTCGTCGTCGCTCTCGACGTTGCTCCCCGGCTTCCACTCCTCAGGCTCGAACTTCGCCAACGCGCTCGCGGCCATGATGCGTCGCGTGAAACGTAACCCGGCAACGGCAACCTCGAGGTCTTCCTTCGTCGAGAGATAGTTCAGGGTGATTGCTGGAGCCCGCAGCGGGTCGGCGTTCTTGATCCGGACGTGTCCCCGACTCGCCGGCTGCAGATTGCACACCGATGGCGTGATGGCGTTGAACCTGTGCAAAGGGTCGCCGAATTTTTCGAGCGACAGCGGCTGAACATGCCATTCGATGTTGGCCGACGCTTGCGATGGGTCGCTCCTGGCGAATGCGCCGAGTTGCGACGGCGGCATCGTCAGCGGGCCGGTCTTGAACAGCAAGTACTCGAGTCCCATCGAAGCCTTGCCGAACACCGAGTTCACACGTTGATTCAAGGTGACCGTGTTCTTGACCTTGAAGATCGTCCGTATCTGAAGATGGTCGTGCAGGTTCTCACCGACTCCAGGTAGTTCGTGGACGACATCGAGCCCCTGTTGCTGCAAAAGCGAACCGGGGCCGACGCCAGAGAGCTGCAGGATCTGCGGAGACCCGATCGCGCCGGCGGCAAGGATGACTTCGCGTCGCGCCGTCATACGCTCGCCGCCGACCAGGTCGACGCCCGTCGCCCGCTTGCCGGCGTCGCCGGTCTCGATCGTCACCCGCTCGACCTGCGCGTTGGTGCGCACGGCAAGGTTCGACCGCTGCATGATAGGACGCAGATACGCCTTGGTCCCGCTCCAGCGCCGACCGCCGCGTTGGTTCATCTGAAAGTACGCGTTTCCGAAGTTGTCGCCGCGATTGAACTCGTCGATCTTCGGGATCCCGCACTCCGCCGCCGCGTCACGCCAGGCGTCCAGGATCTCCCAGCTCACACGCTTTTCTTCGACGCGCATCTCTCCGCCAACCCCGTGAAACTCGTCGGCACCGTGCTGGTAGTCTTCCGAGCGTTTGAACACCGGCAGCACGTCGTCCCAGGACCATCCGCGGTTTCCAAGTGAGGCCCAGTGGTCGTAGTCGCTCTGCTGGCCGCGCATGTAGATCATCGCGTTGATCGACGAGCACCCACCCAGCACCTTGCCTCGTGCGTAACCCATGGTTCGTCCGTTGAGGCCGGGGTCGGGTTCGATCCTGTAGCACCAGTCGGTTCGGGGATTGCCGATCGTGTACAGGTAGCCGACCGGGATGTCGATCCAAAAATAGTCATCCTTGCCGCCGGCTTCGAGCAGGAGGACGCCCACTCCGGGGTCGGCCGACAGCCGGTTCGCCAGTACGCAGCCCGCGGTGCCGCCGCCGACGATGATGTAGTCGTGGGTCGTCACATTGGGTCGATTGAGTATCGCCCTGGTTGGAGCTACGTGGAGACCGATACCCGAACGAGCGCCGACGTCCAGCAGCACTGGAATCTGCTGCCGCCCACACCTGTCTCGTCGAGCACTTCGGCTCGCAACCAGTACTCACCTGGGGTGCCGAACGTGACGGTTGTCGTCGGGTTCTGGTCTGCTGAACCCTGGAACCTGTGGGTTGGCTCGTCGAACTCGACCTCGGCCGGGCCGCGGTGCCGGTGCCAACGGAGCGTAAGCGCCGGCCTCCCGATCCGCCGGCGCGCGTGGTCCGACTCGGCCGGCTTCACATCAGAGGTCCAGACAGTCAGGTCGAGGGGCGTCCCCGCACTGGCCGCAAGGCTCTGAGCAATGCCGACCGGCGGACCCGAGAACCTTACCCGTCAGTGCCATCGGTCCTTCCTTTCACGAATCCGTATTTCCGAGAGACAACCAATGTGTCATCTTAGCCTTTACTGGCTAAGTACGCCCTAGGCCTGGGGTGGTCGGATCTGACTGAGGGCGTTCTCGATCAGCTTGTCGTTGTCTTCTGCGGACAGATTCTTCTGGATGAGCTTCGAAGCAATCATGAGTGACAGGTCGACCGCCTCTTCGCGGATCTGAGACAACGACTGTTCAGTCTGCCGCTGGATCTCTTTCTGGGCGTTCTTGATGATACCGTCCGCTTCCGCTCGGGCCTTCTGCTTGAGCTCATCTTGGAGCTTCGAGGCGTCGGCCCGGCTGCTGGCGATGATGGCGTCGGCGTCTGCTCGGGCCTTCGTGACGATCCGGTTCGATTCCTCCTGGACCTGTTCCAACTCCTTCTTGGCCCTGTCCGCGTCGTCCAGTGACTTGCGGATGTCCTCCTGCCGGCTCTCGAGTGCCGCGAGGAGCGGCCTCCAGGCGAACTTCGCCAGCAAGAACAACAACACCAGGAAGGTGAGGATCGTCCAGATGAACAGCCCCGGGTCGGGCTGGACGAGTGGGTTATCCATGAGAGGTTCTCTGGCCTACAGCGTGAAAATGACCATCAGGATGATGACCTCGGCGATGATGGCCACGCCTTCGAGTAGGAACAGCGGAAGTTGGACCGCGCCGGTGATCTTGTCGGCAGCGCCTGGCTGACGTGCGATGCCGTCCGCCGCGGCGGCGGTGAATTTTCCGATACCCAGACCGGCACCGATGACGATCAGCCCAAGGCCGATCGTGGCGCCAAAGTAGTGCAAGACTTCCATTTAGCTAATCCTCCGGATCTTTCTTCTTAGTGGTGTACGTTGATAGCCATACCGATGAACACGGTCGTGAGTAGTGTAAAGACGTAGGCCTGGACCAGGACGACAATAATCTCCAGGGCCATGATCCCTGTTGCCAGGGGCAGCGAAACCAGGAGACCGACCCCGATCCCTGCTATGGCGCCTGAGATCTCGTTAAAAATGAACACGAAGGACAGGATCGCCAGAATCGCGATGTGGCCGCCGGTCATGTTTGCCGCAAGACGCATCGTAAGCGCGAACGGCTTGACGAGCATCCCCATGACCTCGATCGGGATCAAGAGGATGTAGAGCGGCCACGCCAGGCCACTCGGGACCAGATTCATCCAATGCTTGACGAACCCGTGCGCCTTCGTGCCGGCGACCATGATCGAGAAGAAGGTGATGGTGGCGAGCGCGGCCGTCACGTTGTAGTTGGCCGTTGCGGTGGTCCCGCCGTGGACGATGTTCTTGACGACCGAGTGCTCCTCGGTGTGGAGGAACACGTGGTCGATCAGTCCGACGAGATCGAACAATGGGATGAGACCGATGGCGTTGGCGCTGAGAATGAAGACAAACAACGTGAGGATCAGAGGCGTCCAGGTGTGGACCCACTTCTTCCCAACATTGGGGAGCACGATCGAGTCGCGAATGTACTGGACGACGAATTCGAGAGCGTTCATGAATCCAGTGGGAATCAACCGCTCCTGCTTCAGATACCGGCGTGTCGTCAGCGTGACGCCAAAGAAGACGATTGCCCCGACGAACCAAAGCATGAAGACATGCTTGGTGACCGAGAAATCGATTCCGAAGATGGGTGAGATGGGGATGATCGGGTGGTCGAAACCTCCGTTGGCGACGTGACCAATGATCATCTCGCCGGCATTGAAGCCTTCTTCGGCGTGCTCGGCCGCATCGAGCGCGTGGTCTCCAGGTTGGCTCATGGGATGCTATTGGCCTGCAGTGATCGCAGCCGCAACGCCTCGGTTAGATGCAGGCCGATGAAATACACGACGAAGCTGGTTGCAAATGGCACCGGGTCGAGTGACGTGAGACCCAAGATCACGGCCACATACACGCCCACCAGGACCATTTTGGTGCCGAAAGCCTTGACCATCAGCGGCGTAAGCCCACCGGGGTCACGTGCCATGGTCCGGTCGACCAGCGTCATCGTACCAACGGCCAACACGAGCGGCAGGGCCATACCCAGCAGTAGCTCGAGTGCCGCGTCACGAGCGAAGAGCATCGCGACCACCCCCCACGACACTACGCACGCGCCGGTCATATAGACGGCTGCCTTCATCGTTTACAGTTTCCACATCGTTCTCGCGAGCCCATAGAACCCAACGACCATTCCCAAAACCAACCCCCCGAACAGGAACCACGGAGAGGTCCCTTGCCAACGGTCCACCGCCAGCCCGATCCCTCCCAGAAGGAGAATGGCGCCGGTCAGCGTGTAGCTGGCCGAAGCTGCCGGTCCCGCCCTGCGAACATTCTCCTGCATGTAATGCAGCGATCTCGCTAGAAACGGGCCACGCTCATCGGGCATGTAAGTTGTGGCTCCGGCAGGCTGCCGAGGCCGTCCTGCCACCGTCCCGAAAAGCCAGGGGTACAACGCTGTCTCCCGAGGCGGAACAAAACACTAAATGATAACAAACGGCCCTGAACGCGGCAACACGATCGGGTTCGAAGATCGCTCCCGCAGATCGCCGCCGAATCCCTACCAGACCTCGAACTCGTAGCAGCCGGGGGTCACGAGCAGGTCGTTCCCGTTCGAGAACGACAAGCTGGTGGGGTGAATGGCGCCTGCGGCGCGTAGCCTGAGCGTTCTGATCTTCTCGCCGTCCGAGTCATAGACGTAGATGACCGGTACGGTCAGCACGACCCACAGGTTGTCGTTCCGGTCAACGGCGGCGGCCCTCACGGTTGGCGGAATCACGGGAAACTCTCGGCCACGTTCGTCCACGCGTTTGGGCCACGTGTTGGGGAGGGTCGCGATGACACCGTCCAACTCCTGGCCCTCGATGTGCCGCTCGAAGCGCAGCTGTCCCCGTGCATCGAACTTCCTGAAGAGCGGGGGGCCGGCCTGAAAGACGAAGTAGAAATCCCCTTGAGAGGTGGACAAGGGGAACCCACTATTGAGCGCAAGGTGCACATCTCGATCGTCTTCGTGACCCGTGGCCCGGAACACGCCGAACGTGTGGAACGGTTGGCCATCGAGGCTAAATTGCGTCACGAGCCCACCAAGTTCAGGCTGACTCATCACTATCGACCGGCCGGTGAAGTGCAACGATCCGACTCCGCTCAGCGTGGCGCTGCCAAGCGTGATACGCGGCGCTGCTCGACCAGGAAGTGTGAAGCCACCGAGACGGCTCCCGTCGGCCCCGAAGACCTGAACGCGCTCCAGACCGTCCGGTGCATCCGCCACGACGAAGCGTCCATCGGGGCCCACATCGAAGGCGTTTGCGCCGATGATCCGACCCTGTTCCGGACCGATCTCGACGATTGGCGTCGTCTGACCGGATACAGAAACAAGGTAGACAGTCTGAGTCTGCCGGTCGAAGACGTAGTAGTTGTCATCCGGGCCCTGCTGAAAAGCCGAGGGCGAACGAAACTGTCCGACGACTTCGGCAGGGAGGCCGCCCGACGACGGGACGACTTCGACCAGACCCTGGGTTCGGGTCAGTCCAAGGCAGACGACAACCACCAGGGAGAGGAGAGTGAGTCGGGCGATAGCGGCCACTAGTAGGCGGCGGTCTCGCGTATGGCCGCGTGGATGTCTGACGTCTGGGGCAAGGTGCGTTCTTCAAGCACCGGGCTATAGCCCACTGGGCAGTCGAGCGCCCCCACCCGCCTGATCGGTGCATCCAGCTGGTCGAAGAGATCCTCGGCGATCCGGGCTGCGAGCTCAGCGCCGAATCCGCATGTCACTTGGTCCTCGTGCGCAATGACGACCCGGCTGGTCGCCGAGACCGCCTCGGCCACGCCTTCCCAGTCGTAGGGCGCGATAGTTCGTAGGTCGACCACCATTGTGTCTATCCCGTCCTGGGCCGCCTGCTCGGCCGCGAGCAGACTGCGCTGCACAAGTGCGCCCCAAGTAATCACCGTGAGGTCCGATCCCTGTCGACAGACCTTGGCGCGACCAAACGGTAGCGTGAAGTCGGGGCCAGGATACGGGCCCTTGTTGTACGCCTGCCGATAGAGGTGCTTGTGCTCGAGGAAGAGGACGGGGTCATCGCATCGAATCGACGTTCGGAGTAGCCCCGCGGCATCGATGGCGTTCGACGGATAGACGAGCCGCAACCCGGGACAATGCGCAAAGATGCTCTCACCAGACTGCGAGTGATACAGCGAGCCTCCCTTCAGATACCCGCCAACCGGCACCCTGATGACAACCGGACATGAGAAGGCGTTGTTGGACCGGTACCGCATCATCGTGAGCTCGTCCCGAATCTGCATCATCGCCGGCCAGATGTAGTCAAAAAACTGTATTTCGACAACAGGTTTGAGACCCCGAACCGCCATGCCTATCGCCCGACCGACAATGTTGGCCTCCGCGATCGGTGTGTTGAAGACCCGGTCGCTTCCGTGCTCTCGCTGGAGTCCGAGCGTTGCCTTGAACACGCCACCCTTGCCCGGGACCTCCGACAGCAGTTCCGGGTGACTGGAGTCCGCGACGTCCTCACCAAACACGACGATGCGCGGGTTGACCGCCATCTCGTCCATGAGCGTCCGGTTGATCGCGGAAACCATCGTGGTGGGCTTCGTGTCGGGCACAGGAATTGCGTCGAAGGCATCGGATGTTGGGTCGACCGTCGGAGAGTAGACGTACAGCGTCGTGGTCGACGGGTCGGGCTTCGGGGCCTCCAGTGCGTGTTCGGTCGCCTCGTGTATCTCGCGGTCGACATCGGCCGCTATCAATCTGAGGTCCTCGCCACTGGCAAGCGATTCCATCTCGAGCAGTTCAGCGCAACGACCGATCGGATCGCGCGCCGCCTCCGCGTCGCGTGTCGTCCGGCTCTTGTACTGGCTTTCGTCGTCCGACATCGAGTGCGAATAGGGCCGAATGACCGAGGCCCTGACGAGCGCGGGTCCAGACCGTGTCCGAGCGTAGGCGACCGCCTCGGTCATGGCCCGGAAGCTGGCCACCGCGTCCGTCCCGTCTACCCGAATGACCTTGAGATGTGGGAAGGTCTCAAGGAGACGCGCCACGTCACCGCCCGGCGTTTGTACATCGACGGGTACCGAGATTGCGTAGCCGTTATCCTCGACCAGAAACACGACCGGCAGGCGCGCCGTACACGCCGTGTTGATCGATTCCCAGAACTCACCTTCGCTGGTGGACCCGTCGCCCAACGAGACGTAGGCGACCTCGTCGGGCTGGGCGACGCCGAGACCCTCGAGGTGAGCGGCCCGCTGATACAGTTCGCCCGCCTCGGCCGCCCCGATAGCGTGTAGGCACTGTGTGGTGGTGGCGCTGGACGGCGACACGATATGAAGTGCGGGCGAGCTCCAGTGGTTGGGCATCTGTCGCCCACCTGAGCTCGGGTCGGTGGCGGCTCCGACCGCGCTCAGCAGCATGTCGAGAGGGGTGACGCCCAGTGTGAGGCAGAGCGCGCGATCCCGGTAGTAGGGGAAGAACCAGTCGTAGCTCGGTCGCAAGGCCATTCCGGCCGCCACCTGGATGGCCTCATGACCGGCCGCACTGATCTGAAAATAGCTCTTGCTCTGGTTCTTGAGTTGAATTTCCTTGTCGTCCAACCGCCGGGAGAGCAACATCGTACGGTAGAAGCGGTGCCAGTCGTTACGTGAGAGCCCGCCCAGCTGTCTATGGGCGGTTAACGTTGCCTCTTCGCCGACCGGTGCAGCTTTCATAGTGCAGGATCCTCGGGGGGAAGAGCGTCAGTGATCTCCTCACTTCGATCTCTCATTCTGAGGTGCACGACGACCAATTATATCATGGGGCCAGGCTGGGCAGGCGGTTCGTAAGTGCAACAAAACACGATATTAAGAGGACCAATACAGGGAGATTAATGGTGGCCGACCACGGTGTTCAACGATGGGATGAGCTCCCTCTCGAGAAGGTGACGGAGATGGTGTCGAGAAAGGTGATGACAGGTGGGCGCCAGATCCTCGCCCAGGTCCATCTCAAACGCGGTGCGCACGTGCCAGTGCACGTTCACGAGAGCGAACAGATGGTCTATGTGCTCGAGGGTGGACTCGCGTGTGCTGTGGCCGGTCGAGAGATGACAGTCCTGGAGGGGGACGTCCTGCTGGTGGCCGCCTGGACTCGTCATCAGGCGGTCGCGCTCGATGACACCTTTCTCCTGGTCATTCACGCGCACTAGTGGATGCGCTTGTCCCAGTCCGTGTCCTTCCCGCCCTGATGAACGTCGAACCGCTTGCGCAGCCGATTCATCTTCCACTTGACCCACCGGTATTTGATGTCAGCCATGAGACCCAGCCGCCCGAAGCCCAGTCGTTGACCCGAGGCAGTCCGATACTGTCTCAAGAACAGATAGCCGGCGAGAAGCCCGCCCAGGTGCGTCACGTGAGCGACCCCTCCGCCCCGAGGCGCGGAGATAAACGAGATCGCGCCCAGGATCATGACGAAGTACTTTGCTGGGATTGGGAACATCAGGAACATGAGGATCGGGGCTTCCGGATAGTACAGGGCGAATCCGAGCAGTAAGCCGTAGGTCGCACCCGACGCACCGATGGTTGGTGTGATGTAGGTCATGGGGGCGAACGAGAAGGGCAGCCAGCACGCCACGAGCGTGACGATCGCGGCGCCCGCACCGGCGACCAGGTAGAACTTCAGGAAGAACCGCGAACCCCACAGCCGTTCGAGTTGGACGCCGAACATCCACAACACCAACATGTTGAAGAGGATGTGAAAGACGCCCCCGTGCATGAACATGTACGTGACCGGCTGCCAGATGTAGAACCGTTCCAAGGCCGAGGCCGGTGTGAACGCGAACACCTCAACGAGCCACGAACGCAGGCCCGTCGGTGCCAGCTCCATGACGATAAAGACAGCGACGTTGGCGTAGATGAGGCCCTTGACCATGGGCGTCATCATGCCTGGGCCGAACTGGACGTATCCGGGGCCTCCGTAGTTGGCGCGTCGCATGGTTGGT
>Ga0310123_10004378_pt1 | contig 10694 bp, 9 predicted proteins | sample CB6_AW_1057_MG_FD_203505 | JGI IMG/M metagenome (GOLD analysis project Ga0310123, IMG submission 203505) | Marine microbial communities from Western Arctic Ocean, Canada - CB6_AW_1057 | ecosystem: Environmental > Aquatic > Marine > Oceanic | place: Canada: Western Arctic Ocean | collected...
ATTCCAGTCCACCTGTCCAGTCGACACTACCACAGTATTTCTCATGTCAGAGCTGCCATGAACATTCTTGCTGCTGAGCACAGCGATCGTTATTCCTTCCAATTCGGGGTTTTCTGGATGAACAACTGGAAACCGCTCGCGAGTAGCAGCCTTAATCATTTCCCCAGTTCGGACAATCTCGGCTCCGTTCTCTGGTACCAATCGCAAACCCAGCGAATCGGCATCGATGATTACATAGAACATCCCACCATAGGCAATATCTACTGAGACTTTGCCGATCTCCGGAACCTCTACCACCTCATCAATATACATGGCAAAAGCAGGAACATTCTCAAACGTCACCTCAGTGACTACACCACCAGAAATTCGGGCAGTCACATCTATGAGTCCTGCAGGTGATTCGAGAGTCAGTTTGGTAACAGGTGTGTCGATAGGTAACATTCCCGTCTCAAGCAATACCGTGGTTACAGCAATCGTGTTAGTGCCTGACATACCCGGGTACTCTGTCTGTTCCATAATGACAAACCCCGCATCTGCTCTAGGATGACAGGAAGGCAGGATAAGGTTGCAGTTGGCGGCGGGATAACCACGCGGCTCACGTAACATTAGTTTCCGCAGATTGTCGCCATGTTGCTCTAAGTACCGCATTTTTTGGTAAATTGTTTCACCTGGAATGTCAAGAACACCTCCAACTATTACACGCCCGGGTTCGCCCATCACGTGGGTATCAACTGCCTGAATCACTCTGTTGGTTTTCATGGAATTTGCCGTCTTTCCTATCCTATACTGGTGTGTTCAGATAAATTCATCGTCATCCCTCAAGTGGAAAATGACATGCTGCCCAATGCCTATTTCCTGTGTCGGGCCATTATGACACATTTGTTAAGCACTCATCAGCTCGTATAGTACTTTGTAACGAGATCAGTTACTTTGAGGATACTTTCCGCGGTGCTCATTACCTGTCTCCTTGCAACCTTTGGTCTGCTTCACACCCGTCCGTGCCAAAATAATCTCATTTAGTGTTACCTAGTTCTATAGCACGTTTATATGCAGCCATGACCGCTTTGGAAATTGTGGCCCGCATTCCGGCTTTATCAAATTCGTAAATCGCTGCGGCCGATGTGCCACCTTGAGACGTCACCTCGTTTCGAAGTCTAGCTAGATGCTTCTCCGACTCAAGAGCATAACTAGCACTGCCCTTGAGCATATATACAATAATTTCCTCGCTCAATTCCCTAGGCCAACCCAAATGTACTGCGGCATCAACAAGCGCTTCGGCTATGTAGAAAAAATATGCAGGTCCCGAACCAGATATTGCGACTGTCATATCAAGAAACTTCTCGTCATCTACCCAGAATGATTTGCCGAGCATACTGAATATAACTTCTGATGTATTTCTCTGAGCATCAGTCGTGTCTTCCGAAGCTGTCCAGACCACAGTTCCTTGTCCGATTATGCCCGGTGTGTTAGGGAGTGCGCGAACAATCGAAGTAACCCCAAGACTGTTAGACAACACGTCTGCTGACCATCCTGGGACAATGGATATCACTAAGACGTCTGGTTCGATGCGAGATGATATGTCTCGCAATACAGAGAGAATGACCTGCGGCTTGATGGCAAGAATTACTGTATTTGCCTCAGAGACTGCGTCTGCATTGTCCGATACAGCAGTCACTCCATAAGTTTCAGATAGCTCCGTCAAACGATCAGGAAGAATGTCCGCCACGCGCACATCATCGCCCTTGAATACTCCCGCAGAGACTAGTCGCGACACAAGCGCTGATCCCATGATGCCTCCGCCTATTACAGCCAGCGGCGCAGATTCTCCCATATGTTGAACTCCGTTCATCTCGTGTTCTCCTAGTGCAAAAAGGTCTTGTTCATCCTAACCAAGTATGTTGCATTGCTAAATTATCCTAATATACCACCTGACATCACAAGTACAATGAGTCGCATACTCATGTCCCGAAGTTACGCTTAGGATTGCAAGAAATACCCCCTCTGCTCATGTATGCGGCGATCTACACCATCAGCTGTGATGCCAAGGCAAACGATTGCATGTCTTTAGATGATCACAAGTTGCGGAAGATCTCGCGCGGGCCACCAAAATCAGCAATTTCCACCCACTCCATAAACCAAGCTTCGAGCTCTTCACCGTCAGGACCCCGGTTGGCCATACTATCCTCCCACTGAGCTAGACTATCCCACGTCGACGACCACACAAACATCGTCTGGGAAGCCTTACCATGCAACATCTGCAAATTCTGTCCTTGCCAACCACTTAGATTGGCACATTTACCCATATGTTCTGACGCCTGTTCTACCTTTGACATCGGTACCAAATAGGAGCTCCGTACCTCGAGTTTTCCTGTGCCGGTTTCTGCCCGCCGGGCCGGTTCCAAAACCGAGAAGATTTCCCGTTCACTTCCGTACAAAAGAAACTTCTCTTGCATTTCTCCATACCAATCCTCAAATTCTTGGCAGTCCTTCGTACCTGCCATTGCAGTCTCCCATTCTCCCAAGTTTTTCCATTCAGAGGACCAGACAAACAGACTCTGCTGCGCATGACCGTGAAGCATTTGCTGAATTCTTCCGCCCCAATCCAGCAAGGGCCAGATCTTGTCACGCCCCAACTTCCAGTGATCTATGGCACCATGCTCAACATCGTACATCTTCGTAAGATATGAACTACGAACCTCTATCATCTTTACCCGTCCATTCGTTTTGGTGTCAACCCTCAGACTAATGTTCGCTTGAACATTTGATTTACGCCTAGCAAATACAATGATAGAGCATCACAGAATCCAGAATAAATGCAATGATAACAACTAATCAGAAGATTGGGATAGTTCAATTCTGGCACATCACCACGTTGCTCGAGAGATGCTCCGATGCATGTAGCCCTGTTCATGATTGATCAGAAACATCCATATACCCACTATCCTCAAGGCCACAACAAGATTGATACAACTGTTAAGTAAAGTTGTCCTGATTCCGCAGCCACATCTCCACACCAAAATGTTCCAAGATTCGTTACGACCAGCTGCTTCACTATTTTCGCGAAGTACCATCAGACCACGGAACCTCTGTTTTTTCTCTTCCCCAAAGAGCGGTGTTCAGAAAATTCGCCACGTGCGTGCCAGGTCTTACAAGAGTGTCACAAGCTTCGCGAATAGATTTGTCCAATTTACTCTCTAGAATCTCGAGGGAATGCGCAAGCTGGTCCAAGGTTCTAGGCCCAATCAAAGGAGCCGTAATACCAGGCTGTTCCTTCACCCAGAGTGTTGCCAATTGTGCCGCACTAAAATCAGTTTCCTTTGCTATCTCAACGAATTTTCGACCAACATCAACCCCCTCTGGGGTCACCCTCTCCGAATAAATACCCGGTGTACCTACCACATTGAATGTGTCACTTTGTTGCCCTGCCGAGGCCCACTTCTCCAAAGTTTCGCGGGAAACATCATGAGCTGCACGCGATCCCTTCGGGTAATTTCTAATGTTGCCATCCCAGTCAGAATAGCGCCCAGCCAATATGCCCATCGCTATTGGTGACCACGCCAAGACACCGACTCCATGAGACTCGGCCATCGGAATCAGTTCATTTTCGATACGACGATCCAAAAGATTGTAGGGTGCCTGCTCACTAATGTACCTGGAATAACCCTTCAGTTCGCTAACCATCAGCGACTCCATGATTTTCCAAGCCGGATGTGTGGAACAGCCAATGTAGCGAACTTTGCCCTGTCGAACCAAGTCGGTAAACGCACCTAGCGTTTCTTCCACCGGTATGTGGAAACATGCACGATGCACTTGATACAAATCAATATAGTCTGTGCCTAACCGTCGCAGTGACTCCTCGCACTGATTGATAATGTGAAGTCTAGAAAGGTCCCGATCATTAGGTCCTGGACCTACCGGATGATGAACTTTGGTTGCAAGAATTACCTGATGACGTTTACCATTTCGAGCCAAGGCTTTTCCGATTATAGGTTCACTAGCATATACATTGGCAGTATCCAAAAAATTAATACCCGAGTCCAAAGCCAAGTCAATCATCTTGATTGCCTCATCCTCTGGCGTTACAAACCCATAGTTGTCAGTACCTAAAGCCAAGGGAGAAACTTTAACTCCAGTTTGCCCGAGCGTTCTATATTCCATCAACGTCCTCCCGAATCGAGTATATTCTCCAATAAGTATTTCTCGCCAAACATGATGTCAATTATATACTTGCGCCAAATTCCTCCAAAACCCTCCGGGCTGTCCGCACCCACTGCTTCAAATTCGCATCATTGCGCGGGTGAACTTGCAGCTCCTCCACTTTATCCAAGAGTTTTTGTATAGTGCTGTCTTTCATTGGTTTTGCAACTTCCTAATTTCAAAAAGGGAGGAGGCGAAAGCAAAACGATGGCAGCCTCCATTCATGCATCTGTATCGGATTACCGACGTACAGCTTCTGAAATCGTTCCCGTCAAATGTCTATTTTCCCGACAGCAATCAGTGACTAGAATCTCTACTAGGTCTTCTGCCAAATCGCAAGGACTCCATCGCTGATTATAGATTTTTCTTACGTGGAAAACATATCACGCAAATCCACAAGTTGATATGAGAACCAGGAGACATCTTGAAAGCGGCGGACAACTATGTTCCAAGGTGTCCCACATTCGCCAGATGACCAAGTTGTTTTCTGATTCCTAAGATGCCAATTGCTTATGAGACAGCTTGAGGGTATTATCCAGCGCCAAGCATGGATGTAGTCGAATACGTAACTAGAGCAACACAAACTTTGTCGCTGAAAACTAAGTTTTATTTCAATTGCAGTTCTAGTACAATTAATCAAGACCTTCTCACAGTAATTCCATCAGCTTAGCTCATATATGTCTAGTGGTCTTTTACGTTGTACGGATGTTATCATTATTAACAAAGACATTTCGTCAAATGAATGTGGTCTACAGTACAATCTATGATCTCAAGGCTACTACATAGTCACAGATGACAACCCCTCCAATATTTGACTTGCCGGGCAAACGGTATCTCCGGAACACTCCACTTCCTTCTGATTACATTTCAAACCCCATGTCCTCGTTCAAGGTGCCGCTCCCACTCATTTCGACACCATCCAAAAACACCGTTGGAGCTGCTAGCATGATATCCATATGCCAAGTACCCAGACCGACTGTACCGCCAAAGTCCGGATCCTGATAACCAAAACCAAAGTCTACAGCGGCCAGCTTGCGCTCATCTTCATTCATCCGTCCACAAATGCCAGCTTCTGGATTTAATCCCAGACTGAAGTGACATAGCTCGTAGATAATCTCTTCATTGCAAGCCCGCAGCCACTGTTCCATAGTGGCGGCTTCCCTTCCACCATCCACCTTCGTTATCTTGCCCTTTTTTATATGCAATGTATAGGGTGAATATACTAATCCCTGGACGCTATCACTCGCATCTACCACTATTCTGCCTTCGATTGTATCTTCGACCGGTGCAATTGAGACCTGCGTACCCGGGAAAAACTCCACCACACCGTCCTCTTTTAGCACCCCGTCGCCTATCAGACTCTTTCGCGGGTGCAGATCAAACGTCACGTCACTTCCGACAGGCGATGTCAAACGACAATTCTTAGTCTGATCCCACAAATCCGCAACCCGGCGCGCATTCCTATTCATCTTATCCTGATCCACATTCAGAAGTCCCCGAATGCAATAATCTTCAATGTCAGTAACGTCACAGATGAGCATTCTGGCGCCATTCCGACGCGCTTCCAGAACAGGTGGGGATGCGTCAAATCCATCGTCACAAATCGACACTATGAACCGGCTGTTACGAATCGCATTGCTTATGATAGGGCCAAGTTGTTGACTTTCTGGACCTGGTTTGGACCTCGGCTTAACCAGTAATTGTGTGTCTGCGCCCTGACGCACCCCAGCAGACAACAGTGCCTCGGCAAGAACGAGGTCATTCTCAGTACTAGCTAGAATCAGGAGGGGATCACCCGGGCCGGGCCGAACAAGACGGTCTATGGTGGCATCTGCAAACCGTTGCCAATAAAGTGTGCGGGTCATTATGGTTTCTTACCTCTATAAGTGTTTGCTATTTTTTCCTTGATATAGGTTAATACCCAGCGCTCCTCGGACACGACTAAGATAGTGAGTAATCATTCCCTATTGAAATTTCCCCCAGTGCACAAGGTCAGCTACCCGAGTAGGCAATTTGGGCAGTACGGGGACCATCCTAGTGACTTCAGCAGCATAACCGAGGCAAATAAACATCTCAGGTGTGTATGAACTGGGTAGGTTAAGGATTCGTCTAACCCCGGCAGAACTAAAGGATGTCACCGGACCTGCTCCAACACCCAGCGCGTGAGCCGCTAAAAGCATGTTTTGGGCCGCCGTACCGACATCGATAAATCGGACACGCCTATCTGTCAATAATGTTCCCTCTGGCACTTTTGCCCAGTCAACGCATATCGCAACAATCGCAGGAGGACATTCATCAATGCCTGGTGTGACCCACAAAATTTGTTCAATCAGCTCTGGGTTGTTGACACAAATGAACCGATGTACCCGGATGTTGCTGCCTGTCGGCGCCCATCTAGCCGCTGCAAGTATTTTCCACAAGATACTCTCCGAGACACTCTGCTTCTTAAAGCCACGTGTAACCCTGCGACTATAGATCGCCTCCAACAATTGAGCTCCGGTCATTCTATTCATGCACGAGTACTAGGAAGCAAATCAGCCACCTCCTGTACACAGCTCTCAAGGAACTCTAGGTATGCATCTGACGAGGACTGATGCGTTCTAGTTTGTCCAGGCACCTGGTCAATGAGACGGTCAAGTAACGGGAGCACATCATCAGGCGCGCTCGGCCTCCAAAATTCCGCTAGGTGAAGTGCTGCAGTTAGCAGACGCATGGGGCCGTAATCAGAGGGTTCAGTTACGAGCGTGGAGGCACTTGAGAGCAGGTATGACATAAGGCGTATGGCCTCAACATCGTCAAGAGCAGCGCCCGTCGCCCTTCCTTCTCTTGAAGCATCAATGTGTCTTCTGATATCTACCACTTGACGCTCTCAGTCTCTAGAGGGGTTGCAATCCCTTCAGGTGAGTGCTCCTGAGCTATCATAGCTCGTCTGCAATCAAGTGTGGCCGGTTGGCGCAAGCCTGTCTCACTATACTCTCCACACGCTCCCGCTCTAATCCCACGAGGGGCAAACGAGGCGCTCGCACCGTTTCACTGCCATCAGACACAAGTGCTTCTACAAGTTTAATATTCTGCACCAGCTTAGTCGACACGTCCAGATGAAGTAGAGGCATAAACCAGCGATAGAGTTTTCTAGCCTCATCAATGGATCCATTCATCGCGAGGCGATAAATCTCAACAGTCTCCTGGGGAAAAGCACACACAAGGCCTGCAACCCAGCCGACAGCCCCAAGAAGAAGACTTTCAAATGCGATGGTATCTACACCAACAAAAATCTGATATCGGTCACCAGTCAAGTTAACGATGTCTGTGATCCTACTTAGAATCCCAGACGATTCCTTAATCGCAACGAATTTTTCCTCTTCTGCTAGATCGGCAAACATCTCAGGACTCACATCAGTTTTGTACGACACCGGATTGTTGTAAATCATAATCGGCCACTCGCTGGCCTGCGCCACCGTACGAAAATAACGAATGGTCTCACGTTCGTCACACGGATAAACCATCGGAGGAAGCACCATGAAACCGTCGACTCCATTCTTGCCGCTATCCTCAACAAAGCGGCAAGCGGCGTAGGTGGAATTCTCCGCAGCAGTGGCAAGAACCGGCACCCTCCCCCCACTAGTTGCCACGGCAGTCTTTATGACCAGTTGTTTTTCATCAGATGCCAACGCTTGATTCTCACCCAATGACCCGACGACAATAAGGCCATGCACCCCGGACCGGATCTGCCAGTCAAGATGCTTCTCAATGGCGTCTACATCTATCAGACCACTATCGGCGAACTTAGTTGTAACGGCTGGATACACACCAGCCCATCCTGGATTCTCCATGTTTTCCTTTGTCCTCCAATTATTCAATATACGGAAACAAAATACCCCATTTGTCTCACAGTGCCATAGTTAATCTAGATCTAAGTACGGAGAGGATCTAATAGATCTCTCGTGAAATCGCCAAGCAGATTGAAGCCTACCACCAGCATACAGATTGCCAACCCCGGACTTCTGGCCAAAATACCAATCAGGGTTGTGAATATGGGTGATCTGGACCAAAGAGATCCTTCTGTTCTTCCACGCCAGGACAATATGTCCACTCGTCCGTAGGAAAATATGGGGTACATTGCTGCTACCGGGCGTTGCGCACCTTCCTGTACTGGTGGAAGTTAGATAGCGGTCGCCGAGATTGAAATCAGCGGGTACTCCCTGCCGATCGGCCGCCACTCACGCCTACCAATCAAACAATGTGTCCAATTCCTCAGACGGCACATCAAAGACCGTGTTATGGGGCGGAAGCGCCTCAGTGGTCATCCATTCGGGCAAACGGTCATCAGCAGACACGAAACCGGCAGCTCGATTGAACTCGCGTTCCAGTATTAGAGTTTCACGGCCCAGCTCCGCGAGAATATCGTCACCGACACTCCAGCCATAGCGGCCATTTATCAGATCTCGCAACGCTCCGGGGGCAGCAGCAAACCCGAAACCACCGAAAAGACACGCGCCAAGGGTGTCATAGCCAGCATTGGCAATTTGCGCATTCCGTGAGACTTCTACTTGCCCATGCGGCGAAAGATGGTCAATCTCGGCTCGGATGGTTAGCCCGCAAGTATGGTCGGCACCCTGTGGAGATGTAGCATATGTAACACCTGTGCCCTTAATTGCACGAGGATCATATGCGGAGATTGCCTGACCCTTCACGACGGGAACACGTCGGATTCCCATCACTTGCCCCGTGATAGAAGCCCCATTCCCAAGTATGCGCCCCAGAGCTGTGCCTCGACGAATCTCACTAACCAATTCCATGGCGCGCTTGCCATCTCCAAAATTCATCAAACCTGCATCAGCCGCAACGCCTAGCGCCGCCCCTATTTCGATGGTGTCAAGGCCCAAGTCATTAATCTCCCAGTTTAGCCGCGCTATATCATCTAGATTGTCGATTCCAAGGTTAGAGCCGACTAAACCTATAGTCTCATATTCCACCGGGGATACTATGGCCTTGCCATCTGGTCCGCCAAAACAATTGGAGCAGCGAATAATACACCCCGCCATGCATGCATGGGATGTGTCGCTCTCCCCACCGCGTTGAAGCAAAAGATCGCGCATCGTCTCACCACTAATTTGATCCGCACTCTCGAACTGGCCCGCAGAGAAATTGCGCGTTGGCATCGCGCCGAAGCTATTGCACATCGCCGTCATAGCTGCAGTGCCATAGTCAGAATAGATCTTAGTCTGGGGATGTGCAAACAGTTCTTCACTATAAAATTTTCGTGCTGCTTTGAACAGCGCTGCATCAGCTAGAGGCGGTTTCTCTCCACCCGCAGCATCAATCACAATGGCTTTGACCCGCTTTGAACCCATGACCGCCCCAAGACCTCCACGGGCACAAATGCGCGAGGCCACTCCATCCTTGTCCAGATTTTGTACGCCTGAGGCGCGCATCCCCATTTCGCCTCCGGGCCCGATCAAGGTAATTCCTACTTTCGAACCAAAACGCTCTAGTAGGCGTTCAGACGCCTCGTATACTCCCAAACCTACCAGATCGTCCGCAGATTCAAAAACGCCTCCATTCGAGCCAATTCGCAGGATCCGCCAATTATCCCGCCCAGATGCACCCTCAAGTATTAATGCTCTTATTCCTAGGCGAGTCAGAAGTAGCCCCGTCGACCCACCAGCATTACTCTCTTTTACTCCTCCGGTTAGTGGACTCTTTGACCCCAGCGAAATACGATCGCACGAGGAAACCTTGTGGCCCACCAGCAGGCCGACAGACCAGATCAGTTTATTGAATGGACCGAGGGGGTCACAACTGGGCATAATTTCATCAAGAAGTATCCTCGGAATTAACGCTCGCCCGCCATGCTTCTTCCAAAGCTCCGGCAGCGGCTCAACGGTGACGCTCTCAGCAGCGACATTCGCACGCCAGACGCTATCATGCGCAATTTTCACTTTATGACGCTCCTTTCCTACTGACATCTATTTGTCATCTGGTAATACAAAGCACATGGCATGCATCCGAAACACAGGCTTGCCTCAGTCGCCGCGTTTTGCATGCACAAATTATATCATCTGAAATCTTTCGCTACAATGAAGCAGTGACATCGCCCGACCCGATTGTAGAACAATCCCCCTAACCCTTTGTGCGAACTAGCGTGCGCGGAAAATCGCTTAACTCAGCTTGAGTGACATGCTGGAGCATTGGACTAATATTGCAGAGCTCGTCGTACTAAATTATTCAACTCGATCTTTCTCATGAAGCAGCAAATTAGCAATAGCGATTGGTTTCCGCCGTTGTTGAGTTTTGAGTAGGATGCGCTGTCTCTCCGTGTCTTGTTGGTCAATGTCGCCTTCCCTGTTTATGACTACACCATAATCATGAGCTGCACTCTCACTAGACACGTAACCGTTAAGCACATCTGACATAACTTTTTCAGGCTCTCTTTCTAGAGGATCGCCGAATCCCCCCCCCCCAGGTGTCCTGAAGCTTATAACAGTATCATAGTG
>Ga0310123_10004382_pt1 | contig 10689 bp, 8 predicted proteins | sample CB6_AW_1057_MG_FD_203505 | JGI IMG/M metagenome (GOLD analysis project Ga0310123, IMG submission 203505) | Marine microbial communities from Western Arctic Ocean, Canada - CB6_AW_1057 | ecosystem: Environmental > Aquatic > Marine > Oceanic | place: Canada: Western Arctic Ocean | collected...
AGCTGGCGTACGGCATCCCGGCGGACAACCCGTTCGCCGGGCGCAAGGACGACACGCGCGGGGAGATTTGGGCGTACGGCCTGCGCAACGTCTGGCGCATGAGTTTCGACCGCGAGACCGGCGACCTTTGGGCGGCGGACGTCGGGCAGAACAAGTGGGAGGAGGTTAACCTCATCACGCGCGGCGGCAACTACGGCTGGAACATCCGCGAGTCGTTTCACAAGTTCAAGGAGGACGGCCCGGCCAAGGGAGACTGGATCGACCCGGTGATCGAGTACGCGCACCACGCCGGTGTGGAGAAGGAGAGCAAGTTTCCCGGGCACGGCTACGGTGTGAGCATCACCGGCGGCTACGTCTATCGCGGCAAGGCGATTCCGGCGCTGCGAGGGGCGTACGTTTACGGCGACTTCGTCACCGGCCTGATTTTTGGCGTCCGCCAAAAAGACGGCAAGGCGACCGAGCACGGCACCATCCACCAGCAGAAGGGCAAAGTTTACCAGATCGCCAGTTTTGGTGAGGATGCCGAGGGCGAACTGTACCTGCTGCCGCTGGTGTCAAACCCGCCGACAAAGCGCGACCCGCTGGGGGGCATCCTGCAACTTGTCGCCGAGTAACTTGGCCAAGCGGGGAGTCAGTTTTACTCCGGTACAGCCGTTTTTACAAACGCGATTCGATCCACAAAATGGCAGGAAAAATCAACCGGGTAGGCACCAGCCGTCCCTCGACCGCCTCGCGCAGCGGCGGTCGCCTCCGTGGGCGGCGTCCGCCGTGCGGAGTCAGTTGACGAGTTCAGCCGCCCCGAGAGCCCGGCCAGCACTGCCATCAAGAGTCTCGAGCTGGACGGCGCCAAGGCTGGGGACTTGAAGGTTCGAGTCGAGGCCAACGAGCGGGCGCTCAATGATCTGCAAAAAGTCCAAAGCAAGGCCGGCGACATCGCGGACAAGGCCGCGGAGGGCGATTTTCCTTTCGGCGGCGACCAGTCGGTCGTCACCGTGAAACCACTGCCGAGATCCTCCACGGCGGCATCGGTGGTGCCTTGATAGTTGACCTTGGTGATTTCCCCCTGGCATCTTTCGTGGCAACGAATGGCTCCTCTTTCACCTGCGCGACAATCTTTTGGCCAACGAGAAGGAGGCCATCGTCGAGCGGGACATCCCGGCATTGCGAAAGGATGCCGAGCACTTGATTCAGCACTTCGGCGAAGTGTCCGCCAACCAGATGATGCTCGATACCGTCCAGGCCCTGGCAGCTGACATCGAGGGCGAAGACGGCAAATCCATGAGCACCGTCGACAAGCTGGGCAACATTCAATACGCCCTGCACCGGGCGTTGGTTGATAACCGCAACTTCATCCAGCAAGATTCGTTCAAGGCCGTCGACTGAGCGCCGGCCGGCACCACTTCGCAGCTGGGCCAAGGGGGACGCAACCTGCTTGAACTTCAGCTTGGCCAAGCGTAGAACCAACGGGGTTCATTCGTTCATCCGTAATGTCACAGGTAGTCACCAGAGTAGGGAAGGCACGGGTGTTGGCCGTCGTGATGGGCGGCGGACAGGGAGCACGCCTGTTCCCGTTGACCCAGGAGCGCTCGAAGCCGGCAGTGCCGTTGGCCGGGAAGTATCGCTTGGTGGACATCCCCATATCCAACTGCATCAACTCACGGCTGACCCAGATTTATCTGCTGACCCAGTTCAACTCCGCCTCGCTGCACCGCCATGTTTCGCACTCGTACAAGTTTGACCACTTTTCGCGCGGGTTTGTGGAGATATTGGCGGCCGAGCAGACGCCGACCAGCGACACGTGGTATCAGGGCACGGCCGACGCCGTCCGCAAAAACCTGATTCACCTGCTGAACAACGACTTTGAGCACCTCCTGATCCTGAGCGGGGATCAACTGTACCGGATGGACTTCCGCGACATCATCGCGGCGCACATCGAAAAGGAGGCGGAACTGACCGTGGCGACCATCCCGGTTGGCCGGAAACAGGCCAAGGCGTTCGGCATCATGCACAACGACGGGGACGGCCGGATTAGCCGGTTCGTCGAGAAACCCGGCACGCCGGAGTTGCTCGACTCTCTCCGGCTCTCCGATGCGCAGGTTGCCGAGCAGGGGCTCGAGGCGGGCGGCGACCATTACCTCGCGTCGATGGGCATCTATATTTTCAAGCGGGCAACGCTGACCGAGCTGCTCGACAACGAGATGACCGACTTTGGCAAGCACATCATCCCCCGCGCCATCGAGACGCACCGGGTTTTCTCTCACGTCTATCAGGGATACTGGGAGGACATCGGAACGATCCGATCCTTTTTCGAGGCAAACCTGGACATGGTCAGCACGGTCCCCAAGTTTGATTTCTTCCAGATGGAGACGCCGATCTACACCCGGCCACGTTTCATGCCTGCTTCTAAGATCAACGGCGCAGCCATCGATCAAGCGGTGATTTCCGACGGGTGCATCATCGACCGCTCGCGAATCAGCCAAAGCCTGATCGGCGTTCGCTGTCTCATCTCGCCCGGTTGCCGGATACACCGCTCGGTGTTGATGGGGTCGGACTTTTACGAGACGAACGCCTCTAAGGCGGAGAGTGACGAAAAAGGCATTCCGCGCATCGGCGTCGGCGAGAACACCCGCATCGAGCAAGCCATCATCGACAAAAACGCCCGCATCGGCGCCAACTGTGTCATCACGCCCGACGACAAGCCGGAACATTTCGACGGTGAAAACTATTACATTCGCGAGGGTATAGTGATCATCCCGAAAAACGCCGTCATTCAGGACGACACAGTGATTTAACCCGGTGGCCGCTTGGCCAAGCGGAGGACGGCGGGGCTCAAAAATAATACGTGTAGGTATTATTTTGTTGCATGGAGTGCCCATCCGGCTACGCTTTTGTGCCTTTAGGTCTTCGTCAATTCGCCTTGAGTTGGCTTGGCCAAGCGGGACTTTTTTAAGGATTTTCACATGAAAAACCTAATAACAGCCTTATTGAGCCTCACTGCGGCAGCGGCGACGGCTGCCCCAGTCGAGGGGTGGCTCCACATGCGCGGGCCGCTGCAGACCGGCGTTTCGCTGGAGAAACAGCTGCCGGACAAGATCCTAACCGAGGACGCGCTTTGGACGGCGGATCTGCCCGGGCGCTCCACGCCGACGGTGGCCAACGGCCGGATTTTTGTCGTCGGCCATCTCGGCGAAGGCGCGAATCTGCAGGAGGGCGTGTTTTGTTTTGACGCCGACACGGGCGAGAAACTTTGGGAGCGCAAGTTCAACGATTTTCTGAGCGACATCATCTATACGCGCTACTCCGCCTCGAGCCCGACGATCGATCCCGAGACCGGCAACCTGTTTTACCAGGGCACGCAGGGACTCTTCGCCTCGTTCACACAGGACGGCGAGATGCTCTGGCAACATTCTCTGATGGAGGCGCTGGGCCGGATGACGTTCCCGAACGGCCGCACCGCCACGCCAGTCGTTGATCGCGACCTGGTGATCACTCGCGGCATTATGGCCAACTGGGGGGCACAAGGCCCGCCGTGGGATCGCTTTTACGGCTTCGACAAAAAAACCGGCAAGCTCGTCTGGGCGGCCAAGCCTGGAGGGCGGCCCAAGGACAGTTGCTTCTCCTCGCCGGCACTCGGCTGGCTTGACGGCAAGCGAGTTTTTTACGCGACCACCGGTGACGGCAGCGTGGTCTGCGCCAACGCCCGCACCGGAGAAGCGATTTGGCAGGTGCCGCTCTTCAAGGCCGGCATCAACGCCTCGGTCGTCGTTTACGACAACGACATCGCCGCCGCGATTTACGGGACACCGTATGAGCCGGGTCAGATGGTCGGCCTGAGGATTCCGCACGTGCAGCCGACGGACGCCAACCCGGTCATCGTCGAGCGCAAACAGGTCGAGCTTTGGACTGCGAACATCTCGACCTCCACCAGCTCGCCGATCCTTGTCGGTGACACCATTTACGTCGTCGCTGAAAAGGGCGAGTTGCACAGCGTCAACATCCGGACCGGCAAAGAGAACTGGAAGATCAAGCTCGGCATCGAGCAGCGCAACGCCTCGCCGCTTTTCGCGGACGGCAAGCTCTACGTGCCGATGCTCGAGAACCCCGGCGGCGGCGGCGAGGCCACTGGCGCTCACGGAGCGTTTTACGTAATAAAACCGGGGAAAAACGAGGCCAAGATTCTCTCACACGCCGTGCTCGACGGGCGCTGTTTCGGCACGCCGTCAGTTTACAACGGCAAGATTTACGTGCAGACGACCAAGAAACTTTACTGCTTCGGCAAGGCCGGAAAGAGCCGCGGCTTGGCCAAGACGCCCAAGGCCAAGCGGTGGCCCAAGGCGGGGAAAGCCACACGGCTGCAAATCGTCCCGTCGGAAATCCTGCTCGCGCCCGGCCAAGCGATCTCCTTCCGCACCCGCAAAATTGACGCCAACGGTTTTCTCGTCGAGGAGGTGGACGGCTCAACGCTCAAGTGGGAATCGTACATCCCGCCAACAGCCAAGGTGAAGGCCCGCATGAATGCCTCGTTCAACGAGAGCGGCCAGATCGTCGCCGACAAAAAAACGATCAGTTCCGCTGGGGCGTTCAAGGCGACGCTTGGCGGGTTGACCGGCGTGATACGAGGCCGCGTGTTGCCGGCGCCGCCGCTGAGCGAAAACTTCGAAGGGTTCGACTTGACTGAGGATAGCCTAGCCGACCCCGGTGTAAAGTTCGCCTACCCGCCGCTGCCGTGGATTGGTGCGAGGTTCAAGTTTGAGGTGCGCGAGAAGGACGGCTCCAACGTGCTACGCAAGACGATCGAGAACAAGCGGCTCCAACGCGCCACGGTGTTCATCGGCGAACAGGGCATGAGCAACTACACCGTCCAGGCTGACGTGCTCACCGACGGCCGGCGCCGGAAGATGTCCGACGTCGGCATCATCAACCAGCGATACTACATCGTGCTGAAAGGCAACGAGCAAAAAATCGAGATCAACTCGAACCTCGACCGCATCCGCGTGCCGGAACGCGGCTCACCGTCGAACTACCGCTGGAAGGCCAACACGTGGCACACGCTCAAGGCGCGCATCGATGTGGCCGACGATGGTTCCGGGATGATCCGCGCCAAGGCTTGGCCAAGGGACGATGCCGAGCCGGAAGGCTGGACGCTGGAGTTCAAACACGACAACGCCCACAAGAGTGGTTCGCCCGGGCTGTTCGGTTTTTCCCCGCAGGTGCCGGTGTACATCGACAACGTGACAGTCACCCCCAACGAGTAACAAAAAACTTTTAGTCAGATGATGAAAAACCTGAAAAACGCGATCGTAACCGGATTGGCCGCCGGCATTTTGGGAAACGCTGCCGCGGTGGCGGCGGACTGGCCGCAGTGGGGCGGCAATACACTGGGCCGCAACATGTTCGCTCCGGGAGCCACTGGCCTTCCGGACAAGGTTGAGCCGGGCGATTTCAAGCAGGGCACCGAGGACGTGGACTTGTCGACCGCCAAAAACGTCAAGTGGGCGGCCAAGCTCGGCACGCAAAGTTACGGCAACACCACCATCTCCAACGGCAGAATTTTCATCGGCACCAACAACGACTCGATGCGTGACCCGAAGCATCCCGGCGACCGAAGCATCCTGTTGTGTCTTGATGAAAAGAGCGGCGACTTTCTCTGGCAACTGGTCATCCCCAAGCTCAAATCCGGCAAAGTGAACGATTGGGAAAGTCTCGGCTTACTCTCGTCGCCGACGGTGGTCGACAACCGGCTTTACGTCGTCAGCAGCCGTTGCGAAGTGCTCTGCGTCGATGTGGCCGGCTTGTCCAACGGCAACGACGGCCCGTACAAAGACGAGGCTGTTTACGTGCATCTCGACACCGGCAAGCCGCCAGCCAAGCTTGGCCCGAAAGACGGCGACATCATTTGGCGTTACGACATGATGGACGAGTTGGGCGTGTTCCCCCACAACGCCTCGAACTGCTCGATCATCGTGGTGGGCGACATGGTTTACGCCTGCACATCCAACGGCCAGGACTGGACGCACTCGAACGTGCCGTCGCCACTCTCGCCAAGTTTCATCGCGCTTGACGCCAAAACCGGTGAGTTGAAGGGCGAGGACGACGCCGGCATTGGCCCGAACATTTTTCACGGCCAATGGAGCTCGCCCTCGTACGGTGTGGTGAACGGGCAGGGCCAACTGTTCTTCGGCGGAGGCGATGGTATTTGTTACGCCTTCAACCCCAAGCCGGTTTACGACGAGGATGAGGATCTCGATTTTCTGCGCAAGGTTTGGTGGTTCGACGCCAATCCGTCTGAGTACAAAAAGGACGAGGATGGCAAGGCGATCAAGTACCCGGCTGCCGAGGGGCCGAGCGAGATCAACGCCACGCCGGTTTTTTACAACAACCGCGTTTATATCGCGACGGGGCAGGATCCCGAACACGGCGAGGGCGTCGGCCATCTCGTTTGCCTCGACCCCACGAAGAAGGGCGACATCACCAAGAGCGGCACGATCTGGTCGTACAAGGGCATTAAGCGCAGTATTTCCACCGTATCGATCGACCCCGGGAATGGGCTTTTGTTCGTCAGTGATTTCTCCGGATACGTGCATTGCCTCGACGCCGACACCGGCAAATTGCACTGGATTTACGATATGAAAGCGCACATGTGGGGCTCGACTTTTGTGGCGGACGGCAAGGTGTACGTCGGCGACGAGGACGGCGATTTTGTCGTGCTGGCTTCCGACAAAAAAATGACGTTGCTGAGCGAGACCTACTTCCCGGCACCGATCTATTCCACGCCGATCGTGGCCAACGGCGTGTTGTACGTCGCAACGCAATCACACCTTTACGCGCTGTACGACGAGGCCCGTGCCAAGGCTGCCACGGATCAAAAGAAGGCCAAGTAACAAGCACTTGGCCAATCGCATCTCATGAAAAAAGTTGTTTACGGTTTGCTCATTTTGTTGGCCGTCATCCATCAGGACGTTTGGTGGTGGGACAACGGCGAATTGGTGTTTGGCTTCATGCCACTTGGCCTTTTTTATCACTCGCTGTATTCGTGCATGGCAGCTGCCGTGTGGGCGATGGCCGTCAAGTGGGCTTGGCCAGGCGACATCGAGCAGTGGGCCGAGTCTGGTGACGAGGCGGGAGGGGAGCAATGAGCAGTATCACCCCGTTGATCGCGCTTGGCCAGGCGGCCGAGCCCGTATCGCGCACGCCGCTGGTGATCATCGGCATTTACATGTGCGTGTTGTTTGGGCTGGGCTGGATTTCTAGCCGGCTATTTCGCGGTTCGAGCAAGGACTTCTTCGTCGCGAGCCATTCGATCGGGCCGTTCATGCTGCTGATGAGCGTGTTCGGCACGACGATGACCGCCTTCGCGCTGGTCGGTTCCACCGGCAAGGCGTTCAGCCTGGGCATCGGCGTGTACGGATTGATGGCCTCGAGTTCGGGGTTGATTCACGCCGCCTGTTTTTTTCTCGTCGGCATTCGCATGTGGAGCTTCGGCAAAAAATACGGCTATGTGACGCAGATCCAGTTTTTCCGCGACCGCTTTGAGTCGAAGGGTCTCGGCTATCTGCTGTTCCCGATTTTGGCCGGGCTGATTGTTCCGTATCTGCTGGTCGGCTTGATCGGCGCGGGGACGTACATCGGTGGTGTGACACGCGGAATGTTCCCGGGGACGTTCGCTGATGGAGCGGTGCCGGGCTGGCTGACCGGCTTGGTGATCTGCTCGGTCGTCCTGTTTTACGTCTTCTCCGGCGGGGTGCGATCCGCCGTCTGGGCGAACACGTTCCAGACGATTGTCTTCATGATCATGGGCCTCGTTGGCTTCATCGTGATCGCCAAGGGCATCGGCGGCTTGGCCGAGGCCTCCGAATTGACCAGGCAACACGCCCCGGAGAAACTCGTCCGTGAGGGGTTGATGACGCCGGCGCATTTCATGAGCTACATGCTGGTGCCGTTGAGCGTCGGGATGTTCCCGCACCTGTTCCAGCATTGGCTGACGGCCAAGAGCGCGAAGGCATTCCGGCTGACGGTCATCGCCCATCCGCTCTGCATCATGATCGTCTGGGTGCCGTGCATCCTGATCGGCATCTGGGGCGCGGGGCTGTTCGCCGACGGCAGCTTGTTCGTGCCGAAGCTGCCCAACGGCGAGCCCAACGCCAACGCAGTATTGAGCATGATGGTGAAAAAATTCATGGTCGACCCGGTGTTGATCGGGCTGTTCTCCGCCGGCGTGCTGGCAGCGATCATGAGTTCGCTCGACTCGCAGTTCGTCTGCGTCGGCAGCATGTTCACCAACGACTTTGTCGTGCCGCTGTTTGGCAGGGAACGGTTCAGTGACACGCAAAAAGTCTGGCTCGGTCGCGGCTTCATCGTGTTCATCGTCGTGATCACGTACGTGATTTCCATCTTCAAGCCGATGAGCGTTTTCAATCTTGGCATCTGGTGCTTCAGCGGTTTTTCGGCATTGTTCCCGATCGCGTTTGCCGCCGTTTACTGGAAGCGGGTTACAACGGCGGGCGTGTTCGCCAGCGTGATTGCGACAGCGGTGACGTGGGTGCTGTTCATCCACGACGCGCTTGGCCGCGCCGCCGGCGAGCAGTGGTTTGGCGTGAAGGAACACGGCGAGTACCTCATCGCGGGCGTGATGCCGGTGGCATTCATTTGTCTCGCATCGGTGGTGGCACTGGTCGGCGTGTCGCTGGCAACCAAGCCGCCCACCGGCGAGACGATCGACAAGTTTTTCCCGGCCAAGGGCTGAGCCGCCCACCGCGCTTGGCCAAGGCCCACACAGACGCAACATTTTTTTATGGCTGATTTGGACACACAAATTCAGGAGGCACGTGCTGCGCTCGATGCGCATGTGGCGGAGATTGTGCAGTGGCATTTCTCGCCGGAAACGGGCTGTCCGTTCTGGCTGGATTGGGCCAGGGACGCAGGCTGGGATCCGGCGGCGGAGGTGAAGTGCCTCGACGATTTGCTGGGGAAGTTTTCACATTTCAAGGACGAATGGCTACGCGACAAGCAGCCGGAGGTGTGGGTGCCAAAGGCGTTTTCAGGGAAGCCCTTCAACATTTTTGAAACCGGCGGCACCACCGGCATGCCCAAGCAACGCATCGGCTGGAATGATTACAAGGTGGATTACAGCGAGTTTTCCGACACGCTGGATGACGCCGCGTTTCCGCGTAATCATTACTGGCTGATGGTCGGCCCCACGGGGCCGCGGCGGCTGCGGCTGTCCATCGAGCATCTTGCCAATGTGCGCGGATGCTCGTGTTATTTTGTGGACCTCGACCCGCGCTGGGTGAAGCGGCTCATCAGCGAAAAGCAGTATGACCAAGCCAAGGCGTACATGGAACACGTCGTCGACCAAGCCACGACGATTATGAAAAACCGGAGCGTGAGCGCGCTGTTCACCACGCCGAAGTTGCTCGAAAGCATCGCCGAGCGTTACGAGAACGAGGGCAGCAGTTTGTACGAGGCGGGCATCCGAGGCGTGTTCTGTGGCGGCACCACGATGGATCCGCAGTACACGCGCTTCCTGTGCGAGGAGTTGTTGGAAAATAAAATCGGCTTCGTGCCCACTTACGGCAACACGCTGATGGGCTTGGCCAAGCACAAGCCGCTCACTGCCGAGGATAAATATTCCATCACCTATTACGCGCCGCAGCCGCGCGCCTTGATGCGTGTCTTGAATCCGGAAACCGACGCGCCGGTCGAGTATGGCGAGTGGGGCCGCGTCGAGTTGACCACGCTGACGAAGGAATTTTTCATGCCGCGCTTCCTCGAACGCGATGAAGCCATCCGCCGCGAACCCATCGAGCAATACCCATGGGACGGCGTGGCCGAAGTGCGCCCCTTCGGCGCGTTGACAAAAAAAATCGTCGAAGGCGTTTACTAAAAAACCAAAACCAATATTTTACAATGATTAACATTCCTGTTTTACGCTGGGGTGAACCTTACGAGAGCCTCGACACCGACGAGGTTATCCATCACCGCACCGGAGAGGTCCTGGCCAAGGTGGGCCAGGCCAATCCCGGTCTGCTCGCGCGCGACATGCGCAAGGCCAATCGCGCGCGCGAAGTGCTGCGCGAGATTCCCATCAAGGATTTGGTGGAGATGATGAAGAAGGCCGGCGACCTCTATCTCAACGAGACGCTGCCGCTGGGCGATGGCGAGCAGACGCCGGACGACTTCGCGCGGCAACAGTCCGCTTCCACCGGGTTGCCGGAACACATGTGCAAGTTCAACATGGAAAAAAACCACTTCGTGTTGAATCACATGGACCAAATCCTCGACGCCCTCACGCGCGGGCTGGACATCTCCATCCTCGAGCGCGGATTCGGCGTGGAGGAACGCGGCGTGCCGGTAAGTTATCAGGCGCAGTCGCCCGTACTCGGCATGGTGCTGCCGAGCAATTCGCCCGGTGTGCACACGCTGTGGATGCCGGTCATCCCGATGCAGATCGGTCTCGTGCTCAAACCCGGCCCGCAGGAGCCGTGGACGCCTTACCGTATGTTCGCCGCCTTCACCGAGGCGGGCGTGCCCAAGGAAGCCATCGGCATTTATCCCGGCGGCGGCGACATGGGCGCGGAGACGGTGTCGCGCTGCGGGCGTGTGATGATTTTCGGCAGCACGCAGACGGTGAAAAATTATTCCGGCAACGCACAGGTGCAAGTGCACGGTCCGGGCTACAGCAAAATTTTG
>Ga0310123_10004384_pt1 | contig 10687 bp, 11 predicted proteins | sample CB6_AW_1057_MG_FD_203505 | JGI IMG/M metagenome (GOLD analysis project Ga0310123, IMG submission 203505) | Marine microbial communities from Western Arctic Ocean, Canada - CB6_AW_1057 | ecosystem: Environmental > Aquatic > Marine > Oceanic | place: Canada: Western Arctic Ocean | collected...
GGTCCCAAAGCCTCGACTGCAATCACCATCGCCAGGGCCGAGTCGATGCCACCTGAAAGGCCCAGAACGGCTTTGTCAAAGCCATTCTTGCGGAAATAGTCACGGGTTCCCAGGACGAGCGCGCGATACACCTCGGCTTCCGGTTCCAGTAGCGTCGGGAGCGCCGGACGTGGCATAGGGGGCCTGTCCGCGACCCGCGCTGGAAGCCGAACGTGATCAATGTGGTCGGTCTCGGCCGAGAGGTGCTGTCGCCACCGCGGATCGTGGAGGCGGCGCTGCGACGCGCTATTGGCATCGATGTCGGCCATCACGAGGTCCTCTTCGAACTGAAGACCTCTGGCCAGGATCTCACCGTTCGGGGCCATGACAAGGCTGTGACCATCGAAGACGAGTTCGTCCTGACCGCCGACGGCATTACAGAAGGCCAGGAAGCAGTTGTAGTCAAGACACCGAGTCTCGAACATCCGCTCCCGTTCGACGCCCTTCGCTCTGTGATACGGCGACGCCGAGAGGTTGACGACCAGCTGCGCGCCACCGTCCACGGCCTCCCACTGTCCGGGGCCACCGGGATACCAGAGATCCTCGCAGATCGTGACACCTACCCTCACGTCGCCGAGATCAAGCACCACACCACGGTCTCCCCTTGCGAAATAGCGCTGCTCGTCGAACACCGAGTAGTTGGGCAGAAGGCATTTCCGGTAGATTGATTGCACCTGACCTTCGGCCAGCACGGCGGCGGCATTGAACAGGTCGCCGGATAGAAATGGAAATCCGATCAACACCACACAGTCTCGGACGTCGGCGGCCAAGCGGCGGACCGCATCATGGGCACGTTCTGAGAAGCTGGGTCTGAGCAGGAGGTCTTCCGGGGGGTAGCCAGTGAGAGCGAGCTCGGGAAACACGATCAGGTCGGCACTCTGTGCACGCGCCTGGTCGATTCGAGTGCGGACCCGGTCGACGTTTTCGTCGATGTCTCCGACCGGCAGGTTAGCTTGACACAGGGCGATCCGAACCATCTATTGAGACGATATCACTTGTACTGAGGCAAGCCACGTCGCGGTGTACAGAACTGCACGCGATCCCGTGCCGCGACCTACGACCCAGTCGCGCCTGCGGCGTCCCGGGCTCACCCCCCTCGAGGTCAAGGTAGCCGTGAGTCGGAGATACCGATCGCGAGCGCTACCTGACGCAACCTGGCCTGTATGGTTCGCACGTTGTCAGGCCCCATGCCGAGGAACTGCTTCTGCGCTGGCGACAGCGTTTCAAGACGCTCGTCGTTGTAGTGAAAGAACGGGGCGTGCTCGACCAAGGTCGCCTGGCTCTCGACGATCGGCACGTTCAACAGACTCACGATGGCTCGTTCGAGGGTCCCGATGAACGGACGGTCGGGATTGCCCAACTCCACATATGCTTCGGTGAGCAGTGGTTGCAGCATGCGATACAGCTCGGCGGTGCCCTGGGTATCGATCGAGTCGATGATCTGGGCATGCAGGTTGTAGCGTGCGTAGTTCTGCGGATCGATGCTCAAATAAGCGCCTTCACCGAACGCGGAAAAACGTGTCTCGGGTCGCATGAACGTCACGTGCTGGGCGGGGTTGGTGCCGTCGGCGATGTTGTCGACCACGACGACCACCCGTCGAATAATTCCGTCGCTTACGAGCCACGCTGCCAGGCCTGGATGGGCCGAGAGCGCCGCGACGAGGTCCCGAACGAAGACATCGCTTTCATCGAGCGTTTGGATTTCAACCGGTTCGGGCTCAGGTTCGATGGGAGCCGGTGGCGGAACGATTTCGGGCGGAGCCTCGACGACGGTTTCGACGGGCGGGACATCGTCGCCGCGGCCAAGGAACCAGTACGCACCGAGCGCGAACGCCAGCAGCGCCACGACCGCCATGGCAATGACTTGGCCTCGCGGTTGCCCGTTACCGGCTCCGCCAGTCGGTTCCTTGACTTGGAAATCTCCCAGTTGTGTCACAGCTAGAAGTGTAACGTCATCGTGCGCGAACCGCGAATCGGGACGGCCACTTGACGATTGTGACCATGATACCCAACGGACGACGAGCACCGGTCCCGGCTACTGGTCAGGACGCCTGGCGCTCGTCCCTTGTCCCGCGACCCCCAGATCGAGCGGCTTGAAGACTTCTTCGGTGTGTTCCCCAGTGCCGGTGGCGGCCGATCAATATGCGCGGGAGTTCGAGACAGCTTGATCGGGTTGCCCAGAGTTTGCACCTGTCCGAGGGCCGGGTGAGGCAGGTTGACGACCATGTCCAGTGCCGTCAACTGCGGCTCGCCGAGCGCTTCCACGATCGTCCGGACTTCGCCGCAGGGAACGGTCTTCGCGCGTAAGTCGCTCGATCAGCTCGTGTCGGCTCATGTGGGCCGACACGGTGCTCGAGCTCGGCCTTCAGCGCATCGCGGTGGGCCATGCGATCGTCGTTGGTTGCGAACCGTGGGTCGTGTTCGAGGTCGGCGGCATCGACCGCCGCGCAGAACTGCGTCCACAGCCGCGGGTTTCCAACGGCGACAACGACCAGTCCGTCCTTGACGGCGAGCGCTTCATAGGGCGTCAGCGAGTGGTGTCGGGTGCCTTCGCGGCCGAAGGCGTGCCCGGTGTGGAGATAGCCGAGCGCGGGGAGGGTCAGTGCAGACGTCATCGCATCGAGCAGGCTGATGTCGACATGCTGTCCCTGGCCCGTCTGGTCCCGGTGACGAAGTGCGAGCAGAATGCCACTCATGGCGTAGACCCCCGCCCGCGTCGGTGGCCCGTCCGGCGATCCCGTGACGTCCATGAGCCCGCACTCACCCTGGATGACCGCGTCGTATCCAGGCAGATCCCGCTTGGGGCCTGTGTGACCATAGCCGCTGATGGAGCAATAGACGAGCCGAGGATTCATCGTCGAGACCGCGTCCCACCCGAACCTGAGCTTGTCCAGGCTTCCGGGTCGAAAATTCTCTATCAGGACATCAGATTCTGCGATCAGGGAACGGAGCGCCGCAGCGCCGTCGGCGTCTTTGAGATCAATCGCGACGCTCTTCTTACGGCGGTTCAGGCCGAGGAAGAAGGAGCTCCACCCGTCCACAAACGGGCCCCACGCTCGGGTGTTGTGGCGCCGCGTGTGGGCTTTTCTAGCTTGAGCACCTCCGCGCCCATGTCACCCAGCAACATGGTGCAGAAGGGACCGGCAAGCACGCGGGTGAGATCGAGGACGCGGATCCCGTCGAGGGGAGACATCACGTGGAGGAATTATAGGACTCCTCCATCCCGCTTGTGTTCACCGGGGTTGCCCAGGCGCCGGCCCGTAGGTATGGTGGCCTCGACCACACTGACCCGGAGGGGCGCATGTTTGTTGCTCGTACCATCGCCGCTGCCGGCATTGCCGGCAGCGTGACACTCGCCTTGGGTTGCATCGGTTCGGAACCGCCAACCGGGACACCGGTGGTGACGACCGATCGGTGCGAGGCATTGGCAGGTCTCGACCTAATCGACATGCGGGTCACCCAGGCCGAGGTGGTCTCGGACGGAGAGAGTGGACCGGCACACTGTCGGGTCACGGGAGTCATCGAGACCGAGATCAATTTCGAGTTGCTGCTTCCAGAGGAGTGGAACGGGCGATTCATGATGGGCGGTGGTGGCGGCTTTGTGGGGAGTGTTCAGAATTCTGCGCTGACCTACGGATTCGGTGCCGGCGCGCTGGAGCGCGGGTATGCCAGTGTCGGCACCGACACTGGCCACGTCGGATCTGGAATCCAGGCGGGCTGGGCCCTCAACAACCCGGAGCGGCAGGAGAGCTTTGGTCATAGAGCCGTCCACCTCACGACGGAGGCGGCCAAGTCGATCATCCGCCACTACTACGACCAGGATCCGGAGCACTCCTACTTCGTCGGCTGCTCGCGCGGTGGGGGGCAAGGGATGATGGAGTCGCAACGATATCCTGACGATTTCGACGGCATTGTCGTCGGGGCTCCGGCGTACAACTGGACGGCATTCACCGCCGGCATGGTGCAGACACAGCAGGCGCTGTATCCAGATGGCGACACCTCCAACCCGATCGTCACGGCCGACACGATGGCGCTGCTGGCCAACGCCATCGACACCGCCTGCGATGCGCAGGATGGGGTCGAGGACGATGTGCTCAACGACCCGCGGTCATGTGGCTTCAGGCCGGAGGACCTGCCGCGGTGCACTGGAGACCAGGCGGGAGCCGATTGCATCACGGTGGTCCAGCTCGCTGCGATTACGTCGATCTACGAAAAACCGACCAGCAACGGCGAGCCGATCTTTGCCGGGTTTCCCCTTGGCGGGGAGTCCGATGCCGGTGGGTGGGACAATTGGATTACCGGCAGTGATTCCACACGTGAGCGTGGGGCACCGACCCTTCATCACGCGTTCGGCACGGAGTTCTACAAATACTTCGTGTTTGACGACGCCGACTGGGACTTCACTTCATACGATTTTTCGACCTGGAAGGATGACGTCAAGTCGATCTCTGGCGTCGTGGACGCGATCGACACCGATCTGACCGCGTTCAACACCGTCGGCGGGAAGATGGTTCTCTGGAACGGGTGGTCCGACCCTGCGATCACGGCGCTCGGGACGGTCGATTATTACGAGGCCGTCGAGGCCGGGGACGCCAGCGTCCGCGACTATGCTCGACTCTACATGCTCCCAGGGGTCCTCCACTGCGGTGGCGGGCCGGGAGCGTCACAGGTCGACTGGATAGAGGCCATTCGCGTGTGGGTCGAAGACGGTCGCGCGCCCGAACGATTGGTGGCGCATAAGGTCAGCGATAGCCAGGAGGTCGTCATGACGCGGCCGGTCTGTCCGTATCCCGACGTGGCGGTCTACGACGGTCAGGGCGACTCGAACGACGAGCAAAGTTTCAGTTGTCAGAACCCCTAAGGATGTTGGGACAGGACGGGCAAGCTCGAACAGACGTGGCGTGACGGTCTCTCCCGACGAGAGGCGCTGTGCGGGTTGGCAACGTTTCTGGCCGGATCGCCCTTGCTGGCTGCGCAGCGCGACCCCCGACCGCTCGGCGACCACCGCCGGTTCCTTGGCTTCAACGAGATGGTCACCGCGTTCGACTTTGAGCCGGTGTTTCGTTCCAACGTGCCGCTCGCTGTGTACGACTACACGGCTCACGGGACAGAGTCTGAGTTCACCCTGCGGCGCAACCGTGACGTGTTCGAATGGGTTGCTCGTGGCCGGTGGAGGTGTCACCGCCGCTGACGTGGACACGACGACCGACGTGCTCGGTGTTCGGATGGGCAGCCCGATCATGCTCGCACCGACGGCTCGTCAGCGGGACCTTCACCCTAGTGGCGAGTTGGGTATGGCCAGAGGTGCGACGGAAACGTCGACCACGATGATCGTGAGCAACGTCGCCAGCTATCCGTTCCCGCGTATTGCCGAGGTTGCCGACAGTCCATTGTGGTTTCAGCTCTACGCCAAACGCGACCTCGATCGGACGCGGGAGATCATCGAGCAGGCGCAAGGGGCAGAGTGTCAGGCCATCGTGGTCACGATCGACCAGCAGGCGTCGTATTACGAACGGGCTCTCCACGACCGGAACCTCGGCGGCGTCCCGCGGGGCCCACGGCAGCTGTCGAAAAATTCTTCTGCCAACCCCTATCGGGTTGGAGCGGGCCGCCTGTGGTACGAGTGGGGCCTGTTCGACGACATCCGGCCCATGGTCGAGGTGCCGATGCTGGCGAAGGGAATTTTGACGGGCGAGGATGCCAGGCACTGTCTCGATCAAGGAGTGGATGGGATCGTCGTGTCGAACCACGGCGGACGGGCTCTCGACTACGGTCCGTCGACTCTCGAGGTGTTGGAGGAGGTCGTTGACGCTGTTCAGGGGCGCGTGCCGGTCCTGATCGATAGCGGCTTCAGACGGGGGGCTGATGTCTTGAAGGCGCTGGCGTTGGGAGCTGCCGCCGTCTGTCTGGGTCGCGCCTCGCGCTGGGGCTGAAGGGCTTTTGGAGAAGCCGGCGCTCGGCGTGTGATCGAGATCGTCAACGCGGAGCTCGTTCAGGCGATGGCCGCTGTGGGGCGAAAGGATATCGCCGCGATTGACCGGTCGGTCGTGAGAACGAACTTTCCCGGAGGGGCGCAGCGATGACGTGGGCCTTGCACCACGAGGCGAAACTCGTCGACAGACGTGGTTCGCTTCGCCGCGCAGGTCGGCTCTTCGCCGCGATGGTCCCACCGCGCCAGTCAACCGACACCGCCGTCTCGCCCCGGTCGACGAGCTTGTCAATGTTCCAGAGTTCGAAGCAGAAGCCGCGCTGGTACTCTCGCCCGGCGTCCTGTCGACCGTGAGCGGTGGTGACCGGCGAGCGTTCGAAGGGATGACGTTTCGCCAGCGATTGATAGTCTACGCGATGGACCTCGATCTCACGGTCGAGCTCTTCGGCGAGAAGAAGTTTGCGCCGATCCTGGTCGGACCTGTAGGCAATCAGCAGGCCTTACATCCAGAGGGCGAGCTCGATACGGTTCGCGGTGCCGGGGCTGCCAAGACCACGACGATCATCAGCAGCCATTCGAGTTACCCGATTGACCAGATCGCAGCGGCCGCGACTGGGGCTATTTGGTATCAAGTGTACGCCGACGACGAGCGCACCGTGCTCGATGAGCAAGTTGCGCGCGCTCTGTCTCACGGTTGGGGTTTCTTCTCGCGAGATATCGTCTGGACCGCCAGGTGGTCTCCACCCGTCGGCCGCGGCCACCGACTGGGACGCGGTTGACGAGATTCGAGCCATGACGACTGTACCGGTGCTGCTGAATGGGATCATGACGCCTGAGGACGCGGAACGGGCGATCGACCTTGGGGTCGACGGGATTGTCGTCTCGAACCACGGCGGCATCAGGGGTGTCGAGGGTGCAGGTCCTGTCGACGTGCTGTCATCTATCTCTGATGCGGTTGGTGGTCGGGTTCCGATCCTGGTCGACGGGAGCTTTCGCCGTGGGACCGACGTCCTGAAGGGCTTGGCGCTCGGAGCTCGAGCCGTGCTTGTGGGACGAGCGCCAATGTGGGGGCTCGCGGCATACGGCGCGATAGGGGTGCAGACGGTTTTGGAGATACTTCAGACGGAGCTGGCTCGAAACATGGCGGCGTCAGGGCGGCCCACAATCGACAAGATCGACTCCAGTCTTGTCCGCTGGGATTCGAGGTAAGCGGCGTAGGACCCCAACCGCTCACTCCTTGACGTGCAGGTTTCCGTGGCCGGGTCTGGCGAACGAGTAAAGGGCCATCCCCGCGTCGGTCGCCATCTGCACGGCGAGACTCGATGCAGCTCCGACTGAGACCATCGCAGGGATCGAGGCCTTGAGCGCTTTCTGCACGAGCTCGAAGCCTGCGCGACCGCTGACGACGAGGATGTGATCAGAGAGGGGCACCGCCTTCTTGAGCACGAAGTGACCAATCACCTTGTCGACGGCATTGTGACGTCCGATGTCTTCACGGGTGCACAGTAACGACCCGTGCCGGTCGAAGAGCCCCGCCGCATGGATGCCACCAGTGGCCTCGAATAGCTCTTGGGAGAGACGCAGCGTCTCGGGCAGCGTCTCGAGCAGGCGCGGATCGATCTCGATGGGAACGATCGGTGGGAGATCGGAATCCAAATCCGCGATCTCGGTCTTGCCACAGACGCCGCAGGCCGCGGTTGCGCGGAAATTCCGCTCAGCGTGAGTGACGTTCGGCTTGGCCGCACCCTCCCGCAGTGCCACGTTGACCGCGTCTCCTGAGAAATTGGCCACTCGTATCTGGGTGTCGCGTTGACGGAAGCCTCCCTCGGCCCGGACCGACGCGACGTCGTCGGCGTCGCTGAGCACACCTTCGCCAAAAAGAAACCCGGCCGCGAGCTCTGCGTCGTGCCCCGGCGTTCGCATCGTGACCACCAGCGGCTTACCGTCCACACGAATTTCGAGCGGCTCTTCGACCACCACAAGGTCGCGTTCGAGACGCTCACCACGACGACGTACTGGGACTGACCGCACTCCGGGCGAGACTGTCGGCTCCGTTGGCATGGAGCGATTCTACCAGCGGAGCAGACTCCGACCCATGATTTGCTCCACGCACCCATGGATCGCCTGTCCCGACTGCCAAGGGTTGTCTCTTCTTACCCAATCTCTTGTATCCTGTGATGGGTCTTCAATGGATATCTCCCGCCGGACATTTCTCAAGGCCTCCGCTGCTGGCGGTGCCGGCCTGAGCGCGCTGGGCTTCGACCTTCGGCCAGCCTACGCAGCGGTCCGGCAGCTCAAGACTCTCAACGCCAGGGAGTACCGGACCGTCTGTCCGTATTGCGCCGTCGGGTGCGGCACGATTGCCTACGTGCACGGTAGCGGTGGACTGAACACAACCAATACCGTCATCCATGTCGAGGGCGACCCGGACAACCCGATCAATGGCGGAACGCTCTGTCCCAAGGGCGCCTCCCAGATGCAGCTGGCGGTCAGTCCACGCCTGCAGAAGACACCGAAGTTCAGGGAGGCTCGTTCGTCAGAATGGCGTGACGTGTCCTGGGACTTCGCGATGGACTGGTTTGCACGCCGGTTCAAGGAGACCCGCGACGCCACGTTCACCGAGCGTGACGACGAGGGTCGCGTGGTCAACCGGTGCGATGGGATTGCGTGGGTGGGCAGCGCCACGGTAGCCAACGAAGACGCCTATCTCATCACGAAGACGATGCGCGCTATGGGCCTCAAATACATCGACCATCAGGCCCGCATATGACACAGCCCCACGGTGGCCAGTCTGGCCGCCACGTTCGGTCGCGGGGCGATGACCAACCACTGGAAGGACATCAAGAACGCAGACGTCGTGCTGGTCATGGGTGCGAACCCAGCGGAGAACCACCCCTGTGGCTTCAAGTGGGCGCTCGAAGCGCGTGACACCCGCGGCGCCAAGCTCGTGACGATCGACCCGCGGTTCACTCGAACCTCAGCGGTCGCCGACAAGCATCTCCAGATTCGACCGGGGAGCGACATCGCCATCCTGGGTGGGTTTATCAAGCACATCCTCGACAACGACCTGCAGCACGACGACTACGTCCGAGCGCATACCAACGCGTCGTTCATCATCACCGAGGACTTCGGGTTCGCGGATGGCCTGTTCGCCGGGTTCGACGAGGCGGCCAGCCGCTACGACAAGACCGCATGGGACTACGAGCAGGGGACGGACGGTTTCGTTCGACAAGACCCCACGCTGCAGCATCCACGGTGTGTCTTTCAGCTCCTGAAGCAGCACTACTCGCGCTACACGCCCGACGTCGCGGCGCAGATCAGCGGTTGCTCCGAGGAAGACTTCCTCGCGATGGCCAAGATCGTCTGCTCGACCGGTCGCGCCGACCAGGTCGGCACCATCATGTATGCCGTCGGGTGGACGATGCACACCGTTGGGAGCCAGATCATTCGCACCGCGACGATCCTGCAGCTGCTGTTGGGCAACATCGGTCGGCCGGGCGGGGGGATCAATGCCCTGAGGGGACATGCCAATGTCCAAGGCGCGACTGACCATGCGATCGTGGCCGGTATCCTGCCGGGCTATCTCAAGGTTCCGACGCCAGAGCAGCAGTCATTCGACACGCATATCCAGGACTCGACGCCCCGACCGCTCGTCCCTGACACTGTCAATTATTGGGGTAACTATTCGAAATTCTATGTGTCGTTGATGAAATCGTGGTTCGGCGACCACGCCAATCCTGAGAACGGCTTTGCGTACGACTATCTCGCAAAGCCGGATGGCGACGCGACCTGGCTGACGATTTGGGATGAGGCCTATCAAGGTCGCCTGGAAGGGTTTATCGCCCTGGGGTTCAACCCGCTGCTGGCCGGACCTGACGTGCCCCGCCTGTTCGAGGCGATGGCCAAGCTCAAGTGGAAGGTGGTCATCGACCCCTTCATGATGGACAGCGCCGAGTTCTGGAAGGCGCCTGGTCAGGACCCCGAGTCGATCCAGACCGAGGTGCTCTATCTTCCGAGCAGCCACTGGATTGAACGGGACGGGTCCTTTACCAACAGCGGCCGATGGGCCCAGTGGAAAGAAAAGGCGGTCGACCCACCCATTGGCGTGCGCTCTGACACCTGGATCCTCTCAGAGCTCTTCTGGCGTGTGAAGGAGCTGTATCAGGAGGAGGGCGGCGTCTACAACGATCCGATCCAGCACCTCGCCTGGGACTACCTGAACCCGCGTGAACCCATGCTGGTCGAGCTGGCGAAGGAGATCAACGGCCACGACCTGTCCACCGGGCGACTCCTGTCGTCGTTCGGTGAGCTCCGGGACGACGGGACGACCGCGTCCGGTAACTGGCTCTATTGTGGGAGCTTCACCGAGGCCGGCAACCAGATGGCCAACCGTGGCACCGCCGACCCGACCGGTCTGGGGATGCACCACGACTGGGGCTACAGCTGGCCGCTCAACCGACGCGTGCTCTACAACCGCGCGTCAGCCGACGCGGAGGGCAAGCCCTGGGACCCGCAGCGTGCGGGAATCGTCTGGAACGGCCGCGAGTGGATCGGAGACGTCCCGGATTATGGTCGGACGACGCCTCCAGGTGCGGCGGGCGCGTTCATCATGAACGAGGAAGGCGTGGCGCGGCTGTTCAGTTCGCACCTGAACGACGGGCCGTTCTCTGAGCACTACGAGCCGGTCGAGAGTCCGACCACGAATGTCCTACACGAAGC
>Ga0310123_10004386_pt1 | contig 10685 bp, 8 predicted proteins | sample CB6_AW_1057_MG_FD_203505 | JGI IMG/M metagenome (GOLD analysis project Ga0310123, IMG submission 203505) | Marine microbial communities from Western Arctic Ocean, Canada - CB6_AW_1057 | ecosystem: Environmental > Aquatic > Marine > Oceanic | place: Canada: Western Arctic Ocean | collected...
GCGATTTCCGTCGTCGTGGCCTCTTACAATACTCCGAAAACGCTGGAGATGTGCCTGCGTTCGCTGGCCGCCCAATCGGCCGACGAGGTCCTGGTCCTCGACAGCTCCGGCCAAGACCCGGCTCCGTCTCTTTCAAATGACTTCCCCGATGTCAGGTTCTTGCATTTCCGAGAGGCGCTGTCAATCCCGCGGCTTCGCTGGAGGGGCTTCCGAGAATCAACGGGAGACGTAGTGGCAAACTTGGAGTCCTGGATGGTTCCCGGCCCCGACTGGGTGGAATCCCTTCGGAAAGCCCACCAGCAGCACGCATCGGCTCCCGTCATCGGAGGCCCGGTCCGCTTCGATCCCGGCGAAGGTGCCTCAGCTTTTCAATGGGGCGACTTTTTCTATGAGTACGGCCGTCACATGTCACCGGCGGATGACGGCGAGGTGGATGGCGGCGCGGCGGACAACTGCGAGGTGGACGAGCTGACCGGAGCCAACTGCTCTTACAAACGAGCCGCGCTCGAAGAATGCGAAGATCTGCTCCGCCACGGGGCTTGGGATTCCGCGCTCCACGAGCGCTTCCAAAAACAAGGAACTTCACTTTGGCGAGCGGGCTCGGCGGCCGTCGACTATCGTGGCGAGCCGAGGCTCTCGCAACTCATCCTGCAGCGGTTCCATTATGGCCGCTGGTTTGCCGCGGAAAGAAACCCGCATCTGGGATTCGCCGAACGTCTGGCGCGCTGCCTGGCCTCCCCGCTCCTGCCGTGGATACTGCTCCGCCGGCTTTGGCAATCGCTCGACGGCAAGCCGGGCGCCCGCCGTCAATTGGCCAGGTCTGTTGCGTGGGTGATGTTCTTCTATTCTCTGTGGTCGCTGGGAGAGGCCTGCGGGTATTTGCTGGGCGGCGGATCAAGTGAGCACAGGATATTCTGATGCAGCCTGAGCTGTCGGTTGTGATTCCATCCGTCAACGGGGAGCGGTTCATCTTGGAATGCCTCGAAGCGCTCGAAAAGCAAAACCATCGGGAGACGATCGAGGTGATCGTATGCAACCGCCTGCGGGACAGCGCCGCCGAAGTTATAAAACGGCGGTTTCCCTGGGTCCAAGTCGAGAGCGGGCTTTACGAGCATTCGATCCCGGCTCTGCGCTGGCACGGAATGAAGGCGGCGCGGGCCGAAGTGGTCGCCGTTATCGAAGACCATTGCCTGGCCCCTCCCGGCTGGGCGGAGCAGGTTTTGGCGGCACATTCGCAAGGCCACGATGTCGTGGCCGGCCCGGTGGAGAACGCGAGCCGAGGCTCATTGTTCGACTGGGCGTTTTTCTTGCTCGAGTACGGCTCCTCGATGCCTCCCCTGGCAGCGGGCGAAGACGCGGCTACTCCAGGGGTCAACGTCAGCTACAAGAAGGCGGTTCTTCCGCTGGAAGATAAGCGCTTCGCCGAGCTGTGGGAAAGCTTTCTGATCGACGAGCTGCGGCGTCAAGGAGCGCAAATCCACATCGACGATCGGATGCTGATCCATCACCGGACTCCGTTTTCGTTTGGCGAGTTTGCGGTTCAGAAATATCTCTACTCTCGTTCATTCGCGGCCATGCGAATTTCCGGCAAACCAGCAGCGGCTCGATGCGCCTATGCGGGCTTTGCCGTAATGATCTTACCCTTGCTGCTCTTAACACGACTGATCAGGACCGTGCGGGCAAAGAAACGCAACCGCCCTGAGCTGCTACGGGCGCTGCCGATGATCGCGGTTTTCGTGTGCTGCGCCGCCGCCGGAGAAGCAATCGGCTACTGTGCCGGTGACGGCGGAAGCCTGCGGGCGGTTCGCTAGGGCCCATTTCTCGCCGCCGGATGGGGGAAGCCCGCGAGAGGCCCGTCATTACTTCGTTGCGTTTGCTCGCCGTGGTCGCCGCAGTTCGCCGAGGCGATGTCGCCACGAATGGCGACACGGCACGCAAGAATGCGTGCGCCACGTCAAGCGGCGCGCGCCTCGTGCTCCCCCGCTCGGCGCTATTGGATATAACCCAAACTGCGCAGCCGGTTGATTTCTTCTGAACTCATCCCTTCGGTCGACTCGTCGTCTGGAAGCTTCGCTTCGGTTACCATCTCGCGCCAGGCAGCCAGCTTGGCCCGCAGTTCCTTGATACGGCCGGGGTGCTGTTCGGCAACGTTCGTTGCGTCCAACGGATCCGCGCGGTGATCAAACAACTCAAACTCCGGCTTGTCCATCGTCTTGACGTTGTGGATCAGCTTCCAACCCTCGAAGACCACCGCGTAGGACTCGTCGTCCTTGTCGTCCTCGGCGTCCCGCCCATGCTCCTCGGTAACCGCCGGACGCGACTCCCAGCCGAGAGCCGCCGCCGCGTCCTTGGCGCCTTCTCCGTTCGCCTCTCGAAATGCGGTGACAAGCGGCAATAGGCTCTGTCCTTGAGCGTTCTCGGGGATCGCCAGACCACTGGAGGCGAGCAGCGTCGGCATCAGGTCGATGCTGCGCGTCGTTTCTTCGACACGCACCCCCGCCGGAATCGTTCCCGGCCGATAGAGGATCAGCGGCACGTTCGCCAGTTCCCCGTAAGCCGCGTGACCGTGGCCCATCTTGCGATGCTCGTGAAGTTCCTCGCCGTGGTCGGCCACAATGCTGATCAGCGTATTCCGTTCCAGCCCTAGAGTGCGCAACCTTTCGGTCAGCCGGCCAATCTCGGCGTCCATACCGCGGATCGAGCCGTCGTACCAGCCCTTCTCGTACTGGATCCAAGCCTTCGCGTCAAGACCCGCTCCCTCGAAATCCTCCGGGAACGGCAGTTCATTGAAGGGCCGCTTTTCCCCCTTCTTCTTCGCGGCGGCGAGAGCCGCTTTGCGCTGCTCCTCGTGCGCCTCCTTCCCTGACGCCTCCGACCAGATCGTGTTGTAGGGCGCTCGCGGCTCGAAACGGCTGTGCGGATCAAGAAGATGCAGGAACAGGAAGTAGGGCGTGTTCGGCCGTTTCTCCAGCCAGTCGATGGCGCGGTCGACCACCGGACGCGCCGTCTTGGATCCGTTGGTCCCGCTCAGCGACCCGCGCTCGTGCAGCTCCTCGAAACCCTGGTGCAGATTCGTGAACCTCCCAGTAAAGGTGTTCGAGCAAAACCCCGCCGTCGCGTACCCGGCCTCGCGGTAGACCTCGGCCAGCGTGACGGCGGAGGCCGGAAGCCGGTCCGGAATCCTCTGCACTCGATGCGACTGCGGATAGAGTGACGTCATGATCGACGGCGTCGAAACCTTCGTCCACACTGCTTGCGAGATGTTGTCGAGAAACAATGCTCCGCCGGCCGCCATACGCGCTATGTTCGGAGCTGTTTCGCGCTCATAGCCGTAAGCGTCGAGATGGTCCGGGCGCAGCGTGTCAATCATGATCAAGATGACGCCCTGGGGAGCCACCGAACCACCCGCAACCGGCTGGGGCGAAGCCAGCGGGGCGCCGCGCCTGCGAATCGCCGCCGACCCCCAGAAGCCGATCAGACGTTCCTCTTCGACATCCAGTGAAAAGCACAAACTTTTTCGCCCAGCCAACCGCGACAAGTCCACCGTCGCCCACTCCCAGCGTTGCGGTGTCGTGATCGTACGCTCAAAAATCGGCGTCTCGCCGTCGCCTGTCACCTCGTCGATGCGAAAGGTCACCGCCGCTTCCTCGACCGTTCCCAGATGCATATCGAGCCGGGCGTCAGCGGGAATGTCGAAGTCCACCACGAAGCTTTCCGGGGAACGCGAGACGACGGTTTCGCGAAAGATTTCACCCAGCCCCTGCCACCCGACGCCGGAGGGAATCGAGGCGCGGTGCTCGCGCTGCGAGATCAGACGAATCGACTCGATCTCGAACGTCACGCCCGCCGCCGAGGCCGGGCGAAGCAGAATCATCTTCACCGCCCCCAGACTGCTGACCCGTGCCTGGGTCAGCGTCACCGATTGAACCCAATCGCCTTCCAGCCGGCCTTCCATGAGCCAGTTGAAATTCGCGGCGGCGGCTAGATTCTTGAAGTCGGGTTCCGCCGAGTTTGACAGGTGGGCCCGAATTTCGGCCGCGGTCGAGGTGCGCGCCTTGACCTCGAGCGAATGAAAAAGGTCGGCCCCGTCCAGTGTCTCAGGGCTCATCGCATAGATGATCGGCGTCTCGCTCGTCGTCCGGCCCGTCAGCTTCCCGTCGACAACCTGGAGCCCGGACACGCCGACGCCTGCCTTCCACCCGAGCAAGGGAGAGCCCTCCTCGCCCGGCTCGGAGAAATTCCATAGAGCCTGCGGCTCGGGCGCTTGCGATGTCGGTGCGCCCTGGACCGAGTCAGGGTCGAACTCGTCCACCAAACGCACCACCGAAGGCGGCTCGCCGCCGCCGCAACCAAAGAGAACAAGCACACAAACAAGAAGCAAGAATCGTTTCATATCTCCAGCCCGTTGATCACTAGGGAAGTTCACACTGCCGCAAAGTATACGCGCAACGCCCGCCCGTCCGCAATCCTCGATAACCAGAGAAGAAGTACCGCGAAGAAGTACTACCAGAGAAGAACCATCAATAGCTCGCAAAGCGTTACAATTACGTCCGACGGGCGTCGGCGGCGCGGTCGAATCAATTAAGCGACTTGAAATGAGGTGTGCGGATATTGTTCGATCCCTGGCGGCGCTGGGTTGGATCGCGGTGATGGCCGCCGTCTTGCCGGGTGCCGGCGCCGCGACTCACAAGGTCATCTTCGATACGGACTTTCTAATGCCTCCGCAGGACGACGGAGGCGCGCTGGTGCTGGCGCTAAACTCGCCCGGCGAGATAGAAGTCGTTGGCATCACGATCGTCGCGGGCAACCACAACCTGGCAACCGAGGCCGCGCACGCGCTTCGTTTGCTGGAGATCATGGGGCGCGAGGAGGTTCCGGTTTACACCGGAGCCGCCAAGCCACTCGAGCACAAGAAAGACGACTACGCGGTCATCGGATGGGGCAAATGGTGGTCGGCCGATCCGCCCGAGGAGCCCACGGGCGGGTTTGCCACCAGGAAAAAGCTAGAAAACACCAATGCGGTGGATTTCATCGTCAAGACGGTGATCGAGAACCCGGGTGAAATCACCATCTTGGCCGTGGGGCCGCTGACCAACATTGCCATGGCCATAGGCCGGGAGCCGCGCTTCGCCGCCATGGTCAAGCAAATGGTGATCATGGGCGGCGCGATTGCAAGTCTTCCCAACGGCGCGGGCAATCAAACGCCGAACGCCGAATTCAACTTCTGGGTGGACCCGGAAGCCGCCAAGATCGTACTGCGCTCGGGGATACCGATCACGCTCTCGCCGTTGAACGTAGCGGCCCGGGCTCGCTTTACCCGCGAGTGGCATAAAAAACTCTTGAGCGCCGACACCGAGGTGACGCGGCTGATCAAGGACAGGCTCGCCGGGCGCGACCGGCCCATGAGTTTTTCCCGCATGATGTGGGACCAGCTAGCCACGGCGACGCTGATCGATCCGACGCTGTTCAAGATGAAAGAGCTCTATGTAGACGTAGACACAAACCGAGGTGACAACTACGGAGTGTCCGTGGGCGGCGAACAAATCTGGCCCGGCGCGGAGGGAGCCCAGAAGATGCAGGTCGAGTATGACGTCGATGCCGAGCGCTTCAATGAGATCTACGTCGAACGCATGACCCGGACCAGGCGGTCCAACTAGGACGGCAGCAGCGTATCTGTGCTCCTAGCTGAAGCCCCGGGCGCTCCGCAGGCTAGGAAACGATCCGCATCCGCATCGCCTGTTAACCTTCAGCGGACCACGAGGCGCTGCCGGAGGAGCCCTGAATTGCCCGCTATCAACTGCCGTTTTTGCCATTATCGGAAGCAAGGCCAGTCTCAAAACGCACTTCTCCAAGGTCGGGCGTCAACCGGGCTGGGTGAAATTTTTCCGTGTAGGCGACCATTCGTCAAGAACTGGCCCGACGGGAGGCGGAACGATGCCAACGAGTCGGGGTCGCCACGTCTACGGATAGGGCTTGGCAGTCAAGCGAGCTTCGGGTCAAGCTCTTCAATCGAAACGGCTACGTAGTTTTGGCGAACGACACGTTTCAAGCGATCGTCCCGAGGTGCCCGGCTAGCCCAGTCTGATCCCTCCCCCCGGTCCTGGCAGCTGGGGTTCGCGCTGCCGTTTTGGTGCGGCGCCGCCAAGGCGCGAGTTTCCAGGTGCTTTGCGGCCTCGGTCTTTGAGCGATATACTGAACCCAGCCTGAGATGAGCCTTCTCCGCCAATTCGTGATGCGCGCCGCCCAAGAGTTGGCCCAGAAACCCGAGACTCGCGCCAAGGCCTCCAAGTTATTCGAAGAAGACGTCATGCCCCGCGCAAAGCAGACTTGGCGAGAGGCTGAACCAAAAATCGGGAAGGCCAAGCTCGGACTCATGCGTTTCGCGCAAAGGGTGCGCGAGGAATATCGCAAGGGACGCGACGGTGAGTAGACCGCCGGAGTCAGCCAGGGTTAATCAAATCCGGGCGAATCTCCAAAGGTCAATTGTCCATTTGTCGCTAGGAGTTCAGGAAGGTGTTTCCCGTGCCAAGTCCACACACTTGTCCGCATATAGCCTGTGCTGAATGAAGGAAATGGATCAGGCCAGAAGCGATCCGCGATCTCGACCCAACCCGCGTGGTGCTGGTTAGCCGGCCAGCACTTGGCAGACGCCCTATTTCTTGACCAACGCCGGAAATTCGTTCGACAACTTCTCAAGTTTCGGCAGGACGTTTACCACCACGTACGGATGCTTTGGATGACGCTTCACGAAGTCCTGATGGTATGGTTCGGCTGTGTAGAACTTCTTCAATTCGGCAAGCTCGGTCACAATCGGCTTGCTGAACACTCTGGCTTCATTAAGCTGCTGAATATAGGCTTCAGCGATGCGCTTTTGCTCGGCATCCCGCCAAAAGATCGCTGAGCGGTACTGTCGCCCGTAATCCGGATCCTGCCGATTCAATTGAGTCGGGTCATGGGCGGCGCTGAAAAAGACTTTGAGAAGCTGCCCGTAAGAGATCTTGGCAGGGTCGAAGGTGATTTTGATAGATTCGGCATGGTTCGTCCTGCCTTGAGCCACTAGATCGTATTGGGCCGTCTTTGCCTCGCCACCCGAATACCCGGACACTACGTCTTGGACACCAATAAGCTGCTCAAGCACCGCCTCCGTGCACCAGAAGCAGCCGCCCGCCAATACAGCGATCTGCTTGCCTTTGGCGTTGGAAGAGTCAGAATCGACGACCGGATCCGGAACAACGGCCGCAAACCCGACAGGGAGAACAGCGGCCACGACAATAATCGCAAATGTCGAAATTAACCAACAAAGGTGCCTGGTGCCCATCGAAGATCCCCCTGTTTCGATCATTATAGCCCGCCCGTCATTCTCAATTTAGAATCGCTGCTCTTTTTTCTGTCGGCACACCACCATCGATAAATCCGAGCCGCTCACTCATGGGTCTGCCCTCCGTCCAGCCAAGAGACCAGAACTAGGAAGACTTCTTCGCCGCCTTCCGGTGGGCTGCCCATCACTTCTTCATCCCCTCGCTCCGGCGTTTCCGCGCCTCAGCCAACATCCGAGGCCTCTTGCGTACTTTAGTCGTGGCAACCTTCTTCCCTGAGCCCGGTGGCCGCCCCCGCCGAGCAGGTCCCTGCAACACCGCAATCGCCTCATCCAAGCGATCCCGCTCTGCAATCAATAACTCGAGAACATCAGCCATAGCGCCGCAAGCCTGCCACCTTCCACCCATAGATCTCAACTACGGCGGAGGCATGGCAGCGTAAGTGAACCCTTGCCGATTTTTCGAAGCTCAATAGCCCGGCCCGCCGATGCCCCTGTCTGCGCTTCGAACGCCGCCTGGCGACGCCGTCCGCGAGACACGGGGTCAAGGTGGATTCGCTACCTCCTTCCTTGTAGGACTCTTTCATTCCTGACAACATGCCGGTTTGTCCCGGCGCTCTTGATTAATCCGGCAACCACCATCAATCAGGGGTATTTGATCTCTAACACACTCTAAAAACGACACTTACTTCTGATTTTTCCGGCTCGGCAGTGAAGTGCCAATCTCTCTAGATCCTGCCTGACTGCGCGGGGTTGATTCAAGAATCCGCCCGGCCGTATAGTCGGCTACTCGGAGATGTGGCTCCGCACTTTCTAGGCTGGCGGCTATGCGGCGAGCGGAACAGCGGCGGTCGGATTCAAGGTTCCGAATCCTTTCCGAGCCGGGCCGTCACCCGAGGGCGGAATTGCGCAACCGGACGACTGCTCCGTGAGAGCCAGTCCCGCTCGAACGGCGTTGTCGAGCCCGGGATTGCAGCGAACCATGACACAGCACGGAGGTCCGATCCTAGTCGAACCGAAACATGTCCCGCTTACGGATACGTATAGCTGGACTGTAAGCCGAGTGGAATGCCGAGCATCCAGTAAATCATGAGAAAAATGGTCCAGGTCGCAAGCAAGCTGACGGAGTAGGGCAGCATGAGTGAGGTCACGGTGCCGATTCCGGTGCTTTTGACCCAGCGCTGGCAGAAGGCGACCACCAGCGGGAAATACGGCATCAAAGGCGTGACGATGTTGGTCGTCGAGTCACCCACGCGGTAGGCCGCCTGAGTCAGTTCCGGCGACAGACCTACCTGCATCAAGATCGGGACGAAAATCGGCGCCAGCAAGGCCCACTTGCCCGAAGCCGAGCCGACTACCAGATTCACCACCGCGCTGAGCAGAATGATCCCCGCGATCGTCGCCATGCCGGGCAGCCCCAGCGCCTTGAGAAAGTCCGCCCCTTCGACCGCCAGCAGCGCGCCCAGGTTCGACTTGCCGAAAGCCGCCGTGAACTGCGCGCAGAAGAAGATCATCGCCAAGTAGTAGCCCATCGTGGACATGGCCTTGCTCATGCCCTCGATCAAGTCACGGTGGCTCTTGATGGTCCCCGCGACGTATCCGTAAACAGCGCCGGGAATGATAAAGAACAGAAAAATCAGCGGGATAATCGCGTGCATCAGCGGCGCGTTGAAGGAGCTGATCTGTCCGTCCGCCGAGCGCAGGGGCGAATCGACGGGCCAGACGGCCAGCACCAGCAGCAGAACGCCCAGGACCATCGCTCCAACGCCGGCCCACAAGCCCCGTCGCTCGGCGCCAGAGAGTTCGTGCGTTTCCGTCGTCTCAGCGCCCTCGCCGTCGATTTTCGTACCCCGCAAGCGCGGCTCGATCACCTTGTCGGTAATGATCCAGCCAACGGCAATCACCAGCACGCTCGACAGGCTCGTGAACAGCCAGTTGCAGAGCGGATTGACGACCCTTTCGGCGTCGAGGATCTGCGCTGCTGATTGCGTAAAGCCCTGAAGCAAAGGATCGATCCCCGATGGAATGAAGTTGGCGCTGAACCCGCCCGAGACGCCCGCGAAAGCACACGCAATTCCAGCTAGCGGGTGGCGTCCGGCGGCGTAGAAGATCACACCTCCCAGGGGAATCACCAGAACATAGCCCGCGTCGGCCGCCGTATGGCTGACGATCGCAACCAGCAGAAGCATGGGAGACAGCAGGCTTTTCGGCGTGAAGGAGATGAGGCCTTTCAAACCCGCATTGATGAACCCGGTGTGTTCTGCAACGCCGACACCGAGCAGCGCCACGAGAACCACCCCAAGCGGAGCGAACCCTGTGAAGGTCGTAACCATGTTGGAGAGAAACGCCGCCAAGCTTGTGCCCGAGAGCTGATTGGCGACCGCCAGAGTTCGCGGACCGTCCTTGGCCGGGACGGTGAACTCGTGCCCGGCTAGCAGCCATGACGCAATCCAAACCAGAAGCAATGCGATGACGAACATCGCCGCCGGATCGGGCAGTTTGTTGCCGACTCGCTCGACCCAGGCCAGTGCTCGCGCCACGGGCCCTGAGGTTTCGGGCGTGCGAGGAGCTTGCTCTGAAATATTCGATTCCGCCATGACGAAGTCTTGCTTGCCGCAATCGACCAACCTGCGTTGCCGTAGTGTACATGGAATCTGGCATGGTGTGCTGAGGGCAGAGTTGTCCAATGCAAGATGAGCCTGAATGAGGGGAGTGTTGTCCAACACAAGATGAGCCTTAAAATGATCTGGCGGGAACAGGGCACACTACCGGTGAATGAAAATCACCGTAACAGCAGTTTCACAACTCCCTAACCTTCCAACGACTTAGGTCCCACAAGCCGAATATGCCACTCAAGTAAAACCGTTTATTGGTTGACATTCGCGGATACTTGCGGTCAGACTATACATAGTGATGCCCTGGCAGATTGTTGACATGGTGTTGACACAACCGACTCGCCAGACGGTGACCTTTGGAGGCCAGGTATGAAAACAACAGAATCGGAACCCCGAAACAGGCGTTTGACCGAGAAAGAAATCCGCACCCTACCCACACACGCGGGAGCGTCTGTTGGGTGACGTGTTGAACGAGCCGACATACAGCGTCATCGGCAGCCCGGAACAACTGGAATCCGTGGTGTCATCACTCGAGGATGAACTTGACGGCGCCGATGCCGAAACACGCGAGTCTCTCGAAGCGCAGATCACCACGCTCAAGCGCCACATCACGGGACTTCGCGAAGTCGAGCCCACCCCTCCCAACACAACTCTGGTGCGCAAAATGACGCTCTATCGCGGCTCGCGCGAGATTCAAATCCATCACATCGGGCGCGGCCATACCGGCGGGGATGTGGTGGTCTTGCTGCCCCAGA
>Ga0310123_10004387_pt1 | contig 10685 bp, 8 predicted proteins | sample CB6_AW_1057_MG_FD_203505 | JGI IMG/M metagenome (GOLD analysis project Ga0310123, IMG submission 203505) | Marine microbial communities from Western Arctic Ocean, Canada - CB6_AW_1057 | ecosystem: Environmental > Aquatic > Marine > Oceanic | place: Canada: Western Arctic Ocean | collected...
ACGACGTATGCTTGTGTTGGAATGGTTGACCGTGGTGAATTATTTTTAAATGTAGGTACAGAAGTGTATAATGGTATGATCATTGGCGAACGTAATAGAGATGGTGATCTGAACATCAATATCACAAGAGAGAAAAAACTTACTAACATGCGTGCTTCAGGATCCGATAATACAATAACTCTGCGCCCTCCTAAACAGCTGTCTCTTGATCAATACATTGAATTCATTGCCGAAGATGAACTGGTAGAAGTGACACCCGATAATATTAGGCTAAGAAAAATGGAATTGGATCAGACCAAACGCGCATCTATGAAAAGAAAAGAAAAATACAACTAAGGCCGTACTTTGGTGGGGAAATTTGTTTGTGAAATAATTCGCCATCCATTCGTTTTCCAGTTATTTTAAAATAGTAGAAGATAAGTCATCCGCCAAATGGTGGGTAGCATGGCCATTTCATTGCTGATGCCTTGCAGCACCATTTTATCTTTTAACTAATTTGTATGAATTTAGGGATAAGTTCCAGATTGAAAATCGACTTCTTAATCTCCTTTCAAGGTGCACAATATAAATGGATAATTTTAAACAGACCCGACTGCATCCGGACATTCTCAAAGCTATCACTAAAATGGGTTTTGAAACGCCCACGCCAATCCAGGCCAAAACCATTCCCCATTTAATGGCGTCTGCCCATGATTTGATCGCAACGGCACAAACAGGGACGGGCAAAACGGCAGCCTTTGGTCTGCCATCCATCCATTTAACGGATATAGAGGATAGGAGAACACAGACGTTGGTTCTGTGTCCCACCCGGGAATTATGTATACAAATCACAAAGGACCTGGACAATTTTTCAAAGTACATCAATGGGATGAATATTCTGGCCATTTACGGCGGTGCCAGTATCCAGTCCCAGATCAAATCATTAAAAAAAGGCGCCCAAATCGTTATTGGTACGCCGGGGCGGACAAAAGATCTTATTAAACGGAAAAGATTGGATATTTCTCATGTGGCACGTGTAATTCTGGATGAAGCAGATGAAATGCTTACTATGGGATTCAAGGAAGATCTTGAAATGATCCTGGCCCAGACACCCCAGGAAAAACAGACTTTACTCTTCTCCGCAACCATGTCAAAACGGGTTGTGGAAATTACGAAATCCTACATGAATAATCCCCTAGAGATTGCTGCAGCACGGATGAATATCGCCGCAGATAATGTCCAGCACCTCTATTATATGGTGAATGCCAGGGATCGCTATGAAGCAATAAAACGCATCCTTGATATTAATCCTGGGATCTATGGTATCATTTTTTGCAGGACTCGCCGTGAAACAAAAGAGGTGGCCAATAAGCTTATGCACGACGGCTATAATGCGGATACCCTCAATGGGGATCTATCTCAGGTGCAGCGGGATGATGTGATGGGACGATTTCGGAACCGTCAATTGCAGATTCTGGTCGCCACAGATGTGGCCGCACGGGGGCTGGATGTGGATGACCTTTCTCACGTGATTAACTTTAATCTTCCCGATGATGATGAAATTTATGTTCACCGCAGCGGGCGGACCGGCCGGGCGGGGAAGAAGGGCATATCTATCATAATTATCCATACGCGGGAAGTGCGGAAAATCCGGGAGATTGAGAAAAAATCCAGTATTACATTTATCCGGAAAACGGTTCCCAGCGGGTTAGATATCTGCAAAAAACGGCTATATACCCTCATTGATAAAGTTGAAAATGTTGAAGTGGATGAACAACAAATCGGTCAATTTATGCCCGATATTTATAAAAAGCTGGAATGGCTCGAAAGGGAAGAGTTGGTCAAGCATTTTGTATCAACGGAGTTCAATCGCTATTTATCCTATTATAAAAATGCTAGGGATATCAATATATCCAGGGATAGCATGGGGGGCGAAAGAAATAAGCGAGAAAAACGAAGCCGGGAGGATCGACGGAACACCTCATTCGCCGGTTTTTATGTTAATGTGGGCTTCCAGCATAAACTGAACCCGGGGCGACTCATTGGCTTGATCAATGAATGTTTGCAATCAAGCGATGCGGTGATCGGGAAAATTGAAGTGATGAAAACATTCTCCTTTTTTGAGATCAACAATGAATGGGAATCAAAACTGTTTGTGGGTTTCAAAGGTAAGAAATTTGAAGGGATTCCATTATTAATCGAAGGGGATAAAGGCAGCCCGAGAGGTGAACGAGGATCGAAAGGAAAATCGAAATATCGCGATAATAAAGTCGGTCGTACCAAAGCCCGAAAAAATCGGAATAAGGGCGGCGGCCGAAGAAGAAGACTGTAAATTATTGTACCGATAATCCTAAATATCTTCCGCTGTAATATAAATCATAGATATTATGTCTGTCCCCTGGGTACATAATGCTTATTAAGCCTCGCTGAGCAGCAGGAATTTTTGCTTAAATTCTGTTTCTTTGGTAAAAAGAAAGCTTAAAAATAGAGACGAAATACAGTTTCTGCCACACAGGCAAACCGTTTTCTATTTTCCACTTCTATACTGATCTCATTTACCAATTCAATACTATTATTTATGGGTGTCACACCTACTAGACGAACACGTGCTCTGACTTTAGAACCTGATTTAACCGGGTATGGAAAACGCACTTGATTCAAGCCATAATTAACCATCATTCTCGCTTCGGGGTACACAATACTTGTGGAGCTCATTGTATTGGTCAATTTTGGTATTAAAGACAGTGTTAGAAAACCATGAACAATTGTTGATTTAAATGGCGATTCTTTTCTCGCGCGATCAGGATCAGTGTGAATCCATTGTGTATCGCCTGTTACTTCTGCAAATTGATTGATACAATGCTGATCAATCGTTTCCCATTCGCCCACATATATCTCTTGGCCCAGTTGTTCTTTCAGCTCTTTATAGACTTTTTCTGTCACCTTATTTTTGATGACCTCTTCTGATGAAATAACTATTTTTTTATCAAATGGGTTAAGATTCGTTATCCAGGGATTATTGAGTGTGTTTGTTATTTTATCATTGAGCGTATTAGACCAGTGTCGAAATCTAGGTTCTAATTTGGCTCTGAACTCAGTTGCATTCTCTTGGAAACCTTCGGTCTTTTCTCGGATAAATTCGAAAACGTTCATCTAATTATGTGTTATTAATATAATATTTCCATGAGTTTACTAATATGAACCTGGGGCATGTCATTTTTAATCTCATTGATTTATTCTAATCTTCAGTATGAAATGTAAGGATAAAATTGCAAAAACAAAATACCACGATAGATGGGGCTCTTGCTTAAATCCTATCCCTTTTGGTGATAATTATATTTTTAATCTTCTAAGAGGATCCATATTATTTTATCCCCTCTACCATGTATCCATATAGGTTAATTAAGTGGTAAAGACTCATGCTCCGGAGGAGGGACTTGAACCCCCGACAAAGTGGTTAACAGCCACCTGCTCTACCAACTGAGCTACTCCGGAATTGGTAAATTATCCTGTATGAAAATCTGGCGAATTTATTACAATATTTCAGGCCCTCAAAACTACATTTCTTTTTCTGCTTCTAATATTCTTCCGGGAACAAATAATCCATGGTCAATCTGTTCACCGGTTACGTAAACCACGCCAGGTTCATCATGCGATTCTCCAAATACTGAATGGATTGACTTCAATCCACCAAGCCATTTTCGTTTATCAGACAGGTATACAAGATCTCCAGGCTGTGCTTTCATCTTTGCCATGTTCTCCGTCGAAAAACGGACGACAGCAGTATCACCGTCAATCTGTTTCCAATGGACAAGCACCTTCTCCCCTTCCTCATCATTTGGCTCACCGTCTTTGAAATACCTTCGGGCTTCACCAATTGAACCTGCTATCAACCCTTTTGTGTTTTTCTCCTCATCATATTGCACAAAATAAGTTACAACAAATGGAACGAGAATAATGATGCCAAGCGCAGCAAAAATCTGGAAATCGATACTCGCAATATTGAACGTAACCAATACAATTAAAAAAATAACGAATCCTGTTAAAATATTCATTGCGGTTTTCCCATTCTGTTTATTCTGCAATACTGAAACTGTTTTAGCCTGCCATGGTGCAGTAAAAACAGCTAAAATAGCCACCCCAAGGCAAACAACTATATTGTACAATGCACGAATATATGAATATGGATGGGATTGGTTCATCTCGATCCCGTGATCAAACGGTGCAATCAGGATTCCAGGATACCTTGCTCCAAGAATCATCAGCGCAACTCCTCCAACAAAAGTGGTGATTACTCCAGCAGGAGTAAATTTTTTCCAGAATACACCAAGAAAAATTCCAACAACAAGCGGTGGGGTCAGGGTGGAGTGGAAATAACCATGCGCTTCGTAAACAGTGGGAAAATTTTTAAATGCCAAAACGGCCAGCACACCAAGCACTGTTACTCCAATTGAAGCATATCGTGCTGCACCCAGTTCCCTGCGTTCTTTTTCACTTTCCGTTAAAATCGCCTTCTTCAAAAATTTCTGCACTGGCCGGTACACATCATTAATAAAAATTGCTGCTGTGGCATTGATAAGTGTATCCACCGTACTCATGAGAGCAGCTGTCAGCGCGGCCATAATGAATCCGAACATACCGGGGCTGGCAATGATGTTTGCTACAACCACAAATATCTGATCCGGGGAAGTGTTGGGACTAATTACATCAGGACTTACGATGGAAATAGCTTTCCCAATCCAGCCTGCATTTCCAACTACAATCGCAGATATTGGCAGAACAAACAAGATATTTACCGCTGCAGCCTTACGTCCTTCATTTACATTCTTACATGCCATAAAACGCATAATTAATCCCTGATTCATAAATAAAAATCCGATAGACCCTGCAATGGCATCCTGCCAGAATATTCCTACAAAGTTAAAATTAGCCGGCTGATTAAAATCCGCCAGCGGAAGTTTCCATTCCACCGGAAGCAAATTCCAGAAGATATCAAATCCGCCAAGGTAGGTAATACCAAAAAAGAAAAGCAGCAGGCCAGCAAACAGAAGGATGAATCCCTGGAGCAGATCGGTGAAAATAACAGCTGTTTGACCACCAAAGGTAATGTAAATCCCCGTGATGATTGCGATCACAATAATCGCCCCCATAAGCGTAATTGGAACTGTAGTCCCAAAGATCACAAATGCTTGTGGAAGCATCGGTATCACCGCTTTTCCCAATGTGAGAAAACCAATGCCGATATATCCGATCATATACAGAAGAAGTAGAATAGTTGCGAGAAATCGTGCGGATGGACTAAAACGTTTTTCAAAATATTCAGGTATTGAACGAACCTTTGAATACACAATAATTGGCAACCAGCCAAACATGAAAAACGCAATAAAAAACCAGTCATTTAAATACGTCATGGACGAAGAAATTCCGTGCTGGAATCCTTTAGCGGAGTACTTCACAAAGCTATGACTGCCCACACCGGTTGCTACAATAGACATTGTGATGAGCCACCATGAGAATCGACGTCCGCCAAAGAAAAAATCTGATGTATTTTTTGTATACCGTCCGAAATAACTGCCAAAAAGCATAATCACAATGAAATAAACCACCATAACAATCCAGTCCGTGGTCGTCCCGATATTATGGAAAGTCTGCATTATTTTTTAAAAGGATTAGCTTTTGCATTAAAAAATGCTGCCACCAGAATATTTATAGTTACTATTACTAAATACAAACCGCCTCCAGAGAGATTTGTACTCATATTTGGTAGAAATAGGACTAATGGTATAGAAATATAACTGACAAATTCAAGAGACTTATAAAAGACTTCCGAAGAATTTTGAGTTTCTTGTTCCCCTTTTTTTGCTCGCTTTAACATTAAAGTAACAGCGATAAATACTGCCGCCATTCCAAGTAGAACAATCGGAACAGTATAAACAGAAATTATTCCCAATGCCGCCCACGTCATTAGAGCATGTATCATCAAGTACCAGACAAATCCAAATAAAAGAACCCACATCCATTTTTTATGAGAATATCGGCTCAGATCAAATGATCCGGCTTTCAAGGTTATAATGATTCCAAAAACGAAGAGTAATCCTCCCAATCCATACAGATAAATGAAAGGCAGCCAGGAATGTGAAAAAAGATCCATAGATAGCTACTTATCTATTTTGATGCAGTCAAAATGAGGCCTCAATAAATCATAACATTCCTGAAGTCCCTGGACTTCCACTTTTGTGTGCCCTAAAACTGGCATGAAGTTGGTATCTCCAGCCCATCTCGGAACAATGTGGAAGTGGATATGCTCTTCAATTCCAGCTCCTGCGACGGCACCAATATTTGCTCCAAAATTAAATCCCTGCGCGCCCATAGTTTCCTTAAGGATTGCCATGGATTGATCTGCCAACACCATTATCTCTTTATATGTGTCCGCATCAAGTTCTTCGGTATTATCCACATGAATATAGGGAGCTATCATAAGATGCGCGTTATTGTAGGGATAGAGATTCATAAGAATAAAAACCTTCTCTCCACGATAAAGAATCAAATCTTCCCTGTCATTATCCCCGGCTGGTTTATCGCAGAAGATACAGCCATCTTCTTTCGGTGAACGAATATACTCAATCCGCCACGGAGCCCAAAGTTTTTTCATAGGGGAAAGAAATAACTTAAAACGATAAGTTTATTCTTCTCTTTGGCGTTTATAAGCTGCAATGACTTTCTGCTCAAACTCCCTTGGTAGATTTTCGTAATGGCTATGTGTTTCGGTATGAAAGCCACGACCACCGGTCAGAGATCGTATCTTCGTTGCATAATTATGGAGTTCAGCTTGTGGAAGTTGGGCTTTTACTTTTTGAAAATGTCCATCAGAATCCACTCCCATAATTTTGCCCCTCCGGCCAGAAATATCACCCATCACATCTCCCATATACTCCTCCGGAACTTTCACTTCTACATTGACAATCGGTTCCAGTAATCCGGGCTGGGCTGCCATAAATGATTCCTTGAATGCATTTTTCCCCGCAGTTTGAAAGGCGATATCCTTTGAGTCAACCGGGTGCTGTTTTCCATCATAGAAATCCACTTTTACATCCACAACCCGGTACCCTGCAATAATCCCTTCATCACAAGCTGCTTTTACCCCTTTCCCCACAGATGGAACAAAAACACGATCCACATTCTGTCCGCGAAGTGAATCAACAAATTCAATTCCTTCGCCACGATCTTTTGGTTCGACGCGCATCCAGACTTCAGCAAACTGACCGGCTCCGCCAGACTGTTTTTTATGACGGTATTTGGATTGACCTTTTCCACGAATAGTCTCACGATACGGAATTTTTGGTTCAATAAGATCAATATCAACATTAAATCGCCGTTTTAGACGTTCAACTGAAGTCTTGATATGAAGTTCTCCCTGGCCGGATATAATCGTTTGTCTCACTTCACTATCAACACGATATATAAACGTCGGATCTTCTTCATGAAGAGCTGCCAAACCCATAGATATTTTTTCTTCGTCCCCTTTTGCTTTGAGGACAATTGCAGAGTGAATATTTGGATTTGGATATTCAATTTCCGGTATTACTACTTTAAATTTCGGACTACACAGGGTGTTTCCAGCATGGGTATCCTTTAATTTAACAACGGCACCGATATCACCTGAATTTAATGAGTTTAGACTTATCCTATTCTTCCCGTTTAAAACAAAAAGCTGTCCAAACCGCTCAGTCGTTCCACGGGATGTGTTGAACATATCCATCCCTGTTGTTACCTTGCCAGAATAGACTCTGAAAAAAGAAAGATCACCAACGTGAGCTTCGCTAATGGTTTTAAACACCTGCACCACTGGATTACTGTTTTCCAGTTCAACATCTATATTTTCATCTGAGCGAGGGTCTTTTGCGATAATTTTTGCTCTGTCCACCGGTGAAGAACCATATTTCGAAATAAAATCCAACAACCGCGAAACACCCACGTTTGTTGTTGCAGATGTGCAGAATAGCGGAACGATAGTTTGGCTCTGAATCGCTGCGTGAATTCCACTGCGCATTTCATCTTCAGAAAGTCCACCTTCTTCAAAAAACTTTTTAAGAAGAGAATCGTCTGATTCAGCTACATATTCAATCAGTTCTTCATGCAGGGCTTCAACTCTATCACTCCATTCACCTTCTGCGGTATCTTCTGTAAATTTTCCGCTTCCGTCTGTTTGATATGTGATTATTTCTTTCCGCATTACATCAATGACTTTATTAAATCCTGGACCTGCACTAATGGGGATTTGCATCGGGAATACGTTTTTCCCGAACCGTTCTCTAGCAGAGGACAAAATTTCATCAAATTTTGAATGCTCTCTGTCAAAACCATTCACAACAATAACTTTAGGAATACCCTGGTTGGTTGCATGGGTCCACATTTGTTCTGTACCCACCTCAATACCATTTACGGCATGAACAACGATCATTGCAAGGTCGGCTACACTGATTGCTCCAATTGCTTCGCCGACAAAATCCATGTATCCCGGCGCATCAAGCAGGTTAAGCTTTTTCTCCTGCCAATCCAAATATAATGGTGCAGCATGAATAGATATCTGTCTTTCCTTTTCGCCGGGATGATAATCTGACGTGGTTGTCCCCGCTTCAATAGAACCTATGCGGTTAATTTGCCCCCCGCACATAAGCATGGCTTCGCATAAAATTGTCTTTCCACTGTCTCCGTGTCCTACGACAGCAATATTTCGTATGTCAGCAGGTTGATAGTCTTTCACAATAGTAATCCTTTACTAATTCATTCTACTCAAAAATGAGCAGGATTGTAGCCTTTATATCCTTTCAAAATCAAGGTTTTTCCGCCTGACCCATTTCAAAAAGATCCATCCCTTTTTCATTTATATATTCTCTAAGTACCGGTACAATATAAACTCCGGTTAAATCAATATCTGCAAATTCACGGGCCAAAACTCGAAGTCTTTGTTCGATAGGCTTCAATTTATTCAATACAATGACCTTGTCTTGTTTAAGGATACATGAGCCCCCATAAAAATCGCCCTTTCCCTGGACAATTCGCAATCCCAATTTTTTTGCTAAAGACACAAAATGTTCTAATAATTGTTTCTGTTTCATTTACAACAAATCATCCCGGTCGATTTTACCCATTTTTTCCACTAACAATTTTACTTCTTCTGCCTGATCCTTATGGACAACTAGTGTAGCATCTTCCGTATGGACAACCACAACGTTATCAAGTCCCAAAACTGCCGTAAAATGATCGTAAGAATGAATAAAATTTTCTTTTCCATTAAGAACCAGTCCATTCCCTCTCACCACATTCCTCTTCTTATTTTTTTGAAGAATATCACACACTGCATTCCATGACCCAACATCATTCCAGTCAAAATCTGCCCGAACAACATAAGCATTTGACGCTACTTTTTCCATTATCCCGTAATCGATGGATTGAGGGACTATATCTTCCCATATGGCAGTAATATCTTCTTTTTGGTTCAACAACGATTTCATTTTTTGCAACCGATCATGAAGGTCCGGCAAGTGTGTTTTCATCAGATCCATCAGTACATCCACACGCCAAAAGAAAATCCCTGAATTCCATAAAAAATCTCCACTCTCTATAAACCGTTCTGCTAATCTTAAATGGGGTTTTTCTGCAAATGCCTTCAAAGAGTGTGCATCCAAATAATGTGCAGTACTCTCTTTTGTGTGCTGGATATAGCCATATGCGGTTGAGGGGAATGTAGGTATAATGCCGATCGTTACCACATTTTGGTTCTGTTTAGCTAAACGATTTGATGTACTAATTGCTCTCACAAATTTCCGGTGACCAACAATTAGATGATCCGCGGGAAACACTCCCATAACCGCATCTTTTTGTAACTCACCAATACGAAGAGCGGCCAAACCAATACAAGGTGCAGTGTTTTTCCCGCTTGGCTCTATTATTATATTCTCAGCACTGATCCCCTTAATGGATTTTAATATCTTTTCAGACAGTTCCGCTCCAGTAACAATAAAGATATCCTCCACGACCTTCAATTTTTTAAGACGGTCAACGGTCATTTGCAGCATAGATTTATCACCAACAATATCCAGAAGTTGTTTCGGCTTTGCTCTGCGGCTCAGAGGCCAGAAACGCGTCCCGCTTCCACCGGCCATGATAACACAATACATTCAGAATGTCCTCAAAAATGAAATCTTATCAAGATCTATATCCCAATTAGCCCGTATCTCTAAGGTGTCCGAAATCATTAAAAATGATTCCGATGGAGAATAGGGTACTGCTTTCCCATATGTATAGTTATGATCTTGATCCCTATCTTCAAATATCATCAGAAAATAATGCCCTTCTGGAATCATTACTAATTCAAATCCAGACTCTAAGTTTACAACTGATGTCCATTTATTTTCAGGATTTTCAAGAGATTTCAATTCAACAACCAGATGCGGCTTTTCACCAAATTCAACAGTTCCATACAGATTGCCATAGCCTATAAAATCTTCAGTTTGAATATGTATGTTTGTGAGGGAATCTTCAAATGTCATTCTTCCAGCTTCTTTATTACTGATTAATTGTAAAAAATAAATTTGATTTGGTTCCCAATCATTAACCGTTTCCACATTGATCTTGAGTGGACTAATATAATTTGTCACAAATTCTACAGAATCAGAATCTCCCTTTATAAATTTGATGCTTTG
>Ga0310123_10004388_pt1 | contig 10684 bp, 8 predicted proteins | sample CB6_AW_1057_MG_FD_203505 | JGI IMG/M metagenome (GOLD analysis project Ga0310123, IMG submission 203505) | Marine microbial communities from Western Arctic Ocean, Canada - CB6_AW_1057 | ecosystem: Environmental > Aquatic > Marine > Oceanic | place: Canada: Western Arctic Ocean | collected...
CAGCTCGCGCAGCCGGGGCAAGCTGTTCTATCGCCTGCTCCAACAGGCCGTGGCAACCGACCCAGCACCCTATCGTTTGATCGTTCAGCGCGATCAACCAGCGCCATAGCCGACCACAACATATTGGAGTTACCTGAATGAAATGGATATCCCACTCCTTCTGAATCCATGAAACGGTTCCCTGGTTGCCGAACATTCACATCGAAGATGTCGCCAAAGGCCGTCTCCTGTAGTCTAGACCTGATTGATACAGGATGTTCTTGGCTCGAAAGTTACAACTCTCACAAAACTAGTAGACTGTCGCGCATGGTTTGTTCCGGTCTGTCTGTTGATTCGCCGTCTCGCGAAACCCGCGTCACTTGGTATCATCTTTAGCGGAACGGTCACGCCCAACATATGACGGCGCGATAGACATACCGCGATCAGCCTGCGGGCCTTCGGCTGATTGCCTGCTCCATTCACCACCGGAGACACCTAGCAATGCATCAAGATCTCACTCGGCGTGCATTCTTTGCGGCTTCGGCTGGGTTGGCGGCCATCGGCGCCGCTTGTTCCTCATCAAAAGGACCGGATGCCGAAGCACCTGCCGCCGAAACATCCGCCGCCAGCGAACCGAAGGCCCCCGGCATGAAGCTGTCGCTCTCGGCGCGCGTCGCTGAATCGTTCAGCAACAAGAGAGTCGCTTCGATCAATATCGACGAGCTGATCGCGCTCGGCAACAAGGTCGGCTACGACGCTCTTTGCATGCGGGCATCGCAAGTCGGTATCCATTCCGAACCCGAAGTCATCGCCGAATACGGCCAGAAGATCAAGGACTCGGGGCTGGGCGTATCCATGGTCACCGGCGATTTCTTCGTGCCTCAAAACGATGAGCACGGCCCGGACGGGTTGCGAAACATCAGGCCCTACCTCGACCTTGCCGATTCGTTTGGCGCGAAGCTGATTCGCATCTCCATGAAGAAGGACGAGGACATCGAGTGGGCCCAGAAAGCCAGCGACGAAGCGAAAGAGCGCGGCATTCGGCTGGCTCACCAGTCACACAACTCCAGTCTGTTCGAAACCGTCGACGGATCGCTAGGGGTACTCAAGGCCGTGGGGCGCGAGAACTTCGGGATCATCTACGAGCCGGCCAACTGGTACGTTGCGGGCGAGGAATACGGAAAGAAAGGCATTGAGGCGGTTCAGGATTACATCTTCAATGTCTACGTGCAGAATCACCGCCTGAACCCCGACAGCGAGGATACCCTCGGCACTTGGGGTAAAGGCAAAGTGCCGATCGATCACATCGGTATTTGGGAAAAGGGTGGCGTTGATTTCGATGACGTATTCGGGACGCTGCATTCGATCGGCTATAGGGGCTACGTGACGGTTCACCAAGCCTTTGCGGGGCTCATGTCGGTTGAAGACGCGGTGGTGAAAAGCTACGACTATTTAAAGACTCAGACGGTTTGAGGCAAACGGAGTGAACTGGGCAGGCTTCCACTCTTGCAACGGTTTTAACGATTGCAAGAAAGAAGACTCGCCTCGCAACATCGAGATTGACTCGAGCTACGACAGGTTGCCTGGTGTGCCGAGACCCTCTTCGGCCAGCAACGCGTGTCTGCGGGACGCTTAACGCCCACGACAGACTGACAGCATCGATCGAGTCGCCTTGGCGGACTCATCGCGTGCTTTGGTCGTCAGCTAGCGAAACATGCAGGCTGACAACAGTTCAATCCCTGAGAACTTCTAGGACTTTGGCTCCACAGCACATCTCATCCTTGGGCTCCCCGGTAGGCTCCACCGGAATCCCGGCCTTTTCTAATCTATCCTGAAACCCTTCTCGCCATCCCGGCGATAGTGACGGGATGCGAATGGCCTTCTTGCAGTCCTCCAGATTGTCCCGATCGAAGTAGTACAGGTGGCATATCTTCCGAATGCTCATCGCTTCCGGGTCTTTCTTAACAAGCTCGATGCTATCGTTCGCTCCTGCGCTGCCTTCTTCAAGTACGCGGAAGTAAAAGCCGACGAGACAGCTTTGGAGAAACTTCTTGGGGAAATGAGGGTCCTCCATCTTGATGCCGAGCCGGTAGCAGGGAACTCGGGGCTGGGTGACCTCGACGAGGGCATCGCCAACGCGAAAAACGTCACCCACATGGATTTCGTCCTCGTGCATGCCCTCGACGGTGAAGTTCTCTCCGAACTGTGGAAACCTGAAGTCGTTTCGGCCGAGTTCCCGCTTCCAGTGCTCGTAGTTTTCAAGTGTGTAGACGCAAACCGCCTTGAAGGGACCGCCGTGGCCCCGAACATCTATCTGGCGATCACCGTCGAGATTCAGCGTCCGAAGCATGACCCGGCTGGTCACCGGCTCTTTGAAGATGCCTGTCGTAACGGTCTTGCCCATGTACGAAACCTCTTTTCCCATCGAGACACTCACAGAAAGTAGTTTCATGGCAGGAATTTCCCTCTCGATGAATAGCATAATCGGCCGCTGAAAAGCCCGGGCAGAGTCGGCGCCGGTGGTGGCGAGCTCGCTGCATCACAAAGGCGGTCACGGTCACGGACCGCTGCGAAGCGGCCCCATCGAGGGACTGGACGCTGTCTCAACAAGCCGAGTTCTCGCTTCCCGACCGTGGCGCGGCTGCCGGGTAGCCCTTGTGATACGATGGCTTCGGGTTCTTTGGAGCGTGCCTTGCTAAAGTTGAGTTCTTTTCTCGTGATTTTTCTGCTGGTTTCCATCGGCCTGGGTGCGTCCGATCCAGGCCTGAATTGGCCGCAGTGGCGCGGACCGCATTCAAACGGCACCAGCACAATGGCCAAGGATCTTCCCGTTACCTGGAGCGAGACGGAAAACGTCGCGTGGCGCCTTAGGCTCCCGAGCTGGAGCGCGGCGACGCCCATCATCTGGGACGACGTGGTGCTGGTCACCTCCGCCGAAGAGGGCTTCGGCCCGCGAGGCTCGGGTTCGAAAGACAAGCTGCTGTTGCTGGCCGTCAACCGTAAGGACGGCTCGATTCTCTGGCGCAAGGAAACCGGCGGCGGCAACCGCTTCGTGCAAAAGCAAAACATGGCTTCACCCTCACCGGTGACCGACGGGAAGCGCATCTGGGTGATGACCGGCACCGGCACACTGACCTGTTTCGATTTCAAAGGAAATCAGATCTGGCGGCGCAATATTCAAACCGACTACGGCCGCTTCGGGCTCAATCACGGATACGCCTCCTCGCCCAGACTTTTCGGCGACTGGCTCTACATCCAGGTGCTCCACGGAATGAAGACCAACGACCCTTCTTACGTTTTCGCCGTGGATCGAGCCAGCGGCAAGACCCTGTGGAAGGTGAATCGCTGGACCGACGCCCAGCACGAATCGCCCGACGGCTATTCGACTCCTCAGGTTGCCGAGGTGGACGGCAAGAAGCAGCTGGTCGTCTCCGGCGGCGACTACGTAACGGGCCATGATCTCGACAGCGGCAAAGAACTGTGGCGCATGAGCGGATTTAACCCCGGCGGCGATCGGTATTATCGCACGATCGCGTCGTCGCTTTTGCTCGACGGCGTGGTCTACACGACGAGCACGCGAGGACGGCCGTTCATCGCCTTTCGGGCTGGTGGCTCCGGAGATATCAGCAAAACGAGCGTCGTTTGGCGGAATAACTTGGGTTCCGATGTCCCGACAGCGACGACCGACGGGAAACGCATCTACGTGCTCGGAGACAAGGGCATCGTCGTCGCGCTGGAGGCGAAATCGGGCAAGGTGATCTGGGATCGCCTGCGTATCGAACCCGGCACCTACAGTTCATCGCCGACGCTGGCCGACGGAAAGATCTACGCCACCAGCGAGGACGGTACGACAACGGTTCTCCAAGCGGGAGACGAATTCAAGATCCTGGCGACCAATAAACTCGGCAGCTACACGTTGGCGAGTCCGGCGGCGGCCGGGAATCAGCTTTTCATACGAACGGCGGATTACCTTTACTGTTTGCAGAAGCAATGACGGACACCGCCCGCGTTTCTGCCCAGTCCGCCCTTTGGGGGAAATTTTCGTTGCATCGTTGTTGCCAGAACTCGTAGCGCCGGTCTCGCCTATGCGATAATATGAATCCCTCCTGGAGACCCTTGTGATGTCGGAGTTCCGTCTTGGTGACGTCATTGACGACCACTGCACGAAGTGCCGGTTGCTGACGAACCACTCCATCATGGCGATCGTTAACGGCGAAGTCGCCAAGGTGCAATGCCGCACCTGTTACCACGAGCACAACTTCCGGCATGGTAAGGGCGGGACGAAAAAGAAGTCCACCAAGAAGGCCGACCTGTTCGATGCTGTACTTTCAAAGGTAAAGGGCGGCCTCTCGATTGAGCCGCCTCCTGAATAGCGGCCGGAATTAGCCGCTGGCGAAAGGCATAACTGCGGCAACGAACTCTTGCCGGTCTTTCTCCGCGAAGTGGCGCCGGCTAGTCTCCTGCGGCGAACTTCTCGAACGAGGGATGAGAATCTTTTGGCTGCTCGATGGAGCATCCAATCTGTCGGCTATCGCCCAACCTGCCGCCCATCGAGTCATTCGCGGCCTCGGCGCGATTACCTCAACCCTCCCCGAAGGCGGGAGAAAGAACATTCGGGACAACCCGCTGAAGCCGTGGGCTACGATTGATTCTCTCCGCTGCAGCGCAGCCCCGCATGTCAGCCCTCAGTGATCATTTCCGCAATCTCGGCGCGGGCCTTTCGCGCTTCACCGAGCTCTGAGCGCCGGACTTCTGGGTCAATCGCATGATTGCTCACTGAGTGCGCTTTGGCCTTGGCCGTGTTTCCCGGCTGGATCATTTTGGCCGTCGTGCTGATCGTCTGTCCATTGGTCCACTCGATGCTGACGCCTGGGTCCAAGGGCGGGTAGTGTCTCAGTTTAACTGAGACACTACCCAAGGGCGGCATTTGCCGCCAGAAATGGTAATATATCTAAACAGATTATAGGACCTGAAATCATGGGGATTAGATACCTGCCCGGGCTGTGGCTCGTGGTGGTTTTTTCCGTCGCCAGTCTAAGCGCTGCCGGCACAGCCGGACAAGATGCGTCGCTCGCCGACGCGGTGCAGCGCCGCGACAAGCAGGCCGTGCTGTCGCTGCTGAAGGAGCAAGTGGATGTGAACGCGCCTCAGGGTGACGGCGCGACCGCGCTGCACTGGGCGGCGTACTTGGAGGACGCGGAAACGGCGGCGCTGCTGATCCGCGCCGGAGCCCAAGTGAGCACACCGAACAACTACGGCGTTACACCGCTGGTGCTCGCCTCCCAAAATGGCAACGCCGCGGTCATTGAGCAGTTGCTGAAGGCCGGCGCCGATCCGAACGGCACGGTGCGTAGCGAAGAGACCCCGCTGATGCTCGCGGCTCGCACCGAGCGCGTCGATGCGGTGAATGCGCTGCTGGAGGCCGGTGCCGACGTCAACGCGAAAGAATCCTGGAACGGACAAACGGCGCTCATGTGGGCCGCTGCCACCGGGCGCGGCCCGGTTGTGCGGGCACTGCTCGATCACCGGGCCGACATTCACGCGCGGTCCAACGGCGGAACGACACCGCTCTTGTTCGCGGTGCGCAAGGGAGACATGGGTTCGGTCCTGGCGATCCTGGAGGCCGGCGCGGACGTGAACGAGAAGCGGCCTGATCTGGCGACCCCATTGCTCGTGGCGATCATCAACGGGCACGAGGACCTCGTGGACCTGCTGCTCGAGAAGGGGGCGGATCCGAACGCCGAGGGCGGGACGACCCAGCTGACGGTGCAGGGTGTGCGAGCCCTGCCAGTAGAGATCGAGCTCAAGACGCCCGCCATTGCTGACCAACTTCGTCAAGTCGCTACCGAGGGTGGGAATAGGAGAAACAATAGCTGGGGCAAGCCGCTGCAGGCAGCCGTGCACGTCGCCAACTGGCACATCAGCGATCAATTCATTTCTGTCAACATCGACACGCTGCGCGTGATTGAGTCACTGCTGGCTCACGGCGCGGACGTTAACGGCCGGAACACTGATATGGAGCCCAGATGGTCGGGCGCGAGGTATCGCAGGCGGCTGGTCGGCGCAACCGCGCTTCTTTTTGCGGCAAAAGCCGCTGATGTCGAGGCGATGCGCTTGCTGCTTGAGCATGGCGCTGATCCCACGATCAACACCGGCGTCAATATCACTCCGTTGATGGCGGCAGCGGGCATTGCCTGGGCCTCGAACCAGGACCGTGCCAGTGAGAGCCAGGTGCTCGAAGCCGTCAAACTGCTCGTGGAAGGACAGGGTGTCGATGTCAACGCTGTCAACGACGTCGGTGAAACGGCGATGCACGGGGCGGCGTATCGGGGAGCCAATAGCGTCGTGCAATACCTGTTCGACAAGGGCGCGAAGCTCGACGTGGTCGCCTTGGACGGCCGAACACCCCTGATTGTCGCCGACGGTGTTGAGTACGGCAATTCGTTTGCCGCCCAACCGCACACAGCGGTGCTGTTGCGTAAACTGGGCGCCAAGGAAATGGAATGTCCGGGGTTGTGCTTGGCGATGATCCCGGAGGAGGTGTTGCCATGAACGGACTTCGCTTGGCGCTGATCGTCGCTGTGTTGTGTTTCATCGTACCGAGACACGCGGCGCCGCAGACGGGCGCGGCAGCCGCCGCTCCGGCCCCTCGCGCCCTTCTCGACCAATACTGCGTCACCTGCCACAACCAGGCCGCCAAGACCGGCGGACTCGCGCTCGATGCGTTGGACTTGGCGCGGGTGAGCGACGACAACGATGTATGGGAAACGGTCGTACGCAGGATTCGGACCGGGGCGATGCCTCCCGCCGGGATGCCGCGGCCGGACAAGGCGCTCGCCGATGGTGTCGTGTCGTGGCTGGAAACCGAGCTCGACAAGGCGGCCCTCGAGCACCCCAACCCCGGCCGGCCCACGCTGCATCGGTTCAACCGCGCTGAATATCGCAACGCCATCCGTGACTTGCTTGCGCTCGAGATTGATGTGGCCTCGTTGCTGCCCGCGGACAATGCGGGGTATGGGTTTGACAATAACGCCGATGCCCTGTCGTTGTCGGCGGCCCTGATAGAGCGATACCTGGCGGCGGCGGCGAAAATTAGCCAGATGGCGCTCGGGCGGATACGGGGATCCCCTGCCCCGGAGACGGTCTTCGTGCCGACGGATCGTAACCAGGGGATCCGCTTCAGCGACGATCTGCCGTGGGGGTCGCGTGGCGGGCTGGCGTTTCGCTATTACTTTCCCGTCGATGGCGAATACGAGTTCCAAATACGGCCGACACAGGGCGGAGCCGGCGGTGGCTACAGGGTGGCCGTGGGGGATCAGCTTGATGTGAGCCTTGATGACGCCCAGGTCTGGACAAAGACGCTGGGGCCGGAATTCGGGAGGCGTCGGCGTGGACAGCGCCCGGAGCCGCAGGCCCAAGATAGGGCCCGGGATAAGGACCGGGATAAAATGGTCCTCGATGCCCTTCGGTTCAGCGTACCGGTAAAGGCCGGCCCTCATCTGGTTCAGGTGTACCTCGTTGCAAAGACCGCGGCCTTCGTCGAAGACCTGTTCGACCCGAGCTTGCGTCGAGAACCCTATAGGAGCAGGGGCCAGACTTACATTTCCAGTGTAACGGTGGCCATCCCTTCCGCGGACGCTGTTGCGGGAGCGGGAGTGATTGATACTCCTAGCCGCCGCCGGTTGCTCGTCTGCAATCCCGCGACGGCCGACGACGAGGCGCCCTGTGCCAAAAAGATCATCGCCACACTCGCGCGGCGCGCATATCGGCGGCCCGTAACCGGCCAGGATCTTCAGGTCCCGCTGAGCTTGTATCGCGAGGGCGCAAGCAAAGGCGGCTTTGAGGCGGGCATCGAACTAGCGCTTCGGAGCATCCTCGTCAGCCCGAAGTTTCTGTTCCGCTTCGAGAGTCAGCCGCAGACAATTGCGCCGAATACACCGTATCGCATCACGGATCTCGAGCTGGCCTCGCGTCTCTCGTTCTTCCTCTGGAGCAGCATTCCGGATGACGCGCTCCTCGACGCCGCGGCCAATAATACCCTCCACCAGCCGGCCGTGCTCAAACAGCAGGTCAAGCGCATGCTCGCCGACCCGAAGGCGTGGGCGCTGGTTGAGAATTTCGCCGGGCAATGGCTTCACATCCGCAATGTGGCCGCGTTCAGGCCTAGTCCCGAAACCCTCTTTCACTTCGACGACAATTTACGTAAAGCTTTCGAGCGCGAGACGCAGTTATTTTTCGAGAGCATCATGCGCGAGAATCGCAGCGTGCTGGATCTGCTGGATGCCGACTATACGTTCCTCAACGGGCGCCTGGCCAAGCACTATGGGATTCCGGGCGTCTACGGCGAACACTTCCGGCGGGTGTCGCTCCCGGACGATAGCGTGCGCCGCGGGCTGCTGGGAAAGGGCTCGATTCTGACGGGCACTTCGCGTCCGAACCGGACCTCTCCGGTAATTCGCGGGAAGTGGATCCTGGAAAATATATTCGGCACGCCACCACCGCCGCCGCCTGCGATGGTGCCCGAGCTCGAAGAGGTGAGGGACCCGCGGAAAGTGCTCCCGATGCGCGAGCGCTTGGCAGAGCACCGGGCAAACCCCGTCTGTGCGAGTTGCCATCAGCAGATGGACGAATTGGGGTTCGCGCTCGAAAACTTCGACGCCATTGCCGAGTGGAGAGACATTTATTCGTCTGGCGCTCCGATTGACGCGTCGGCGGAGCTTTCCGACGGCGCGGTGTTCAAAGGCCCGACGGAGCTCCGAACGGTGCTGCTGAACCATTCCGACGAGTTCTTGACGACCATGACGGAAAAGCTGTTAACCTACTCACTCGGGAGAGGGCTTGAAGCCAGTGATGCGCCCGCAGTCCGTCAGGTCAAGCGGGAAGCCGTACGCGCGGACTACCGCTTTGCCTCACTGATTCAGGGCATCGTCACGAGCACACCGTTTCAGATGAGCATGGCGCAAGAGCGCGCGGACTAACCGCTGTACATGGGAGGATCTCAAATGTTTATCACAAAGAAAGTGTTGCCCCGCCGGACGTTCATGCGCGGTATGGGTGCAACCGTGGCGTTGCCGCTCCTCGACGCGATGGTGCCAGCGATGTCGGCCCTAACCAAGGCGCCGCCTCGGTTCACGGCGATCTATTGCGGAAACGGGGCCAATATGAACGACTGGACGCCGGCCTCGGAAGGGGTTGGTTTCACGTTTTCCCCGTCCTTGAAACCGCTCGAGGCCTTTCGGGATCAGACGCTCGTCGTGACCGGACTGGATAACTTTCCGGGGACGGACCAGGGCGACTCTGGGGGGCAGCATCCACGGGCGGCGCCGGCGTTCATGAGCTGTGCCCACCCGAAGCAAACCGAAGGCGCCGATGTGCAGGCCGGCACATCGGTCGATCAAATGATCGCCCAGCACATCGGCCGCGACACGAAACTCCCGTCGCTGGAAGTGTCCGTGGACCGCAACGACGTCGTCGGCGCCTGTGACCACGGGTATGCCTGCGCCTACTTCAACTCGATGTCGTGGAAGAGCCCGACGACGCCGCTGCCGGCGGAAACCAATCCACGCTTTGTGTTCGAACGGCTGTTTGGCAGTGGCGACACGGCCGAAGAGCGCCAGGCTCGAAGCGAGGAAGACCGCAGCATTCTCGATGGCGTGACGCGGGAGATTTCGAGTCTCCGGCGAACGCTTGGCGCGCACGACCGTCTCAAGCTCGGTGAATATTTCGAAGGCATTCGCGATGTGGAGCAGCGCATCGCGAAGAGTGCATCCTACAACAGTGATGTTGAGATCCCGGACCGGCCGGTCGGCGAGCCGGAAACTTTCAGAGAATATGCCGAGCTTCTGTTCGATTTGCAGGTGATTGCGTTCCAGGCGGATATCACTCGTGTCAGTTCATTCATGATGGCGCGCGAAAATGTCAATCGCTCGTATAACGAGATTGGCCTGCCTGAGGCACACCACTCCATATCCCACCATGGAAACAATTCGGAAAAGATGAAGGTGTACTCGAAACTGAATCATTACCACGTCGACACGCTCGCCTACTTCGTGCGGAAGCTGCAGTCGATCCCCGACGGTGACGGCACCTTGCTGGATCATTCCGTAGTGTTCTTTGGCAGCGGTTTTAGCGACGGCAATACCCACAACAACTTCAACGTCCCGGTCGTCGTCGTCGGCGGGCGAGACCAGCAGATCAAGGGGAATCGTCACCTCCGGTATCCGAAGGGCACCCCGTTGGCGAATCTGTCGTTGACCCTGATGGCCAAGTTTGGCATGTCCGCGGAGAGCTTCGGTGACAGCACCGGTGAACTCAATCTTTTGTCGGGCGTGTAACCGGTTCGCCTACCCCTCCTGAGGACGTTGTGGACGTGGAGCACACGCCCACAACCGGGAGAATTGGCTGCGGCTGAAGGAAGGGAGATTCGCATGAAAAGCCGGTTGTCTCGCAGAGAACTCATAGGGTCGCTCGCCGCCGCCACAAGTGCGATGGGAGCTGGCAACAGCCAAACGCTGCCAACGCGGCCGTTCGGTGCGACCGGGGAACGGGTCACCAGTCTGGCCATCGGTTGCGGCAACCGCCTTTGGGCGGGTTACAAGACCCAAGATCGTGGCTCGGAAGCACTCCAACTGGCTTTAGATCTCGGCATCCGGTATTTCGATACGGCACAGGCCTACGGTGACGGCTTGAGCGAGACCTGGATCGG
>Ga0310123_10004389_pt1 | contig 10680 bp, 7 predicted proteins | sample CB6_AW_1057_MG_FD_203505 | JGI IMG/M metagenome (GOLD analysis project Ga0310123, IMG submission 203505) | Marine microbial communities from Western Arctic Ocean, Canada - CB6_AW_1057 | ecosystem: Environmental > Aquatic > Marine > Oceanic | place: Canada: Western Arctic Ocean | collected...
ATCAAATTCAGCTCGCGTTCTCCGATCAAGTTTCTCGTATCCTCGGTCAGCGCCACGTGCAGGCTGACGACATCGGCGGTTTCCAGCAGCTCGTCCAGCCGCACATAGCGCACACCCAGCTTCTCGGCGCGTTCTTGTGACGGGTTGAAGGTCCAGGCAATCACTTCCATGCCGATGGCCCGGGCCAGGCGGGCCATTTCCGCGCCAATGGTCCCGGTGCCGACAACGCCCAGAACCTTGCCTTGCAGCATCACGTTGTCCTTGCGCGGCCAGTGCCCGGCCTTCATACCCGCCGTCAGGAAAGCCGCCCTCTTCGCCGCCGCGAACATCAGCCCGAACATGTGTTCGGCGACGACCGGGGCCGTGCGGCCGGGCTGGTTGCAGACGGCGATTCCCCGTCGGCGAGCGGCTTCGAGGTCGATCATGTCCGTGCCGATCGAGCAAGTCGCGATGAGCTTGAGCTTGGGAAGGCGGCTGAACTCTTCCTCCCGCCACGAGACAGCTCCTCGCGAATTCATGATCACATCAGCGTCCTTGGCCCGTTCTACTTTGTCGGCCGACGATTGCGGCCGGCTGGAATGGATGACGACATCGCCGTAGGGCTCCAGCTGGCTTAGATGCGGCGAGCCCGCAATCTGAACGGGTTCATCTCCGGGTACGACGATGGTGGCATTTCCTTTGCGTGCCATAGGTGTCTCCTGTGATTCAGCTTCGACTGACCACCTGCCAAACCGATTCGTGCTGGGTGCCGCAGCTAGTCTAGCGTCGTGCGCCGATCAGACCGCAGTTTATCGTTAGCCGCGCTTCTTTGCCTGCTCGACGCGTGAGAAAACGTGCGAAAAAATGTCCAGTCCAAGTGCTTGCGACCGACCGTTTACGGCTCGTAGACGCCACCGCTCAAAGTTTGTCAGCTCGTTTCAACGGGCTTCCCTCTTCTCAAGGGAACCCTATTATGTTGCGCTATCACTGCCGCACTGCACAAGTATCCACTGCCGCAATTGTCAAGGCCGATAGAAATGTCCCCATGGTTTGTTGTTTGTAAGTTCGTAAGAGAGAATCGTCGTCTTCGGGGCTGTGGGAATGTGGAATCGCGCGGGCGATCCGGATCGGCTGCTTTGGTCTTCCCGAACAACGCCGCGAAGCCTCTGGGGTGGAGCGAGTTGAAACCCCGAATCGTAGCTGCCGTCTAAGTATGCAAGACTCAGTGTGACGAGGTGGGTGGTCAATCTTGTGCGGTTTATCGGCGTCCGGTCCTTGCATCCGGTCTACCGGCGCCTCGTCGATCGGCCCTTAGCAGCTCCTGAATCATTTCGCGGAACATGGGATTCTCACCTATTCCCGGGCGTGTCGCCGCGGACCAAGGGTCGCATTCTAGCGGCGCACGAGCAGGTATGCCGCCCTACGGTCCAGGCCGGATTCACCGCACCCGTTCGAGTGGGGACTCTGGCCGGTCCTGGTTCGCGGGGCTAGGCCCTCTCCTTCTTTTCGTTACCATCGCGCTTTTCGCCGCCGTCGGGTCGCCGGCTGCTCCGCAAGACGGCGAACTAGGCGCCGAAAGAGGCGAGCAGCTCTTCGCCCGGATCGACGAAATGCTCGGTGAGCTGGGCAAGATGACGGGTCTGGAGGTGAGGCGTCCCATCAAGAGGTCGATCATCACGCGGGAGGAGATTCGAGACCTGGTCGAAAGCCGGCTCAAAGAGGAGACGACCCCGCAAGAAATTCGCGCCGAAGAGCTGACGCTGAAGATGTTTGGTTTCGTCGGTGACGATTTCGACCTGGCCCAACAATACGTCGACGTTCTCACCGAACAAGCGACGGCACTCTACGACTATAAGGCGAAAGAGCTTTACTTGGCGACCTGGACTCCCGAGGATCTTCAGGAAGTGGCCCTGGTTCACGAGTTGGCCCACGCGTTGGCGGATCAGCACTTCGATCTCGGCAAGTACGTGAGCAAGTCCCGCGGCGCCGACGGCGACCTGGCACGATCGGCGGTGGTCGAAGGACAGGCTTCCTGGATCATGGTCGAGTACGCCATGCGGCAGAGCGGCAAGTCGATGGTGGAATCCCCATTGTTGGCCGTCACGGCAGCCGGCGCATCTCGCTTCGAAGCCGAGCAGTACCCGACCTACTCGTCAGCGCCGCTTTACATACGAGAGTCGTTGCTGTTCCCTTACACCGAAGGATTGTTGTTCCAGCAGGCCGTTATCGAGAAGTACGGCGCCGCCGGGTTCAGCGAAGTCTTTCGCCAGCCCCCGGTCTCTTCCCAGCAGATCCTTGATCCCGAGGCCTATTTCGGGCAGCGAATGCCCACCAAGCCACGCATACCGAGAGTCAGACTGGGCCGCGGGTACAAGACGATATCTCAGGGCGAGATCGGCCAATGGGACCACTCGATTCTTCTCAAACAGTTCATCGGCGAGGAAGAAGCCCGGGAACTCTCGCCGCACTGGCGTGGTGCTTACTTCAAGCTGCGGGAGAAAAAGGCCAGTGGCCAGGCGGTGCTGGCCTACGCGGTCGAATGGTCAAGCCCGGAGCGGGCGCGGCGCTACTTTGAGCTGTACCGGAAGATCTGCGAGGAGAAGTGGAAGCCATCGAAGGTAGAGGAGAATTCCGCCGGCCAACTTGTCGGCCACAGTGGCAAGGGCAGCTTTGTCCTTACCTTAAACGGACGAATCGTTACTAGCATTGAAGGCCTGCCGAATGATAGATTGAAGACGAACACCGGGCGGACCGCGAAGGCATTTCCGTAACGAGGGTCCGCATTCCCGGGAGAATGCTCACCGAAATCATGAATCGCACTTACGAGGGGAAAATATGATTGCCGCACGAAGTCTGATGTTTTTGCTCGTCACTCTGCTGCCGCTGGCCGCGGGCGACGTGCCCAGGGCCGCGCCCGAAATCACTGTGAAGATTTTTGGGGGAGGGAGCCTCTCGCTTGAGCAGTTGCGCGGAAAAGTCGTGATGATGATGTTCTTTTCCACCGACTGTTCTCACTGCCAGACGACCACCCGCCTCCTCGGCCCGATTTACGACGAGTTGAAACCACAGGGTTTTGAAATCGTGGGCGTGGCGATCAACCCTTCCGCGGCCGGGAACCTGGGCACTTTCGCGAAGAACTTCGGCGCCAAGTTTCCGCTGGCTCTGGGAACGCGCTCGGACTGCACGAGGTTTGCCGAGATCTCCGTCATGGCACGCTTCTACGTTCCTTATCTGTTTTTCGTGGACCGCAACGGAAACATCCGCGAAGATCACGAGGGCGGGGACAAGAGGTTCTTCGGGGATCAAACCAAGAACATTCGAGCAACCGTGGAAGCCCTGTTAAAGGAACCGGCCAAGGGCAAGAAACCTACTTCGTAGGCCCCGGCCTGAAGTTCTGCGCGCCTCGGGAGCCCGGCGTGGCACAGCTCTCAATTTTGGGGCGTCGACACTCGCGTGGACTTGGGGTAGCGGCGCAACCCGACATAGGGTGGCCCTCCAAACCGATCCCTGCCTGAAGGACGTCTTTGTTCAACGAATCCCCCACGCCTAGACCTAGACCAGCTTTGATCGGGGCGAATTTCCCGTACCGGCCTTTGTTGCGGAACGGCGATCTCCAAACCATCGTCGCGCGCTACTGGCCCACGCCGTTTCGCGAGGGCCAGTGGCGTTGCGAAGAGAAATATTTTCAAACGTCCCCCGACGTGAAAGTGTTGGCTCATCTGGACACCCGACTCGATGGGGAATCGAGTGGGACGATCGTCGCCGTCCACGGCTTGACGGCGTCGAGCGGGGCGCCTTACATGCTCCACCTGGTTCAAGCGGCTCTCGAGGCGGGGATGAGCGTCGTTCGTCTCAATGTGCGCAACTGCGGTGGAACGGAGCACCTGGCGCCAACGCTCTATCATTCCGGCTTGACCGAAGACTTGCACAGTGTCGTTCAGCAGCTCGCGCCGCGGCCGCTCGTGCTGGCGGGATTTTCGATGGGCGGGAACATCGTTCTCAAGGCTGCCGGCGAGTGGGGCGGCCAGCCACCCAGCCACGTCAAAGGAGTGTGCGGGGTCTCGGTTCCGATCCGGCTGGGGCAGTGCGCGCGGCATCTTGGGACCCCCAGGAACCGCTTTTACGAGCTACGGTTCTTGCGTCAGTTGCGCCGAACGGTGCGCGCCAAGCAACGGATCATGCCGGAGCGGTTTTCTTCACTGCGGCCTGATGGCGCGGGCAGTATCTACGAGTTTGATGATCAAGTCACCGCCCCGACGTTCGGCTTTCGGGACGCGGATGACTACTATGAACAATCGTCGTCATCCAGATTTCTCGAAAACATTGGGCTGCCCGCGCTGCTTATCCAAGCCAAGGACGACCCTTTTATTCCGTTTGAAGTGTTCGACGATCCGGTGTTTACCCAGAATCCTTTTTTGCAGCTTGTGGCCACCCAGCACGGCGGACATGTAGCCTTTCTCGCCAAGCAGGCCCCGCGTTTCTGGGCGCAGCATCTTGTGGCAAGGTTCGCCAAGGAGTTGCTGTATCCAAGTTACCCAGAAACCTCGACCCGCGGCCAACCCGGCGGCGGCGGCTCTGAGTATCAGCAGCAACTAAAGATGAAATGAGGAGGCCCGTCATCGGGGGAGTGAGCTAAACTCCCCGCGAAGGGCTTGGCCGCCCGCGGGCGGCGATCCCGATTTTTTCTTGTAAGAAAAAGGAGAGGACGAGCCATGAAGAACCATAGCAAACTTTCACGCAGGTGTCGAAGCGGAAAATGATCGGGCAAGGCCTCAACGTGGTGGCCGGGGTGGACCTCGGCGACAAGCACAGCCAGCTCTGCCTGATCGATCTGGACGGCAACATCGTCGAGCGCAAGAAGCTGCGCAGTTCGCCCGCTGCCTTCGAGCGCTATTTCAGCGGCTGGACACGGCTGCGGGTGGTGCTCGAAGCCGGCACCCACGCCAACTGGGTGTACCGCTTGCTCGAGCGGCTCGTGCTCGAGCCGCTGATGGGGGACACGCAGCGCCTGGCGCTGATCACCCAGCCGCTGTCGAAGGACGATCGCAGCGACGCCGAGCGGCTGGCCGAGTTGGGGCTGCGCATGCCCGAGATGTTGAACGCCGTCGAGCCGTGTTCGCTCGCGATCCAATGCGACCGCGCCGTGCTGAAAGCGCGGGAAACTCTGGTGGAGACGCGCACGAAACTGAGCGGGTCGCTTAACCGGCTCGCCACAACGGATGCGCCCTGCATCTTCGTTTTTCGACTGTAAACTCTTGACAAGCCTTCCCGGTCAGACAATACTCCTGGTCTCACGTTGGTTAGAATTTGAGATTGAGTTCTCATCTTGGGGTGAAACCGTAATGATGCCATCTTCTCGTAGGATGTCGTGCGCCAGAGCGTCCCTGAACATCCCGGACGCGAACTTCCGGCGCTCGACTCGAATCGTACTTGCATTTCTGAGCTTGCTGACATTCTCCTCAGTGGGCCGCTCGGCGGATTGTCTCAGCGTTGTGGTTCGAGACCCTTCGGGTCTGGCTGTAGCGGGTGCGCGCGTCACAGCGAACGGCAGGAAAAGGTTGACCGAAGAGCGGGGTGAGGCTGAAATTTGTGATGCTGGCGAAGCCCAGCGCACAATTCGCGTTCGCGCACAAGGGTTCAAGCCGGCAGAACGAAGTGTCGGCGCGAGTATTTCCAGAATCGTGATCGATCTCGAGCTCAGAACCCGCGTCGAAACGCCCATCGTGATTACCGGCACTCCCGAACCGCTCGAGCTGGCTGAGATCAATCGCAGCTTGGCGGTTCTTTCCGTCGAGAATCCGGCCGTGCCGGCTTGGTCGTTCGCCGATGTTCTCAAGCAGGACACCTCCATCGATTTACGAGAGCGAGGCCCCGACGGTACGCAGGCGGATCTGTCGATTCGCGGATCGACCTTCGATCAGGTGTTAGTGCTGGTCAACGGCATCCGCGTCAATGACAGCCAAACCGGTCACCACAATCTGAACCTGCCGTTGCCGCTCGAGTCCGTGCAGCAGGTCGAGGTTCTGCACGGCACGGGTTCGACGCTCTACGGGTCCGATGCGATCGGAGGCGCGCTGAATTTCGTCACCAAGAAACCGCAGGCGGCTGAATTGAAGCTGATGGGCGGCGTCGGCGACTTCGGCTGGCACCGGCAATCCGTCCTCAACGGATTCAAGCTGGGCGACTGGAGCCAGCAAACGTCCTTTTCACGCGACTTTTCCAGCGGCTTCGCGCCCGGGCGCGATTTCCGCAACGTCGCCTTTTCGAGCGAATCGTTTCTCGACAAAGACTTCGGCTCGACAACGGTTATGTTCGCGAAGAATGACCGTCCGTTTGGCGCGAACGGCTTTTACGGTCCCTGGGACTCTTGGGAAGACACGGGATCGACCTTCGTTGCGGCCAGCCAAACCATTGGGCTCTCAGCGGACCGGATGCAGCATCGCTTCAACTTCGGCTACCGGCGGCACACGGATCATTTTGTTCTGTTTCGTCACCGCCCGGAAATCTTCCAGAACTTTCACACCACGAATCAGTACCAGGGAGGCTATTCGGTCAATGGCCGCTGGAGCGAAAAAGTAAGCTGGTCTGCCGGCACGTCGCTGCTTTCCGAGGGCATCGACAGTTCAAACCTGGGGCTGCACCGGCGCGAGCGGGCGTCGGTTTTTTTCATCGTAACGCTGCGTCCGACCGAGCGTTTGAACCTGGCGATTGGGGTGCGCGAGGAGGTTTGGCGGAAGTGGAAGGGCGAAACCAGTCCGACGTTCTCGATCGGCTACTGGCTGGGCCGCGGATTCAAAGTGCGCGGACAGGCCGGACACGCCTACCGCATCCCTACCTATACCGACCTTTACTACGAAGACCCGGTGAGTAAGGGAAACTCGAACCTGCTTCCCGAGAATGTCTGGAACTACGAAGCCGGCGCCGACTGGTACTCCGATCACGGCACGACGGTCTCGGTGACCTGGTTTGAGAGGCAGGAAGACAACACCATTGATTGGGTTCGCGAGCCGGGCCTCCAGAAATTTCACGCTCGCAACTTTGCCGAGCTGACGTTTCACGGAGGCGAGATACAGATGAGACAGCGCCTGGGTTCGTCTGAGATCGGTGTGAACTACACGGCGATTCGCGCGTCAAAGGTGCCAACGCCTGGAGTGACCTCCCGCTACGTTTTCAATTTCCCTCTCAACTCGCTGAGCGTGAGTTATCACGGGTCGTTGAACAAGTACCTCGCGGTGAAGTTACGCCTCGGCGCTTTCAACCGCACGTGGCAGTCCACCAAGGCGCTATGGGACACCTCGCTGATCTACACGGCGGGCCGCTGGCGGCCGTTCTTCCAGGTTTCCAATTTATTGAATCAATCGCATGAGGCTTTTCAGGGTTTGGCGCAGCCCGGGCGCTGGATTCGTGGCGGTGTGCAGGTCCAGGTTTTTTGATTGGTCCAGCCACGTAAACTTGGCTGCCGAGTGCGTTTTGAATGGCCTTCTTTTCCCAATGACACTTCATGAATTCCCGATTCTCGGAAGCTAGCCCGCGTCTAGCCTGCATTTTCCATCACCTTTGAAGAGTGTCGCCACGAATCGCGCCACGGCACGCACGAATGCGTACGCCACGTCGCGCTACTGGAAAGGGTAGCTACCTGCTGGGAGTGGCAGTCAGCCTCCTGGGGAATGTTGGTCGCTCTAGTCGGGCAGAGCGAAGGTTAACCATGCGCTGCCGGCGGCGACGGCGATGTATTGCTTGCCTCGAAAACGGTAGCTGATGGGCGATCCGCGGACCGAGCCTCCGGGCTGAAATCTCCAGAGGGGCTTGTCCGCCCGTGCGTCAATCGCCATGAAATTACCGTCACCGTCTCCGCCGAAGACCAATCCCCCCGCCGTTGCGAGCAGGCCGCTGGCCGATCCGGCGATTAACTCGAAGTTCCATTTGGTCTCCCCTGTGGCGGGGTCGACCGCCAGGATCGAACTCGTCGACGGGTCGCCTGTGATCCTGTCCGTTGTCGAGGCCTGGGACCACTGTCCTTCGACGAAACCCTGCGTGGTCTTGTAGAAGATTTGGCAACCGTTTCTCGAGTCAAAGTAATACAAGCCGGTCTGGGGGCTATAGGCGGTGGGGTGCCAGTTGTGTCCGCCACCCAACCCGGGACACGCTTTGGTTCCTTCTTCAGTGGGATCTTTGCCGGGAATCAGAATCGGCTTGCCATCCGTCGCGATACCATCGGCCCAGTCAACCTCGGTGTACGCCCGGGCGAATAAGAACTTCCCGCTCGCGCGGTCCAACGCATAGAAGAAGCCATTCCGGTTGGCCTGGATGACGGCCTTCGTCGGGTTTCCTTTGATGTTGAGGTCGGCTAAGACCGGGTCCGCGACGGCGTCCCAGTCATGCACGTCATGGGGGGTGAACTGGAAGTGCCACTTCAGTTTTCCAGTGTCCGCGTCCAGGGCGATAAGACTGCAACTGTAGAGGTTGTCGCCGGGGCGAACGTCACCGTCCATGTCGGGACCGGGGTTGCCCGTTCCCCAATAGATAAGGTTGAGATCGGGGTCGTATGTGCCGGTCGTCCAAGTCGACCCGCCGCCGCGTTTCCAGGAATCTCCGCCCCACGTGTCTCCGCCTGGCTCGCCTGGCTCGGGGATAGTCCAAAACCGCCAGACTCTTTTCCCTATTTCAACGTCGTAAGCGTCGAGGAAGTCTCGGGTTCCAAACTCGGCGCCGGCGATTCCAACGACCACCATGTTCTTGACGAGCAGCGGCGCCCCCGTGGCTGAGTACCCCTTCTTGTAGTCGGCGATAAAAGTTTCCCAAAGAGCATCACCGGTCTTCGCATCGAGGGCAACCAGCGTTCCTTCATAGTTGACCTTGAACAGCCTGTCCCCCAGAGCCGCGAAACCGCGATTGGGCTGCCCACAGCAACCATGCGCCTCCTTGGGAACCGTCGCGGAGTAGTGCCATGTGGGACGTCCGGTCAGCAGATCGAGCGCCCAGGCGTGGTTCGAGGGCCCGGTGATGTACATCAAGCCGTCGTTGACGAGCGGGGTCGTCTGGGATTTGCCTTCAAGTCCCGACTGGAAGATCCACTGTGGAACGAGTTTCGCTACGTTCGAAGCGTCGATCTCGGAAAGTTCGCTGTAACGCCAGGCGGAGTAGCCTTTCCCGTACATCAGCCAGTTCTCGGCGTCTTTCTGAGCCGACAGCAGTCTTTCGCTGGTAATCGCCTCGGCTCCGAACGCCACGGTCACCACCGACATTGTTGCCAGAAGCACGATCCACACAAGCGCTCCCGCCGCATGGATTGACGGCGCCAGGAATGTTCTCACTGTTGTTACTCCTCTCTTCCGAGGCTGACCAAATACGCCAGCAGGTCGTCGATTTCTTGCGCCGAGAGGCTGCCGCCATAGGCAGGCATCAGGGAGCGCAGCTCTCTCTTGATCGAGCGGACTTCGCTGGACAAGTAAGAGTGAAAATTCTCTTGAGAATCCATCAGTTGAGCCGAGAAGTTGTCGTAGTTTTTCTCGATGCCTTCGATCTTTCCACCGTCAAGCGTAACGACGATGAGCGTCTGATAGCCTCGGCTGAAATCGGCGTTCGGGTCGGTCATCGACTGCCGCAAATAGGCAGCACTTCTTGAGCGGCCCACGGTCGTCAGATCGGGTCCGAGCCGCCCACCGCGGCCGCCGGCCCGATGACAGCTGCCGCACTGCGCTTTCTCCCAGAAGAGCTTTTCTCCAACCATGGGGTCTCCCGTCACGGGAGTTTCGCCTTCGCTCGCGATCATCCGGATGTAGGAGACGATGCTCCAAATTGTCTCCTCCGGCAGCCGGTCTTCGTACTCGGGCATGTCGGTACCGGACACGCCTACGGCGATCACGCCGAAGAGGTCTTCGTCACGGTTTCCGGCCAGATAGTTCCCGGTCGTTAGGTCGGGACCGCGGCCGCCTTTGGCGTCGATTCCATGGCATGGGCGGCAATAAATCCGAAATGCGCCGCGTCCGGCTTCGGCGGCTTCGGCGTCGCCGTGGAAGGGGTTCGCTCGCTCTTGCTGGGCGAGGCAAAGCAGCGGAATGAGCACCAGCAGGGCGGGCAGAATGTTCACGGCAATCTTGAGAGCCAGCACGGTAACCGGAAACCTCTTGACGGTTGCCCGTTCAGGGGTCTCACGGCTGAAGGCTACAGCTAACGCGACACCCTGTCAATCGCCGAGCGCTGTTTAACCGACAGCCTGAACCTGGACGGGCTGCCTGGCCGAAGGGAGCACCAAACACAGCAAACATACAGGTTGTAGCCCAATGGTGATGTCCCCTTAAGCGCCCGATAGAAATGTTCCCTAATCCGAGGTTCCGAAGGAGGAGCCGAGATTGGGAAGGACATCGATGAGTGCAAAGGAACTGAGGCGCGGCGAAGTGCCGAGCCGAGTGAGACGAGGGGAAAGCGTGGAAAACCTCGGCGAACAGCGCAGAGGGTTCGCATCGCAACAACACGTTTCCCATCCTTTCCACCGTCCCTTGGAAATCGCTGACGCGATTCCCCCATTCCCACAGCCCCGACGACGATACTCTCTGACAAACTTACAAACAACATCACTACTATCCGGTTAAAAGTCAAATAGAATCAGCTAGTTAGGGTCATCGAGTGAGTTTTCGTGGGAGTCGGACGGCTGCAAGGCCTGTAAAATTGGCGTTTTCTCGAACAGGGTAACGCTGAGAA
>Ga0310123_10004392_pt1 | contig 10679 bp, 9 predicted proteins | sample CB6_AW_1057_MG_FD_203505 | JGI IMG/M metagenome (GOLD analysis project Ga0310123, IMG submission 203505) | Marine microbial communities from Western Arctic Ocean, Canada - CB6_AW_1057 | ecosystem: Environmental > Aquatic > Marine > Oceanic | place: Canada: Western Arctic Ocean | collected...
CCGTGTAGGGCCCAAAGTAGGAGATGTAGTCGGCCATCGATGCGCGCGCTTCACCCGGTGTCGGACCATCCTCGGAATACGGCTGTCGGTCCGGCGCCATGATCACCACACCCATGTAGCCGGCACGGTCGTAGGTGATGTAGCCGATCGTCCCGTCGCGTCCGAAGCCTGGTGGGTCGGCCGTCGGCATCAGCTGGTCGTCTGCGTCGTACCGGTCGACCCTGACGAGCTCCCATGTGCCGGCAAACCGACCGTTGATCGTGGTAGGTGGGGCGGCCGGTTTCTCCAGGCTGGCCTCCTCCTCGGCGGGCGACTCCATGCCCCCGCCACAGGCCACGCACGCCGCAAGTCCGATCACCCAGGCCTGACTCCATCGTGTGCTCATGACTCGTTGCTCCTGCCGGGCAGACTATCTCGACTGAGTTCTCGACGCGGCAGAGCTCTCCTCCACCCTCGCACCAGCCAGCTGACCAACTAGGCCGTAGTTCCCTTCGTGACACGCGTACTCGAACATCTCCGGCACTTGCACCTGATCGATGCCCCCGACGTCCGACGCGAGTGTCGTCGCTGGCCACGCCGCCGTCCAGGCCCTCGTGAACGTGGTCGGGTCCTCGACGGTAACCTCGTAGGCAAGTGTCTGGGCGTCCAACCGTGTAAAGCGCTCAACGAGGTGCAGGGCGCCGCCCAAACGTCCGCGGAAGCTTCTGATCTCCGTGTCATCGATGAAGTTGGTCGTGTCGACAACCAGGGTGTCGCCCTCCCAATGGCCCCGCGAATCCCCGAGCCGCTGCCGAATCTCTGACCCGATATGTGACCGCCCACCCAACGGGATGATCCGAGCTTCATGAACCATCTCGAGCAGGATCACCACGTGCTCTGGAGTCTGCACGATTTGAAAATGATTGTTGTAGCCACCCGGGGGTCGGGGCACGCCGCGCGAGATACACCGCTCCCAGAAGTTTCGATCCTCCGGGCCGACCGGAGCCCGCCGGCGCGCCGCGGTGCGGTCGTCGAATCGCTTCTGTCCTTGCGCCGTAAGCGCAGGAAGCCTGCCATCCACTGGATCGAGAATCAACGAGGTGCGCTCGATCGGTTCTCCCGGCACCGGGTACCAATGCGCGTTATACGCCCGGCTCACATCAGCCTCGGTCCCGCGTCCTTCGCGGCTATCGCGATCCTCGCGCGACGCCTGTCGCTCGACCGCAAAGGCCGACAGCTCTTCCTCCGTCAACACTTCTTTGTCAGCAAACTCGTCGGGACGCTCCAGGGGCGTGCTCGTGTTGTTGTTCCACACCCCCTGCAGGTCCGGTGCCCCCCACTCCGTGCGGGGCATGGTCGACCGATCCGCACTCCCCGTGTGTCCCTGACCAGCGCTGAGCGCCGGCACGAGCACAAACATGACGACTGCCGCAGGCGCGGCAGTGAAAAATCGACTCTTCATATGTGACCTCACGTCTCTCACCAGATATTCCAGGGTGCCTGACCGTGCTTTCTCAGCCATTCTACGCCTTAACCGACCCGAATCGGAATGCAATCGCCCTACCCGCCGTACACGTTATCGTGTCCACCACACGCAGGTGTACGATGGGCAGACGGACCGGCGTGGCGGGGAACCCGACTGCCGACTGCGTGTCGTGAGGGGGCGGTGACGATGAGAACCCTAACCATTGATATCGGCGGAACCGGCATCAAGCTTCTGCCGATCGATGACGAGGGTCATGCGCTCTCCCAGCGCCAGCGCGAGCTGACTCCCAAGCCATCGACCCCCGACGCAGTGATGGCGGTGATCCGGAAAATGGTCGCCGCACAGGAGCCGTTTGACCGGGTGAGCGTCGGCTTTCCAGGCGTCGTCCGGCACGGCGTCGTCAAGACCGCGCCCAACCTCGGCACGCCGCGGTGGAAGGAATTTAATCTGCGAGACGCGATCGCTCAATTATGCGGCAAGCCGGCGCGGGTGCTTAACGACGCCGAGCTGCAGGGTTATGGCGTCATCAAGGCCGAAGGGGTCGAGATCGTCCTAACACTTGGCACCGGTCTCGGCACCGGCCTCTACGTCAACGGCCACCTGGTGCCGAACCTCGAGCTCGGTCACCACCCGCTGCACCACAACCAGACCTACGAGGAGCTCGTCAGCGACGCTGAGCTCGAGCGCATCGGCAAGAAGAGGTGGCGCAAGCGGATGGCGTTCGTCATCGAGACCCTCGAGCGAATCTTCAACTACGATACGCTGCACATCGGCGGCGGCAACGCCAGGAAGCTCAAGGGGCCGTTCCCGAACAACATCCACCTATTCAAGAACGTGGACGGTCTCGCCGGGGGGGTTCGCCCATGGAAAGACGACTGAATGGACCCCGCGACGCACAAGGGCCACCCACAGCCCCACAGGAACCGTTGACGACGACGCTCCACGACGCGGTCGCGCGGTACTGGGGATATACGACCTTCCGGCCTCTTCAGCTCGAAGCAATGGACGCGGTGCTTGCGGACCGCGATTCCCTGGTGGTGCTACCGACCGGTGGCGGCAAATCATTGTGCTTTCAGGCGCCAGCGGTCGTCCGCCCGGGACTCGCCCTCGTCGTCTCTCCCCTCATTTCGCTGATGAAGGACCAAGTCGACACGCTCGTCGGCAACGGCGTCCCGGCCGGACTCTACAACAGCTCGCTGGCGGCCGACGAGAAAGCCGCCGTCGTCGCGGGTCTGCGCGAAGGGCGTTACCGCCTCCTCTATGTCTCCCCCGAACGGCTGGTCGGCAAAGCTGGCGACGATTTCCTAACGCTCCTGTCGCCGTGTCCGGTCAGCTTTGTCGCCGTCGACGAGGCCCACTGTGTTAGCCAATGGGGTCACGACTTCAGGCCAGAGTACCGTCAGCTCGGACGCCTGCGCCAGCTCCTACCCGGCGTCAGCCTGCATGCCTATACCGCAACAGCCACGTCGCGGGTTCGGCGGGACATCACCTCCGCGCTGGCCCTGAAAGATCCCCTCGAGTTCGTCGGCGCGTTCGACCGACCAAATCTCCTCTATCGGGTGCTACCGAAAGCGGCGCTGAAACGTCAGCTCCTTGAAGTGCTCGAGCGGCATCGTCGCGAGCCGGGCATCATCTACTGCACGTCGCGCCGAGAGGTCGATGCGCTGGCCGGTTGGCTGACCGGGCTCGGCACTCCGGCCCTGCCGTATCACGCAGGGCTTTCGGACGCTGAACGCGTCCGAAACCAGGACGCGTTCCTGAGCGAGCACGTCGACGTCATCGTGGCCACCGTCGCCTTCGGGATGGGTATTGACCGGTCGAACGTACGGTTCGTCGTCCATGCCGGAGCCCCTCGCTCGCTCGAACACTACCAGCAGGAGTCCGGACGAGCGGGCCGGGACGGTCTCGAGGCAGAGTGTGTGTTGATCTCCTCGGCTGCCGACTTCGTGAAGTGGCGTCTGATGCTCGAACGAAGCGGCGAGCTCTCCCCCGCCAACCAGAGCCTGCTGCAGAAAATGGAGCGCTACGCGACCGGTGTGGCCTGTCGTCATCGGCACATCGCCGAATACTTCGGGGACGAATACCCGACCGAGAAGAGCGGGTGCGCGGCGTGCGACTACTGCCTCGACGAGCTCGAGACGGTGGCCAAACCGATTGTGCTTGCCCGCAAGATTCTCTCGTGTGTCGCCCGGGTCGAGCAACGATTTGGTGCGACACACGTGGTAAACGTCCTGCGAGGGCACGCCTCCGAGCAGGTTGTGGCGAGAGGGCACGAAGCGCTGAGCACGTTCGGTCTGCTACCGGACGCGTCGGTCGCCGAGGTCCGTGGCTACATCGAGCAGCTCACTGGCCTGGGTCTTCTGCAGCAAGCCGGACGTGAGTACCCGGTGCTCGGGCTCACGCCTGATGGTCTCAAGTGCCTGAAAGATGAGACAACCTGCCCGACCCTGACTCTCGCACGGCAGCGCCCGCTGAAGAAAGCAGCGAAACACGCACGATCTCGCGCCGAGGCGGAATCGTGGCAGGGCGTCGACCGCTCGCTTTTCGACCGTCTGCGTGCTGTGCGACTTGAGATCGCGAGGTCACGCGGCGTGCCGCCCTACGTGATCTTTCACGACGCGACGCTTCGGGAGATGGCCCGATTTCGGCCCACGTCCCTCGATGCGTTACTGGCCGTCAAGGGCATCGGCGCGCGGAAGGCAGAAGACCTCGGACAGACCTTCCTCACTGCGATCCGGAACCATGCTGAGCCTTCTTCATAGTGACCATGCTCGGAACGCAACGACGCACACGGCTCCGAGCACGCCCGCGAGCGGAAGGGTGATGACCCAGGCCACCACAATGCTTCCAATCGTCCGCCAGTGAACCTGACGCGTGATAGCGCCGCTGCCGAAGATCGAGCCGCACGACACGTGGGTCGTCGACACCTGTCGCCGGCGATTTCGAGGCAGAGTTTTCGAAAAAGAATGCCATGACCTGATCGGCGGTGCTCAGGCTGACGAGACAGTTCTGATCACGGTCGAAGGGCAGCTCATCGACAGAACTCCATTTAGCCTCGAACACCACGTCGAGATCAGGGAGTGAACCAGAGAGGTTCGTCCGGTGTGACTCGACACAGTCGCAGGTCGGCTGGGGCAGCACTCGACCGAGCATCTGCCCCGCCATATCTGTTAGGCCAGACAGATCAATAAAAGCCGAACGCCGTCGGGGTCCAACGCTGCTCTCAGGTCCCTTCGATCATCTCAATCTGACTCGGACTGAACACAAAATTGAAACTGCGGAGTCCATTCTCTACGACAAACTCGCTCGTATGGTCGATGGGACGCGGCGCAACAATGAGACCGGAATACCGCTCCCCTTCCGGAACCTCCGAATCCTCATCGAAGTTGGCGATATTGATTGCTCGGGTCGGAATCTCCTCGCCGGCCTGGCGGATCTGCCAGTCAAGAGCGGGCTCCAACGTTTCGGCGGTTCCGTTCGTCCCTTGCACGAAAAACATCGTTGCGCCTTTCGCCTGCAGCTGTAGTGCCCGCATGTTTGGCGCGGTGCTGAAGAGCGCCTCCACGGACTTGTCGTTCAAGTGAATCACGACGAGCGTGAGACCCTCGTCCTCGAGGACAGATCCAAACTCTTCCACGGCCTCCGAAACGGTGAGAACATCAGACTCCTGAGCATCGGCACCGAAGGAGAACAGGAGCAACACGCAAGTGAACAAGACCGTCGCAGATTTCATCACGTCTTAGGTTCCCTTCCTGCAAGTAACACATCGAGAACCGACAAGAGGGTGGCCGAACAAGCGGATATCCTAAAGGACCACTCCAGGAAGAGGCAAGCTCGCCACCCGCCGCGAGCGGGGCCGGCGACGGAGTCCCAAGCTTGTCACGGACGCGCAAAGACAAGAATATTGTTGCCCGTTCTGACGGCGAGATACGTGTGCCCGTCCACCGAATAGGTGATCGGATGCCCTGTAACCGGCGACCCGAGGTTGATCTCCCAGAGCACCTCGGCCGTTTCTTGGTCGAACGCCAGGAACCGGCCGTTGACGTCGCCGCCGAACAACAGCCCGCCCCCGGTCGCGACCAATGACATCGTGGCGGCCGCTGCTTGTGGAGCCAGCTCGTCTTCCCGGTTTCAGCCGAAATGTCCCGGACGGTGCCCACCTGGTCGATGCCAGGCGCGATCTCCATCCGTGCGGCCAGCGCGTAGAGCTCGCTCCCCCGGTGGTTGTCGACACCGGAGGCGGGCGCAAGTATTCCTCAGCGGCATATACATGGTGTTGGTCAAAGGGCTATAGGCGCCAGCTCAGCCAGTCCGCCGGTGCCGGGTCCTGCAGCATCGCGTCGGTGACAGGCAGGAAGTCCCGGCCCGGAGACTGAGCGGCGGCCGGTCTCGGAGCCAGCGAGAAAAGCGATTGCGGCGATCGTGGCGACGAGCTTGCGCAAATGCGACACAGGATGGTTACGACACTGTTCTCCCCTCAACTCACCGACACCAGCACGCCGACCCCGCGCGACACGGCCAGCGGGGACACCTCGAGCCGCATCGAACCGCTGTCAAACGTGACCGCGCGACCCGCGGTGATTCCGATCGCAGCCCCAAACACCACGTCGCTCAAGAAATGACTGTCGTCCGCGCAACGCGCTAACGCCACTAGCGACGCCAATCCGAAGGCAGGGACTCCGACCTTCCACCCATAGTGACTATTAAGGACCGTCGCACTGGCAAACGTTCCTGAGGTGTGACCCGACGGAAACGATGTCCGACTGCTCTCGGGGCCGTACGGACGTGTCCGTCTGACGGTGTGTTTCAGAAGCCGGGTAGCGCCCCCTGACAGGAGCTGTGCCCGCATGAGATCGCGCCCAAGCTCAGCGGCATGCGGCTTTCCGACCCAGCGACCTATCGTGTAGGTGGCAAACGCGCCACCGATCTGAACGAGGGAACTGCCAATGGCGTTCCCGGCCTTGAACAGATCGTCGAGCTCGTCGCCTTCGCGCTGCGGCGACCGCGAATTGAAGCCGCTATTCCGAATAGCGTCGTCAAGCGGTCTCACGCTCAAGCTGGCAGCCAGCCCCAAGCTGAGGATCACACCCGATTCTGGCGTGGCAAAGAACCGTCGGACGTCGCCGGCGACATCCTTCAGAAATGACGGGTGTGGGTCTTGGCCCTCTGACGGCGGGGTATCGTCCACAGCGAGCCGTGTCCGGTCCGACGGCTCTGATAGGCTTCGGAGGGTTGATGGCGCCCGGTCTGGATCGCTCTGCGCGACCGAGGCCGATGGGAGAAGGACCGCCGTCGATATGGCGAGGATCGTTACCGGCCAGATGTTCACACACATGACGCTCTCCCTGACCCGCGCTCCCGACCGACAGCTTCTAGCACGACCTGACGGCCTGACGGGACGTGAAGGGCAAGCATTGGTCCATCCAGAGCCATGGTCCCGTCAAGCCACTCGTGTGTTAGGGCACATGCTAGTCCATCTGGCCGACAAGCATTTGCTCGGCGCGGCCACTCGCGTCAGTGTGACGGGAAAGAGCGGGACAACCCGAGCCTCCCTGCGAACCGTGACCGCGTTGCTAGGGACGCTGTTGGTCGTGCCAGACGTGGTCGCACAACCGGAAGAGCTGGCGCTCCAGACAACCCCAACGGCCAACGCCTGCGCGCAAACCACACCAGGGCCAGAACTCGACCCGATCGCCGGTGACCACGTCGGCCGCGATGGGCTATCGTGCCTACCCTCGGGCCGGCACCTCGGCGCCGTATTGGACGTCTCGTTCAATCACGTGATCAGCCAGCAGATCAGCGGCGGCGGCATGGCGTTCTTCGATCCTCTGCGGCTCAGCTCTCATGGTCGGTCGTGGCGGCAGACTCGATTCCATCTAAACGGGATCGAGATCACCGACCCTGCCCGTCCCGGAGAGCCGTTGTTCGAGCTGCCGTACGAGGCATGGGATGGCCTGACGTACCGATCGCTCTGGACCGCACGCCCCGGGGTCGATCTAGATTTCCATGCCGAGGCTCCCAGCAAGTGGAAGTTCACGGGTGCGACTGGTCAAGGCGTCGGCGGTGGCACCTGGATTCCAGGGGGTCTGTTCGACCGGGAGCCGGCCACTGAATATGGCGCATCCTCCGAACGCCGCCGGCTGCGGGCGGTGGGGGAACTGTTCGCGGAACGCGCGTGGCAACTCGGGCAGACGGGTCGGCTTCGTCTGATCGGGTCGTTCGTGGAGCATGAACATCGTTACCCGACCTTGCGCTTGAGCGACGGAACAAACGTGGTCGACCGCGCCGAGCGTGGCACATTCGCCTTGCATTACCAATTCGACGACGGTCGCACTCGGATCAATACAACCGTGATCGGCCAGGCCAACGGGCGCTCCCACGAGGGCGCGCAATACCGCTGGGAGCAGCCACTGACCCTTGACACATCGAGCCGCGCGTGGGCCGCGCATCTCAAATGGGCGCGTCCGAAAGCCCATCTCTCCTTTGTCGCCGGCGTGACCGCGCGCCGCGATGACGAACGTTCACGTGGCCTGACGCCGTTCGTACAGGACCTCGAGTCGACATGGATGTACCTGGCCAGGCCCCGCGACGCTGAGAATCTGAGCCGGCGGCGACTAGACGTGGGCGCGGACTGGGCATGGAAGGGCTGGCAGCTACAGATGCGCGGAGCTAGCGCCGGGATCAATGTCGATGTTCACACTCAGTCGCGCCTGGGCATCTCGTATCTCCGCGGACCCGCTCGCGGACAGTCGGCGGCACATTCCCTGAAACTGCCGACCTTCGGCTCTCACCACGTTCTGTGGAGTCGTGAGGCCCGGGTGGACGTGGAGCGAGACCTTCGACTCAGCGACGTCACATTGCAGCTGGTGACCTCCCTGGACTACTCGGCGGCCGGAGCACGACGTGGACCACACCTCGCGTACTGGTCTCCCGCCGTCGGCGCCGCGCTGAGAACGCCCTGCGGAGGTGCCGAGTGCTTCGCGTTGATCCGGCACGAACCACTCGCCCTGACGCGTGATGTGAGCGAGTTCCTGAGTCCGGAGGCTGCGTCGACAACACACCTCTGGAATGACGACGGAGACCTCCTACCTGAGGCAGGTGAGACGGGGTCTCTTCTGGCGAGACACGGCGGCGCTTTTCACGCGATGAGCGAGTCCATCGCCAGGCCTAGCGAGACTCATTTCACGTTCGGGGTCCGCACCCAGCGGCTTGGCCCCTTTCGCGCGGCCGTGGCCGGGGTGGGCCGCTGGATGTTCCAGCGCTACACAGTCCGTCTGTCCGATCCATCGCTGTTCTCCCCGGTCGAAACACAGACCGCCGAGGGTCAGCCGGTGACCGCGTACACCAAGGACCTATCGAGAGCCGGCGAGGAGACCTACCTCCTGGTCAACGACGCGGACGCGTCGCGCTACCTGGGCGTGGAGATCCAACTGCACAGCGAAATCAGCGCGAACTGGTTCTTCAACCTGTCCGCGTCCGGTTACCACTCCATCAGCAACGCGCCATTCGGAAGCTTCGCCGATCGCAACGACTCGGGCGCGATCAATGAAATCTCTGCCGACCCGAATGCACGCGTGAACAGCCGTGGCCGCCCCGACACTGACCGCGCGTATGGAGCGACTCTCCTGGTCGGCCTGAGGCTGACACGCGACCTCTGGATTTCGACGGCAACCCGGTATCTCGATGGTCAGCCGTTTGCTCCCATCGATGTGGTCGAGGCCTTGCCGCAAGGACCGGCGGCGGTGATGGCGACGCAGCGCGGGACTCCCGGCCCCCGCCATACCTTTCACATGACGACCGACGCGCGTGTGTCGTACCTCTGGCGCACCGGCGGCCACAACACTCTGTCGTTGGTGCTCGATGTGTTCAATCTGCTCGGCTCAGGGACCGAGGTCGCCGAGGATCCAAGGGCGGGGCTAGAAACCTTCCGTCGGGCGCTGGAGATGATCCCGGGGCGAGCGCTGTTGCTGAGCGTCGGCTGGCGATGTTGTTGAGCCAAGCCGAATACGCCGCGCCATGAGCGGTCCATCGTCCCGCTTCGGGCACGCTCTCGTTAGTGCTCCGTCGCAGATCGCTCGATCGTAATCGATTGCACGTGCGACGTGATGATCCACTGCTCTTCTGCGTGGAATTCCATGTGCAACCCGACCCCGACCCAGCCGACCCTTAAACAACTACCACCAAAGTTCGAACCGCTCAAGCAGGCGCGCCTCGGTTCGGGGAAAAACGCCCCACCCTGGACGAGCACATCCCGCGCATACGGTTGAAGGATCGTGATCCGGTAGACCGAGTTATCCGTCCTCACGACCAGCGTCGTGAGCGGACCGACGTCGATCAAGCCGATGCCGCCAGCCCCTGATACGGTCTCGATGAAGCCATCCAGTGTGCGCTGCCGTGGAACCAGATCCCCAGCTTTCGGCTGAAGAGCGTCGAGTATTGAGGAGGTGGCGTCGGATGACATCTTCACAAAGCTGGCACTGACTTACCGCACGGCGGAGAACATGAGTAGCGCAACCACCGCGAGCTTACTACCCAGATCTGGAGATTGCCAGCGCACCAATCGAGACGGAGCCACCTGGCCGCCGAGTGTCGTCCATGCCCATTCAGCACCCGAGTGTGGTGAGTGCAACAGATCTATGCGTTCGGCTGCCGCTGCATCCAGCCTAACGGCGTTGCTCATCGCTCACATATGCCCAACAAGCTCGCTTTTCGCGCCTGGCTAGCCCGGCGCATTGCCACCCTCTGTGTACAGATTTGTCGCACTCACCACACTAAGTATCCCCCGGCAAAGCCGGGGGCTTTAGTTGTGAGCCGCTCAAAGCGACCTGAAACGTGGCTGCTCTGCGGCCACTTGAGCCACCCTACGGATGGCTACTGCTCATCGAACCGTCGTTGGTCTTGTTGGCGGTCTTCCTACTCCTGCTCTTGGATGTACGCGTGGATGGCCCGCTCGTCTCGACCAACCGTGGACACGAAGTAGCCCCGGGCCCAGAAGTGTTGCCCGATAAAGTTGCGCGGCCGCCAGGCAAACTCCCGGGCAATGTGGATCGCGCTCTTCCCCTTGCTGTAACCGACCACGTCCGCCACCGCATACTTCGGCGGGACCGACAACAGCATGTGGCCGTGGTCGGCCAGTAAATGCCCTTCTTCCACGTCACTCTCGCGCTGCCGGGCCAAACGGCGCAGCTCCCCGCAGATCGCTCTCTTCCGGTAC
>Ga0310123_10004394_pt1 | contig 10676 bp, 7 predicted proteins | sample CB6_AW_1057_MG_FD_203505 | JGI IMG/M metagenome (GOLD analysis project Ga0310123, IMG submission 203505) | Marine microbial communities from Western Arctic Ocean, Canada - CB6_AW_1057 | ecosystem: Environmental > Aquatic > Marine > Oceanic | place: Canada: Western Arctic Ocean | collected...
CGTCACAGCTACCTGGCGTCGAGCTGCGCGAACGGCTGCGGATACTCCGGGCCAACATACTCAGCGCGAGGTCGAATTAGTCGGTTGTTGGCGTACTGCTCCAGAATGTGCGCTGTCCACCCTGAGACCCGGCTGACGGCAAAGATCGGCGTGAATAGTGAGATGGGAATCCCAAGTAAGTAGTAGGTCGAGGCAGAATAGAAGTCGACATTGGCGTCAATCTGTTTCTCCGTGTTCATCACCGCTTCGATCCGCTGTGACATCTCGAACCACCGGGTATCCCCAGCGCGCTCCCCGATTTCCTGCGACATGCGGCGCAGGTGAGTCGCCCGCGGATCCTCGGTGCGATACACACGATGCCCAAAACCAGGAACCTTCTCTTTCTTTCGTAACTTGTCGCGGATGATCTCGTCAACACGGGCATCGTCGGCATCCTGTCCGATACCAAGAAGCATGTGCATGACGTCGGCGTTGGCGCCACCGTGCAGGGGACCTTTGAGCGCACCCACCCCAGCGACGACTGCTGAGTAGACATCGCTCAGAGTGCCCGCCGTGACCCTGGCAGCGAACGTCGAAGCATTGAGCTCGTGGTCCGCATGCAATGTCAGCGCGATATCGAGGGCCCGCGCTTCGACAGCGGACGGCCGATCGCCATTCAACATAAGCAGAAAGTTCGCGGCATGGCCAAGCACCGGGTCCGGGTCGACCATGCTACCGCCCGCCGACAAGCGACCATACGTCGCCACGAGGCTGGCCATCTGGGCTGTCAGTCGAACGGCCTGTCGATACCGGGAACTCGGCGACGTTTCGCCCGCTTCCGCGTCAAAGTGCGACAGCGCCGAGGTCAAGGTGCGCAGCGCGTCCATGGTGTTGGCACCGGTGCCGAAGGGGAGTGACCGCATCAGACGGACCACGCCGTCAGGGAGCGAACGTGCCGCAACGAGCTGTGATTGAAGATCCCCCAATTCGACGCGCGTAGGGAGCCGGCGGTGCCACAGGAGAAAACAAACCTCCTCAAAGGTGGCATGCGTGGCCAGGTCGTGAATATCGTGGCCCGCGTATGCCAGCACGCCGTTAGCGCCGTCGAGGTAACAGATGGCCGAAGACGTCGCGACGACGCCCTCAAGTCCCCCCTTTGATGTCGACGCTGCTGCCTTCATTTCGCTGAATGCCTGAGTCTATAGATGCTACCAACAATCATTCCGAAAATCGCAATCGACCACGTAGTCTATCGCAAGCGCCGCGGCGGGCCCGCTGGAGATCGGGAAGACGACATAGCCCCATACGGCCGCAAGCGTGATGAGCATCAGCGCCACGAGCACGCCGAACCGCGTACCATCGTGCACACTCGACTCCCCCTTCGTAGCCCTTTGCGTACGTGTAGGCAAAAGCGAAGAAACCGATGAGGCCACCACGAACCCGACCCAGGAACTCATCGGGTCGCCCCGCACACCCGAAACCTGGCGGGCATAGAGGTCGGTCAGTAACACACCGTGCATGACGGAGCCAATCAGCAGAAACGCAGCTCAGACCGTCAGCGCCGCGACTGCGAGACGCGTGAAATTCATTGCGCAGCCTTGGGTTACTCCCCTGCGCCCTGTGTTCTGAGGACAAGGTCAGAACTGGCCAACTGCTGCACGAGTGACTGAAATCCCGTGTATAAGAATCCCACCTGGAAGAGCACAAGAAACGGAAGCGGCGCGAACAGGCCGGCTGAGACAGCGTAGACAACCCCCACAGTGAAGTAGAGACCGAACCCGACCTCGACGATTGGCTGTCCGAGAGCGGACCGGCGATAACGTTTACTCTGCCATTCATCACCGCGGCCAATGACGCCGTATTTCGCCGTCCGCCGGAACGTCCCGTGATCCGTCAGTGCACCGAGGACCGCTCGCGTATTGTTGACCGACAGCCCGATGCCGACCGCCATCACGGCGGGGATATAGCGCATGTGAGCCAGCCAATCGGCCCGCAGGGCACGCTGGCTGACAGCATAGAAATTCACCACCGAGAGTGTTGCGGCGCAAAATAGGGGAACATCGATCAGCAGCACCGATGTTGAACCCACCGTCGCGCGCACAAACAACGCCGGCACCATGACCAGAGACAGGGCCAGGATTAGCGGATGGTTCAGGTTCGCTGTGAGATGGAAGAACCCTTCGAGCTTTACCCGGAATGGCACCCGTGCTCGGAGAAGCGTCGGTAGGATCTTCAACGCGGTCTGGATCGAGCCTCTCGCCCACCGATGCTGCTGGGTCTTGAACCCGTTCATCTCGACCGGCACCTCCGCCGGCGCCACGACGTCCGGCAGGAAGACAAAGCGCCATCCCGCGAGCTGGGCTCGATAGCTGAGGTCCAGGTCTTCGGTCAGGGTGTCATGCTGCCAACCGCCCGCCGACTCGATGGCCTGTCGCCGCCACACACCGGCCGTCCCGTTGAAGTTAAAGAAGAGACCGCCACGGTTTCTGGCACCGTGCTCCAGGACGAAATGGGCATCGAGAAACATCGCCTGCACCCGAGTTAGGAGGGAATAGTCACGATTGATGTGACCCCAACGCGCCTGCACCATTCCCACTCCTGGATCGTGAAACGGGTGGAGCATCCGGGACAGAAAATCGGGAGCCGGCACAAAGTCCGCGTCAAAGATTGCAATCAGCTCCCCTCGCGCGTGCCGGAGTCCTTCCGCCAGCGCGCCGGCCTTGAATCCAGTGCGATGTGACCGATGCACGTATTGAATGTCCACTCCCAGGGTCGCTGCCCGATCGACGGCACGACGCGCCATACACCGGGTGTCGTCGGTGGAGTCGTCGAGTACCTGGATCTGTAGACGATCACGTGGATAGTCCAACCTGGCGACGGCATCAACCAGCCGGTCCACGACGTACATTTCGTTGTAGATCGGAAGTTGAACGGTGACGAACGGCGGGTCGGATCCTCGAGCAGTTCTGGGACTCGAGACGAACTCATCGTCTCCTGCAGCCGGAACCGGCCGGCGGTATTTTGTGTAAAGATACACGAGGTAACATCGATGGAGACCGTACACGCTCAACCAAACGAGGATGGTGAAGTAGAGTCCGAGAAGCACTGTTGCGGGTAAGGTCATCGGCGGGACGTCGATGAAAACACTCGTTGACCCACGGTACAATTCGGTGGTCGGCAAGTCAAACCACCCGGTCCGGACGAACGGAAGCCCTCCACCCGGTCGAATGAATCAGCAACAGGTACGCGACCTTCTGGAGCGTGTCAAGGAAGGCAAGCTCAGTCTCGACCAGGCTGAGGATCAGCTGGCGAGTATCCTCAGCCGGCCTCCATTCGAAGATCTCGGGTTTGCGCGTGTCGACCACGACCGCCCGGCACGCACCGGCGGGCCAGAGGTGGTGTACGGGGCCGGCAAGACCCCGGATCAAATAGCTGCGATCGCCGAACGTCTGGTGTCGGCTGGACAGAATCTACTTGTCACCCGCACAGACGAAGCGGCGTACTCGGTAGTGCGGAAGGCCGTTCCAGACGCAACGTTTCACCCCATGGCCAGAGCTATCACGCGCGTCCTACCGGCGTCGCCAACCGGACGTGGCATGGTGCTAATCGTCGCGGCGGGGACCTCAGATCTTTCGGTCGCAGAAGAGGCGAGGATCTCGGCCGAGGCTCTGGGGAACGAGACTGACACCCTGTATGACGTCGGGGTCGCTGGTCTGCATCGGTTACTCGCCGAACGCGAACGGCTCGAGACGGCTCACGTCATCATCGCCGTTGCCGGAATGGAGGGGGCCCTACCCAGCGTCATTGGTGGGCTCGTGAGTGCCCCCGTGATAGCCGTCCCGACCAGCGTCGGGTATGGCGCCAGTTTCGGTGGACTTACCGCGCTCCTTGGAATGCTGAATAGCTGCGCCTCGGGAGTGGCGGTCGTAAACATTGACAACGGGTTCGGCGGCGCAGCCATGGCCAGCGTCATCAACCACCTGGCCTGAGGAGTCGAGTCATGAACAACGGGGCGCTCCGGTCGCTCGAATTCGACCGGATCGTCGAGGCCGTCCAGGGCTTCGCGCTGACACCGCTGGGCGCGACAGAACTGGCAAAGTTGCGCCCCATGACCGACCCGCGAAGCGTCCGCACGGCGCTGGCGGCGACCAGTGAAGCCGTTCGGTATCTCGAGGGGAACCCACCATTCGCCCTTGACGCGCCGTCAGACCTGGACGAAGCGCTGACCGCACTCGCGGTCGAAGGTCATCCGCTCGAGCCACGGCAGCTACTCGGCCTCGCAGACGTACTCGCGTCGGTTGGCACCGTCCGTCAGGCGGTTGCCAGAGCCACGGGTGGCCCGTTCCCATCTCTTCTGACATTACTTGATGGTTGCCGTTCGTTCGAACGCGAAATTTCTGAAATCCGCGGGAAGATCGACCGGGCAGACGGCGTTATCGATGGCGCGTCGACCCAACTTAAAGCGATCCGAGACCGACTCAGAAAGCAGCGTGAACGCCTGCGCGGCACTCTGAACTCTTATCTACTGGGCAAGGAAACCAGCAAGTATCTTCAGGAACAGGTCGTCACCGAGCGCAACGGTCGATATGTGCTAGCGGTAAAGGCCGAGCACCGAAACTCGATTCCTGGCATCGTGCACAGCAGATCAGGCAGTGGAGCCAGCCTGTTTCTGGAGCCGCTGAGCACCGTTGATATCAACAATGACATCGTCGCCACCGAACAGGACGAGCTGGCCGAGGTTCGTCAGATCCTGCTCGCTCTTGCAGACCGCCTGCGTGCGCGCGCACTCGACGTTCGAACCACGCTGACCGCGGCGCGCGACATCGACGTCGTGCAGGCCCGCGCCGCTTTCTCATTGCTGATCGACGGTGTGGAGCCTTCGCTCTCTACAGATACCAGAATCGAGTTTTTGGATGCGCGTCACCCGCTTCTGATCCCCACGGTGCGCGCCCGGCTCGGAGCACCACGTGGTGAATCGGACGGAGCAGCGCCGACCCCGAACGACGTGCGGCTCGTGCCCCCAATTGGTGCGCTGATTGTCACGGGTCCGAACACCGGCGGGAAGACAGTAGCCCTCAAGACAGCCGGGCTCCTCGTGCTGATGGCCCAGACCGGGTTGCACGTGCCGGCCGGCCCAGGATCGACAACAACGGTGTTTCGGACAATCTTTTCTGACATCGGCGACGAGCAATCGATCTCCGCCAACTTGTCGACCTTCTCGGCGCACATCACCAACATCGTCTCGATGGAACAACGCCTGAAATTTCCGGCGCTCATCCTCCTCGACGAGATCAGTGCCGGCACCGACCCGGTTGAGGGTGGCGCGCTGGGGACTGCCATCATTGATCACTTCAGGCAACGCGGCGCGTTGGTCATCGTCACAACTCATAACGATGCGTTGAAATCGTACGCTGCGACCACACCCGGCGTCACGTGTGCCGGCTTCGGCTTTGACCCGGAGACGTTCGAGCCGAGCTATCGCCTCACCTACGGGTCGCCGGGACGTAGCCTCGCGCTCGAAGTGGCCGCTCGCCTTGGCCTCACACCGTCGATCATCGACGCCGCGCGAGAGAGCCGAGGCGAGCGCGAAGCCCAACTCGCCGACCATCTTGCCAAGGTGGATGATGACCTGCGACGGCTCGACGCCGCACAACAGCAACTGGCCGAAGACCGGCAACAGCTTGCATCCGCCCATCATCAGCTCGCGGTCGACCGCCGTGCGTGTGAAGCCAGGGCGGCAGCGCTCACTCAACGCGGCACGACCCGTCTCGATGCCCACCTCCGCGCCGCGCGTGCCGAGATCGATTCGGTCATCGACGACCTCAAGTCTCGGGCGTCTGAGCTTGCCCGGACGGCCGCCACGCGCACCCGTGACGGACAGACTGGCCTCTCTACCGGGGACACTGGTGAGCTCAGAGCGAAGGTTCGAGCGACCCTGGACGAGATCTCGACCCAGGCACTGGTGGGCGAGGAACTCGAAGTCACCCACCCCGATCTGCGACCACCCGACCCGTCAACGCGGGCGACGTCGGCGACGCCGCCGAGGGTCGGTTCTCGCGTGATGGTTGGCATCCTTGGAGTCGAGGGAACGGTGCTGGCTCTTCACCAGAGGCAGGCCGATATCGGTGTGCACGGCAAGCGTCTGCGCGTTGCGATCCGAGACATCAGGGTCCTGGACGGGAGCCACGCCGAGAAACCATCCGCGGTGTCGTCTGATGGTCACGTGACCGTGCAAGTCGACAGCACCGACGGCCCCCTCCCAGACCTCAACGTGATTGGGTGTAACGTTGACGAAGCTCGGGCGCGCGTCGAGAAGCATCTCGACCAAGTGATGCTCCATGAGCAGCAGCATGTTCGAATCATCCATGGCCATGGCACCGGTCAACTCCGGCGATCGATCTCAGACCTGCTCGAACACCATCCGTCGGTGGACCGGTTCGCGCCGGCGCCGCCCGACCAGGGTGGTGCAGGCGTGACGGTCGTCGAGCTCAAGGCATAACGGTGGGTCGGTTTCCGCAAGGCTTCGTCGACGACCTCAAATCCCAGGCCGACATCGTACAAGTCGTCCAAGATTCTGTACCCCTGAAGAAGGCCGGGACGAGCTACAAGGGACTCTGCCCCTTTCACACCGAAAAGACTCCATCCTTCCACGTTAACAGCGACAAAGGATTCTTTCATTGCTTCGGCTGCGGAACCGGTGGCGATATCGTCAAGTTCGTAGAGCTCCATGAAAAACTCAGTTTTCCAGAGGCGATTCGCTACCTAGCGAATCGGTTCGGGCTGCAGGTCCCAGAGTCGGATAATCAGGAGCGTGACAGCGCCGCGGAGGCCCGTCGGGAAACGTTGCTTAAATTGCACGAACTGGCTGCAACTTATTTCGGGGAGCAGCTCGACACTCCAAGCGGCGACCGAGCGCGGCGCGCGCTCGAGCAGCGGGAGATCTGGCCCGACACGATCGCGCGTCTCGGTCTAGGGTATGCTCCTCCCCAACGGGAAGGGTTGACGCGGCGGCTCCTCGACACCGGTTATCCGAAAGAACTGCTGGCGGCGAGCGGTCTGGTCGTCGAACGCGACGGGGAAAAGATCATTGACCGGTTTCGTGACCGGCTGATGATACCCATCTGCCGCGACAGTGGTTCGGTGGTCGCATTCGGGGGGCGGGCCCTCGAGAACGAACAGCAGCCGAAGTACGTCAATTCTCCCGAAACCGATCTCTATAGCAAGGGTCGGATGCTCTACGGTTTGCATCTGACCAAGAGCGAGATCAGGCGTCTGGGTTATGCGGTGATGGTCGAAGGGTATTTCGATTTCGCGCAGGCACTCCAGGCAGGCGTTACATCGGTCGTCGCGACATGTGGCACCGCCGTGACCGACCGTCAAACACGCCTGCTCAAGCGCTTCACTCCGAAGGTCATTCTGAGCTTTGACCCGGACGCAGCCGGGCAGCGCGCTTCGGCTCGTTCCGGCGAACTGCTGGTCTCTAACGGGTTTCACGTCAACGTCGCTATCTTGGCGGAGGGCGAGGACCCGGATACGTGTGTGCGGCTTCACGGCGCGGCCCACTACGTTAAACAGCTGCGGACGTCGACGCCTTACCTTGAATATGTCATCGACCAAGCGGCTGCCAGGCGAGATTTCTCCCGCGACGAACAGCGACGGGCGTTTCTTACAGAGATGCTCGGTGTCGCAGCCAAGATCCCAGAGGCGGCGGCACGGGACCAGTTTGCCGACCGGTTGGCCCACAAAGCACGCGTGTTGGAGGACGTTGTACGAACAGAGATCCGACGTGCCGCCGTGGCTCGGCGCCCAGACCTCGGCGCCCGCGACAGCGTCCCAGCAGTACGGGTGACGCCTGCGGAACGGGGGCTCATCTGGGCCACGATGTGTGACACTCCCGCTGCCCAACGCGTGCTCCTAACACTCGACGATGAGGATGTCGAAGGTCTCGCGACCTCGTCTATCTTGGTAGTCGCACGAACCCTGGCCGAGTGGCCAGCCGACACGGTCAGGACCACGTTGATCCAGCGGGTCAGTGAGGATGAGGCGGCACTGGTGACCCGGATTGCGTCTGACACCGAGGCGCCCGCGGAGGTCAAGGACTGCGCGATGGGGCTCAGACGGCTCCGGTACGAACGAGAACGAAGTGCGCTCCAACATGAAATCGACCGTCGGCAACAGCTCGATGCGTCCGCATCCGCTCTCGAAGACAAGGCGGTCGACGATCTACTCAAGCAGAAGTACGACTTACTACAGCGCATCGCAGCGTTGGAAGGGTAAAATCGGCACACGCAGTGCTGTCGCAGGCTCGGTCGTGTGGGTCGCCGGAAGATGCTAGGAGGTCACGGCTTGTCGATTGAAGAAAATTACGACGAAATTCGTCAACTCATCATCATCGGCAAGGAGAAGGGTTATGTGCTATACAACGAGGTCAATGAGGCCCTCCCGGCCGATGTGATCTCGTCCGACGAACTCGAAGATCTCTTCGGAGCGCTGGGTGCCGCTGGCATCGAAGTTGTTGACTCTGAACAGAAGTACCGCGCAGACAAGCTGCTCGATCGACGCGGTGAGGTCAGCGAAGAGACCGTACTTGACACTTCGGCCACCACCGTCGACAAGACAAACGATCCCGTCAGAATGTATCTACGGGAAATGGGCATCGTGCCCCTGCTCACTCGCGAAGGCGAAGTGGCGATTGCCAAACGGATCGAGCGGGGCAAGCTCTCGGTCATCAAGGCGATCTCGCGCACGCCGACCGTCTCGAGATTGATCATCCGACTGGGTGAGCAATTACGAAGCGGCGAGCGAACCATCCGCGAGCTTGTCGTGTTCAAAGACGAGGAGTTGACTGACAGCCGGATCGCAGACCGCGGTCGACACATCCTAAGGCAGATCGACGCCGTTCGAACGAAGCGAACCGAAGTCGATAAGAAGGATGCGAAACTGGCGACGATCTCGAAGCGGGAACGTCGGAAGTACCGACGCTACTGGTGGCAGACGATGCGGACACAGGTCGAGCTCTCCGAGCTGATTCGCCAAATCGAGTTCGCCGAGCCGGTCACGGGAAACTTGATCGACGTGATCAAGGACTCGGTCGAACGAGTGGAGCGGGTGCAGCGTGAGATCAAGTTGCTCGATCGCCAGGCCAAAGGCAAGACCAGACGCGGTCGACTGAAAGAGGAAGAACGCAGGCGCCTAACTCGACTCCTACGCGAGCGTCGGGCCGAGCTCAGGTTGCAGGTGGGCGAACTCGAAGCCACGCCCGAGAGGCTCAGCCGCACCCTGTCGGTCATCTCGCGAGGGGAGATCCAGGCTGAGCAAGCCAAGCATGAGCTAGTCGAAGCGAATCTTAGGCTTGTCGTCTCGATTGCCAAGAAGTATACGAATCGTGGCCTCCAATTCCTCGACCTCATACAGGAAGGCAACATCGGCCTGATGAAGGCCGTCGATAAGTTTGAGTACCGCCGCGGTTACAAATTTTCAACGTATGCGACGTGGTGGATTCGCCAGGCCATCACCCGCGCGATCGCCGACCAGGCACGAACGATCCGGATCCCGGTCCATATGATTGAAACTATCAACAAGCTCACCCGTACGTCGCGTGTATTGGTGCAAGAGGTCGGTCGAGAGCCGACATCCGAAGAAATTGCCGCGCGCATGGATATCTCGGTGATAAAGGTTCGGAAGGTTCTCAAGATCGCTCAGGAGCCGATCTCGCTCGAAACACCGATCGGAGAGGAAGAGGACAGCCACCTCGGTGATTTCATCGAGGATCACAAGATCGTCTCGCCGGCCAAGGCCGCCATCAGCTTGAACCTCAAGGAGCAGACCGACTCCGTGCTCAAGACGCTGACACCACGGGAAGAGAAGGTCATTAAAATGCGGTTTGGTGTTGGGGACGGCAGCGAGCATACCCTGGAAGAGGTTGGCCAGAACTTCGCGGTGACTCGCGAGCGCATACGCCAGATCGAGGCCAAGGCCTTGCGCAAGCTGCGCCATCCTTCACGGAGCCGGAAACTTCGGGCATTTCTCCAAGACGACACCTAGTGGAACCCCCCTCGGGGCCCATAGCTCAGCGGTCAGAGCCGCCGGCTCATAACCGGCTTGTCCCAGGTTCAAATCCTGGTGGGCCCACCATTTTCAGACCGAAGCAGTACCATCCTGGCCCGTAACCTGACATTGCCGTCTCAATACTCGATGGTCTCGCCTGGGAGTGGCGGGACCAGCGGCGAGGGGCGTCGCATCATCGTCGCTTGCTCGTAGTCATAGGCATAGCCAATCAGCTTGCCTTCGTCATATGGCCGTCCGAAGAAGGAAATGGTCATCGGCAGACCCTGCGACCCGAACCCCATCGGGACGACGATTCCAGGAAAGCCAACGGAGCTATACCCGGCGAGCGTCGACGGACTGCGGATCTCACGAGATGGCACGTGCGTAGGGTCGTCGGCGGTGAAGTTTGGGTTATCGATCGGCGCTGCAAAGCTGGTGTTGTACGGAAAGACCAGGGCGTCCAGATCGTAGGTCTCAAAGATGTCGAGCTTGAGCTGCGTGTTCAGGGGCAGGACGTTCTCGATCAGGTCGACATAGTCCGGATGGTCGGTGGACGTCACGCTCGCCCGTCTCAATAAATTCAGCACCGACTCTTCGACGGGGAACGGTGACGCCGCCACCTCGGTGTCGTAGAGCTCGAGAAACGCATC
>Ga0310123_10004396_pt1 | contig 10670 bp, 6 predicted proteins | sample CB6_AW_1057_MG_FD_203505 | JGI IMG/M metagenome (GOLD analysis project Ga0310123, IMG submission 203505) | Marine microbial communities from Western Arctic Ocean, Canada - CB6_AW_1057 | ecosystem: Environmental > Aquatic > Marine > Oceanic | place: Canada: Western Arctic Ocean | collected...
AGACCGATGTATCCCCTCAGGTTGATAGTCATGGGATGGATGTTGACGCTGGTTGGACTGGCGCCGGCAACTGCCGAGACCGTGGCGCTGTGGCTCTTTGACGACCCACTAGACTCCCCGGTCGCCACGGACTCCAGCGGCAACGGTTATCATCTAACCCTTGGCCCTGACGCCGCGATTGTCACCGGTGGCCAGTTCGGTCACGCTTTGGATTCCGATGCGCTGCGCGACCAGGACGGCCTGGGGGCGTTCCGCTACCACGCCGAGGAGGCGCTCAACCCGGGAGATCGTGACTGGACGCTCGAGTGTTGGGCCAAGGCGCGCCCCGACATGAAAGGCGACAACCGCCTGTGGGGTCTTTCGGGCGTCAACTACATTGATTACGGCCGGGGTGACCGTCTTCAGACCCTCCAGGTGGCCAGCCGGTTCCTCCCAATCGACAAGGTTTTGGGTTGGGATCGCCCTACCGGAGACCTGCAGGCCGATGGCGCTTTTCACCACATGGCGGTCGTCTATGATGCGATGGCCAGGCAGCTGCGTCACTACTTCGATGGTCGACTCCAGTTCGCCGTCCCCGGAGTCTGGCACGCCGTTGATACGGGCGAAGAACCCTATCGCGACGTCGTCTTTCCGCCCCATTATCCCATGCTCCAGATCGGCATGCGCGACGCGATCCAGCAGTGGAATCACCGCGAACTGGGTGAGGATACGCGGCTGATGAAAAAATTCGAGGGCCTGCTCGATGAGATGCGGTTTTCCGATGAAGCACTTTATGCCGCTGACTTCACCCCGCCCACCCATTTCGACCAGACATGCATGCGCATCTGGCCCGAGACGCTCAGCCTGGTGGTTGATGAAAAGGGTGAAATTTATGGCGACACTTCATTGACCCTGTCTTATGACCAGACTTCTTCATTGCTCTCTGATATCTCCCCCGAAGAAATCCGACGCATTAAATGGGAGACGACCTCGCAATGGATCTTATTGAGACGCCAGGCTCGGGATGACCACAGCGATGCGTTCCACACAACGCGGTTGCATATTGGCTTGAACCTGGATGAGATCGATCCCGGCTGTCACGAAGGCTCGATCCGGATCAATTCCAAGGGTTTCCCCAACTCTCCGGTTGATGTTTCGGTGATCGTCCGACGGCTCGCCTCTGGAGATGCCCTCGACGTCCGCGATCGCAAGCAGTTGTTCATCGACGAGCGGTTCATCGAGTCGAGCGAGAATGTCGAGTTGCGCGTGAATCCGCCCCAGAAAGTGGAAATGGTGTTCGAGCCGTGGCGCGATGGGCCGCTGGTTCCCTGCAATATCATCCACGATGCCCAGCGCGGCGTCTTTCGGATGTATTACGTCGCCTTCCACAAGAATTTGAGCCTCAACTATGCGGAATCAGTCGATGGCCTGTATTGGACAGCGCCGGGCCCAGACCGCAAACAGGTCGGGATTGTATCGCCAGACGATCCCTCGCGACTGTTGCCATTGAGTGGAGGGCTAATGGTCGATCCGCACGACGCGCCCGAGCGGCGCTACAAAGTCGTCCAGGATGTCCACGACGCCGAGCATCCGGAGCGCAACGGAGTGTATGCTTACTACTCTGCCGATGGTTTCCAATTCAAGGAGGCCGGCCGTGTCCTGCCGATTCTTACCGAGACCGGGCTTTATCCGTTCTGGGACGAACGCATCCGGAAATACGTTTGCTATATGCGCGTGATGAACACCAAGAAAGGCCTGCGCATGATTCAAGGCAATCAGTTTTTCTATCGCCCTGGTTTCACTTACGAGAGCCCCGAGGGATTGGTGGATACGATCGCCCCTGAGGGCATGGTGGCCGAAGGGTACGAGAACATTCGCTCGCGCGCGCGAATCGAAACCGATGACATTCTCAAACCGTGGCCGTTTCCGCAGGACGTGCCAGACACGGTCTACACGACCCCCCAGCACGTGCCGATGGTTTTCCATGCGGATAAATGGGATGGGTTCGCGGATGTCTACGACGGCGCCCCGGAGATTTACCCTTACGCCCAAGATGTCTATTTGATGTATGTGGCGATGTTTCGTCATTTTCACCCTTCGCGCCAGCCGTGGTTCTACAGATTCGCCGACGCCAACGGCCCGATCGACGTGCAACTGGCGGTCAGCCGTGACGGCGTCCACTGGAAACGTTGGGACCGCCAGCCGTATGTCAAGCCGGGCATGAACGACGAATGGGACCGTTGGCTTCACTTTCTCGGACGTGGAACGGTTCCCATAGGCAATTATCTTTATCAATATTATTGGACGACTGGACGGCTGCACGACTCGCTGTTGTTGCGGCCCGAGGTGGGTGAGGTTTCCGAGGGCGGTCCGGCGAGACATGCTATCGGAGCGCTCCGCCAGCGGCTCGATGGGTTTATCTCGGCCAACGCGGATCATCGCGGTGGGAGCCTGACCACCCCACCGATCAAGTTCAGCGGCGACCGGCTCCTGCTCAACCACGAGACGGCCGGCATGGGAACGATGTTCGTCGAGCTGCGCGATCCGAACGATGTTCCGATCCCCGGCTATACCTTGGCCGACTGCGAGGAAATTACGGGCAACGACGTCGCGTGGGAAGTTCGTTGGCGAGGTAGTGGCGACGTCTCCGGTTTAGCCGGGCGTCCGCTAAAGATCCATTTCAGAATGGTTTCGGCCAAGCTCTACGCGTTCCAGTTTACCCCCCAAACCGGAAATTAGTAGTAGTTCGAGGCATCTTGATATCAACGGTGACTTCTGACACGACCTGCCGGGGAGTTGCACTACGATGAAATCGACGATTTGTCGGCTCGCTTTGATACATCTGGCTGCCGGAGACGTCTGCGCCGAAGATGTCTGGAGAGAAAATAGCTATGAGGATTTTGTAGACGGTTCGTTTGACGATGGCGGCGCCAACATGTATGTCTCGTCGACGGGCTGCCTGCAGACCATCAATCGGTGGGATCTGAACGGGGATGGATATATTGACATTGTCTTTCCCAATTCGCATTCTTATTCGGAAGCTTTGGACCTGGTCATTTTCTGGGGCAATGGTCAGGATTTCGGCGGTTCGCGAAGAAGTTTCCTCCCTGCCAATGGTGCTCAATGGGCGACTCCTGCGGATCTCGACGCCGATGGCCACATCGATCTGTTTGTATCTAACTACTTCGACGGAACATGGTCCGATATGGATTCGTATATTTCTCGAGAATTATGAATCTTCATCTAACATCGATATTGTTACGCGGTTGCGGTGCCTTGTGCTGCGTTGTTGCCGGCTGGGGCTGTCCCATTCTCATGTCGAATGGCCGTTGCGCGGATGCTGGGGAAGGCACGTCATCGAGCGGCGTTGGGGTTGCTTCATGGATCTGGTTTGACGAAGCAAATCCCGCGGAATCGGCTCCAGGCGGGACACGCTTCTTCCGCAAGACATTTGACGTGCGAAAACCCACAAATGTCGTTTTGGACATCACGGCGGATGATGAATATCAAGTCTTTCTCAATGGTGATCAGGTAGCTGCTGGGCGAGATTCCGCACAGATAGACCGACATGACGTGACCAGTCGAATTCGCCCCGGCAGGAATGTGCTGGCCGTCAGTGTCGTCAACCACAGTGGGCCAGCTGGATTGTTGGCACGCTGTTTAGTGTTTACGCCCGGGCATGCCCAAGCTGCCATTCGCACGGACGACAGCTGGCGTGTATCCGACAACGAAGTGGCCCTGTGGAATTCGTTTGACTTCGATGATTCCGGATGGGCAGCTGCCAGAGAGCTGGGCGGATACGGAATACCACCATGGGGCGAAACGAAATGGTCAGGGGGAGAGTTTTCAGATCGCTTTCACGTTCCCGCGGGGTTTCGTGTGCAGGAGTTCGCAGCGCACGCGGCCACAGGACCGGTCGTTCGCATCACCTTTGATGAGCAAGGCCGGATGCTTGCCGGTCGCGATGGCGGTCCCATCCTGTTGCTGAAAGACACGGACCGTGATGGTCATGCCGAATCGGTCTCCGTCTATGCCGATCAGGTCCGTTATTGCCAAGGATTGGTGGTCGTTGATGGCAGCTTGTACGCCGTGGGGCTGAGTGAAAAAAAAGAAGGGCTGTTCCGACTCCGTGACAGCGACGGCGACGATCGCATTGACCGTGTGGAGCCGCTCGATGTCGTCAGCCGACATCAGGGCTCCGACGAACATGGCCCGCACCAGGTTTTGCTTGGTCCGGACGGATGGTTGTATTGGTCGGTCGGCAACTTCGCGACCCCGACCAGCGAAATCCGTGGCGATAGTCCAGCCAATCGATTGTACGAAGGAAGCTTGTTGGAACCGCGCTATGAATCCATCAGCGGTCACGCCGCGGGTGTGAAGGCACCGGGGGGATCCATCTACCGATGGGATCCAAAAAAAGCCACCGTGCAATGGGAGCGTGTGGGGTGCGGCCTCCGAAACAACTATGACATGGCCTTCAATCGAGCTGGTGATCTCTTCGTGTTTGACAGCGACATGGAGTCTGATGAAGGCATGCCATGGTATCGGCCGGTGCGCGGTTGTCACATCGTCCCGGGGGCCGACTTTGGTTGGTGCAGTGGTTCCTCGAAATGGCCATCGTATTACTTGGACAGTTTGCCTGCGACCGTCGAAACGGGTCGGGGCTCGCCAACCGGGGTGGCGTTTTATCAACACAACGCGTTTCCCGAAGAATATGACGATGTCCTGTTTGTTGGCGACTGGTCGCGGGGCGCCATTCACCAGGTGCGGTTTCGGCGCGCGGGGGCGTCATGGCGAGGCAGCTCGGAGGTGTTCATGACGGGACGGCCGTTAAATGTGACGGACGTCAAGGTCGGTCCGGATGGGGCGCTCTACTTCGCCTGCGGTGGGCGCGGCAGTGAGGGGGGGATCTTTCGCGTTGTGTGGGAGGGAAAGCCCTCGCCGCGGGTTCCTCATGGCAAGCTTCCGAAAGACGTCGTCGACGCTCTGCGCCAACCACAACCCAACACATCATGGGCTCGTGCAGAAAACCTTCGTCGACGGCGTGAAGCTGCTGTCAAGTGGGACGCCGGCCTAAAGCAAGTTGCCCTGCAATCACGATTTGAGACGAAGATGCGCAGGCGAGCTCTCGATCTGATGCATCAATATGGACCGACTCCCACGACTGATCTGCTGATCCGATTGGCTAGTGACGGCGACTCCGAGATCCGCAGCCAGGCAATTCGCCTGATGGCCTTCCAGGATGACCACGCCTGCCGATCGTCGGTCATCCAGGCACTGGGGGATCCAGCGGCTCATGTCAGGCGCGAAGCATGCGAGACCATCACCCGCATGGCGAGCGCGACGCCAATCATTGACAGCGAAGCTGACCAGCTACTCGCGTTGCTGGCTGACGATGATCGCTGGGTGCGTTTCGCCGCTCGTCGCGGGCTGCAAGAGGTTCCAGTCGAGCTTTGGCGGGACGCCGCTTTTGCCATTTCCGATCTCCGTGCCGCCTCCAGCGGCTTCGTGGCGCTGCTCAACACGGATCCGGACCAGTCGCTGCTAGATCGTTTGTTAGACCGACAGATCGACTTGATCTTGGGGAGTGGCTCGGATGCCGATGCGGATGCTCTTTTGGACTTGATACGCACGATCGGCCTCTGCGTTTTGTCCGCTCGTCGCATCGATGCCGAGGCCGACCGGCGTTTGCGAACTCGATTGCTGGACTTGTTTCCCTCCGATGACTGGCGGATCAACCGAGAAGTCGCGCGATTGTTGGCGTACTTTCAGGAGCCGCGGGCGGTCCCCAAGTTCATGGAGCGACTGGCCGTCGAGACGAAGCCTGTGGAACAAGTTCATTTGGTCGTCTGTTCCCGGTACATCGATCAAGGCTGGAGTCACCACCACCGGCGACAGTTGCTGAGCTGGCTGGAACGTTGCCGCACAGGACAGGCTGCCGGACATGATGCACCGGGGTACGCCTACCTGGATCATCTGGCTCGCGATGTCGCCCAACAGTTGGACTCGACGGAAGTTCGTGACTACTTGCGGTCTGTGGATTGGACTTATGTTGCGCTAGCCATCCTGGAATCCCTTAATGAAAAGGAAGTGGCAGATTACACCGGCGAATTAATCGAGCTGGACCGTCGCCTGCGCTCGGTCACGCGTCAACAGGCCACGGAACTGGCAAACGTCGGCGAGAGGTCCGACGAACGGATCGCCGACTTACGGCAGAGACTGGTAGTCTCGCTGGGGATGTCCAGAGCTGACGCGGCGGACGTTTATCTGCGCCAGTTGTTCGATGAGGAACCCGATTATCGGGCCGAGATTCTGGCCGCATTCGTTGACCGGGCGGATGTATTGCATTGGGAGTACTTGGTCCGTGGCCTCATGTTTTTGAGTGGCGAGTCATTGGTTGACTGTGTTCAGGCCCTGACGCGTATTGACCAACGACCAAGCGCACCCGATACGATCCGCCAAGCAATTATCGCTGGTCTGAAGTTGGACGACCGAAGGCGTCCGCTGGCGGCCAGCCTGTTGGCGGGGTGGGTTGACATTGACGTCGCCGAACCGGACGATCCTGCAGCGATGGCAAAGTGGCAGCGTTGGTTCGCCGAGCAATACCCCGATTCGCCTTCCGCCGAATTGCCGACAAGCCAAAACGCTTTGCGGTGGCAATATGACCAGTTGCTGCAGTTTCTCACCAACCAACCGAGTCGTGACCGCTCACCGAAAAATGGTGGTGCCGTGTTTGAAAAAGCGAAATGCGCGGCTTGCCACCGTTTCGGGCGGCGGGGCGAGTCGATCGGGCCCGATTTGTCGACCGTCCGTCAGCGTTTTCAAACGAAAGAGGTGCTGGAGGCGATCCTTTTTCCATCGCACGTTATTTCGGACCAATTTCGGAGCTATGTTGTTACCACCCTCGACGGTCGCATTCAGCTGGGGATGGTGACACCTCTGGACTCGGACACCATCGCCGTCATCGACTCGGAAGGCAAGAAACGGATCTTGCCAAAATCGCAAATTGAATCTCAGCTGGTCGCTTCCGTTTCGGTCATGCCAGAAGGATTGCTCGATCCTCTATCGCTTCGCGAAATCGCCGATTTGTTTGCCTTTATGGAGGAAACGCCGATTGAGGCACAAGGAGGTGATTGATGCCGCCACGTCCTTTGGCCTCCATTTTAGGTCCACCCCTTTCGGAAACGCCGTTAAGTATCTTCATGGAAGACCCCCACGAGCTTGCTCGTGGGGGTCTCAAAGATTAATGACTGTAGTTGAAGGTTGATTCACGTACCGAAATCCTTCTCCAATGTTGCTATCGTTGAGGGGATACGACACAATCGACCTCTATCATGCGCCACCGATTATTGATCTCGCTATTGGTGATCATCGCTCTGTTTGAAGGCTATCTGCTGATTCGTGCCAGCAGCCAACGGTCCGTGGACAGAGATGTTTCTCCACCCGTGAGAAACGAATTTCCCGACGATTTTCTCGACACCAAGCAAACGGACACCTATGGGCGCCTGAAGCGATATCTGGACGGGGTTCGCGCGATCGACACGCACGATCATCTCGAATTCGAATCGCTCAGCGGTCTTTTCCAATTGTGGCGGGAAAGTTATTTCGGGCGCCATCTGAAAGACCTTGGCGGCAGTCAGCACAATTTGCCCGTGGAGCAATGGTGGGAGCCTGCCCAAGCGGCGTTCGATAATGGTCGCGCAACGTGCTTTTATCGTTATCAGTTGCCAGCGTTGCAGGATCTCTACGGTGTCGACTTTAGGCGGTTAACGCTCGACGGAGCCCGGCAACTGGACGAGCAGATTCGCAAGAATTATGAAGACCCCCAGTGGATTGAGCATGTTGTCACCGAACGGGCCAACATTGAGCTGGTGCTGATCGATTACGATCATGAACCTTACGACTACGATTGTCCTCATGATTTCGGAGTGTTTGTGATGCGCGTCAACCCACTCGTGCGGGGCTTTCACCCGGATGAGTACGATAAGCCGATCGAAAGCCCATACTATTACGCGGCCCATGACAACTTGCCGCTGAATTCACTCAAGGACTACGTCGAGGTGTTGGATCATATCGTGCAGATAGCGATGTCTCACGGCGCGGTCGGCATGAAATCGACATTGGCTTACCAGCGCACTTTGCATTTCGAAAGAGTGACGTACGAAGAAGCAGCTCAGGTGTTTGGCAAGCGACGCAGTCAATTGGAACCGCGGCAAATTAAAGCATTCGAGGATTTCGTTTTTTGGCGTTTGTGCGAATTAAGTGCTAAGTACGATTTACCTTTTCAGATTCATACCGGCGCCGCCTTGGAGCGTTCCAATCCATTGCACTTGGAGAAGGTGCTGGCGGCCCATTCCGAGACGCGATTCATTCTGTTTCACGGCGGTTTTCCCTGGGTTGGGGAAACGGGCGCCATTTTGCTGCGGTTCCCCGACAACGTCTGGATCGATTCCAATTGGCTGCCGACGCTAAGTTATGTCATGGCCAAGCGGGCCTATCACGAATGGTTGGACGTCGTGCCCGCCAACCGGATCATGTGGGGCACCGATGTCAAACATGCGGAAGGGATCTATGCCGCTGCCGAGATCACTCGACAGTGTTTGGCGGAAGTGCTCGCTGAGCGCGTAATTCGTGGTGAACTTTTCGAAGATCACGCAGAACGCATCGGCAGGCTGATTCTGCGCGAAAATGCCTTGGAGGTATTTCCGCGACTGTCGCGACGCCTAAAATAAGGGGCGTCAGCTGTTGGAGGAAGACCGGGACACTCACATCGACTTTAGCACGGTCGTGTTTCTAAAGCAGGAGTATTTCACCGAAGTGACAGGTGGAGAGCGCAAGAAGCTTGACGTCGTCGCCAAGGTTGGTTTGAAGGCTGAAGGTGACGAGTTCATCCTAATTCAGGACGAAAATGAAGCGTCGCGGAAAGACGAGAACTTTCCGATGCGTATGTACCTCTACTACGGGCAGTTATTCGCGCGTTACAAGGCAACCAACATCCCAATTGCTTTCTTCACGGATGACGCGAAATGGCGCGAAACGGTACCCGACCACTTTGAGATTGCCTTACCGACCAAGACGTTTCTCCGTTTCGATTACCACTTGATAAAGCTCAAGCACCTGGACTACCGAAGATTCCTCGAAACCAACAATCCGCTGGCCTTTGCTCTCATGGCAAAGATGGACTGTAATACTAAGGACCGAATGCGGTTAAAGGCTGATTTCTTGCGTTTGATTCTAGGCACTGGCGTCGACCCCGCAAGGAAAAACGTTTTGATCGAGTACGTCGAAACGTATATGCCGCTTAATGAACAGGAAGCAGTCGAATTCAAACGGATTGTTTGTGAGAAAGAAGAGTATCAGGAGGTGGTAAAGATGATCACTACGTACGAACAGGACGGGATCGATAAAGGGATCGAGCGCGGCGAGCGCGAGACGTTGATCCGTCTGATCGAGAGAAAATTCGGCAGCCTTGAGAAAGAATCTAAAGAACGTATCCTTCAAGAGATTGACCGTGAACGAATCAAGTCGCTACTTCTTGCCGTGCTCGATGCCCAGTCGATCGATGACTTGGAAATCTAATTGGGGGGCAGGTCTGCATCAGGTTTCGTTATTCGTTATTCATTATTCGTTATTCGTTCTTGGGTTCTTGTCGCTCGCGGCTGTTTTGGCCGTCCCAGTGCCGGCGTTGGCCAAGCCCAACGTGGTTTTCGTCCTGACGGACGATCAGGGTTCTGGCGATCTCTCTTGCCACGGCAACCCGGTCTTGAAAACGCCGAATTTAGGTCGGCTGCGCGAAGAGAGCGTGCGCTTCACCGACTTTCACGTCGCGCCCGTTTGTACTCCGACCCGCGGTCAACTCATGATCGGACGCGATGCGCTGGTGAACGGCGCCACGTTCGTCTGCGCGGGCGCTCGCTCATGCGGCATGACCTGCCGACGATGGCGGAGATCTTTTTGGACTCGGGCTACCGGACAGGTCATTTCGGCAAGTGGCACCTCGGCGATAGCTATCCGCACCGGCCCCTGGACCGGGGCTTTGAGGAGACCATCCACCACGGCGCCTGGGCCATCACGTCGATCGCTGATTTCTGGGGCAACGATTACTGGGATGACACGTATAAGCACAACCGTAAGCTCGAGCGATACCAAGGCAACTGCACCGACGTCTGGTTCGATGAAGCGATGGCTTGGATGAAGAAACCAAAAGACGCCGGGCAACCGTTCTTCTGTTATCTGCCAACGAACTACCCCCACAGCCCACACTGGGCGGACAAGAGCTACTTAGCTCCGTACGAGAGAGAGGGCCTTCCTACCGGGTTTTTCTGGCAGATCGCCAACATTGACGACAATATGGGTCGGCTCGTTGACATGCTGGAAGCGACCGGACTGGCCGAGAATACGATCGTCATCTTCATGACCGACAACAGCACGGCACGGGGTGATCACGTCTTCAACACCGGAATGCGCGGTAATAAGACCGAGCTTTGGGAAGGCGGACATCGCGTCCCTTTCTGGATCCGTTGGCCGGCAGGCGGGGTAGGCAAGCCTCGCGATATCGATGAGCTGACGCACAGCCAGGATCTCCTCCCGACACTCATCGACCTGTGCGCCCTGAGCCGACCTGACGGCGCGACGTTCGACGGTGTGATCCTAACGGGTCTCTTGAGGGGCACCCAGACGCAGCTTGCCCA
>Ga0310123_10004398_pt1 | contig 10669 bp, 8 predicted proteins | sample CB6_AW_1057_MG_FD_203505 | JGI IMG/M metagenome (GOLD analysis project Ga0310123, IMG submission 203505) | Marine microbial communities from Western Arctic Ocean, Canada - CB6_AW_1057 | ecosystem: Environmental > Aquatic > Marine > Oceanic | place: Canada: Western Arctic Ocean | collected...
ACGAAAATCTGAAAAGGCAAGTGTCAGCACTGCTGGCATTTGAGAGGATGCCACAATTGGACAATCGTCGGCGACGGAGCGGCGAGTCCCGGCAGGGATCGTTTGTTTTTTGCAGTAAAAACTCTTGCCCAACAAAACTTGGAACGTCTGGGGAAACGGATGAAACAGAGTCTCGCATGGAGGATAAATTCTGTCCCCGGGCAGGGAATGGGACCTGTGCCACAACGGTTTCCCGATTGTTTTCCGGTGTTGAACAACTGGTGTACTGTGGTCAGTTCAATGTCGTCGTCGGGGGATGACGGCCAGCAAACCAAGGCAGGCGATCACCAGTGTTGACGGTTCGGGTACGCTGGGCGCAGCTAGAACAAAACCGAAGTGGGTTGTAAGCTTGTCGAGTTCCATGCTGTAGATTGGTTGATTGCTTACCAGAGCGAACGCAACGTTCGGGTTGCCACCGGTGACGGACGAACCGTCAATAACATACGTATTGGGAGACGTCGCATCGTTCCATGACCAGGCAGGCATGTCTCCGGCAGCAATGGAGCCGGCCGGTCCGGTTCCTGGACCCCGTACGGCATACGTTTCGTCAAGCCAGGGAGTCGTCAGCAAATCTCCCGAACCGTTATAGGCGGTCAGGTCGGCTTTTTCTGCCAGGGTGGACCCTTGATCAACATCGCCGAAGATAAAAAACGTTCCACTTGGAAGAAAACCCAGCGGGAGCGAGGTGAAGTCGTAATTGGCTATTCCCGAATTCACCGACGAGGGGATTGGGCCCGTTGCGTTAAACGTGCCGACCCAGTCTGGTTGAACGGGAGTTGCCCAGGTACCGGTAAAAGTACTTCCTGCGTCGACACGTGCTGCCGACACTCCCGGTTGCCAGGCCGGGTTGATGGTCGGAATCGGCAGATGAGCGCCTGAACCGGTAAGTGGCATTGCATCGACCGGCATAGCAGCGAACAAGAAGATGAAGAAACTGGTTGACAAAATGAGTTTGCGAGTTATGGTTTGTAAAGTCACGTTCACTTCTCCTTTTAAAATGCGTGGTAGATTAGTAGATTAGATGACTAGCGAGCAGGATCTTAAAAACTCCGATCGGTTGAGGTTGTTTTTCGAGAGACGTCGGGTATCAGCAAATGGTCACTGATGCTGGACAATGGAGACTCTCACGTTCTTGCGGTGGTGAATTTTGACGATACCGTCCGGACACTGATCTTCCGGGCCCGTGCCGGACGAGTTGCCTGGCGCTGCCAACTTGCGACGAAATGCCGTTAGCCCCACGAGCCCCGTGACCAGCAGCAGGAAGCAGCTGATTAGATAAGTCTTCTCATGGATTCTCCTGGCAAAGGTTATGGGGATTGTCGATTGCAGACGGATTGTGACGACCGGGCTGCCAACGCCTCTGGGAAAATTTCACCTCGCACCTTGTCCGTCCTCAGCCTTCGTCCCTCACCCGAACAAAAGGCCGTTTCCAGAGGTCTGGTACCGTTGCCCATTGCTCCGTACCCGTTGCCTCGATTGCGGGATCCCAGAGGGGCAATTCACGTGCCAGTTGACGTGAACACAGTGCGTTGACAGGGTAAGCCTTTTTGCACAACCGGTTTAAGATAAAATTATTAGAACCAGGTTGCCTCGTCACCGGAGAGTCCGGCGTCCCGATGAGAGACGGCAGTCTCGATGTGAAACGGCGATCGTGCCGTCCGCGATCATCTATGCGGACGGCTCGCAAGAGGATTTATGAAGCGCCTAGCCGACTGGGTCTGTCTGGTAATCAAATAGGGTGCAAGAGCAACGCCCACAAAAAGCAGCCATATGCAATACCAAAATCATCCCGCCAGCCGTCGCACTATCGGCCTCGGGCAGCGTCGGCCAGGCGTCGATGATGGCCCGCAGATCGGCATCGATCCCGTCCGAATGTGCGCCAACTGCGCCGGATTCTGCGCCGCCATGAGGCGGAACTGGCGTTTTCCCCGAGTTTGACTCAGACTGTTCGATTCCTGCCGGGGGCGTTCTTTCTTTCGGGTCTTTGCCATCGCCCGTCACGGGCCGCATCGGCAGCTACGCAATAAAGCTGAGCCGCGCAAAAAAGCCGGCTGCCGAAGAATCTTCTTGGCAGCCGGTTTGATGAGCGGGAGACGGGATTCGAACCCGCGACGTCCAGCTTGGGAAGCTAGCACTCTACCACTGAGTTACTCCCGCAAAATGCCGCGTTGTGCTGCCCGTTGAGCAGTACATCGATCTTTTCAATATAGCCACCGATTGACGGCAATTGCTAGGGGTGAAGCTCGTCTTGTCCCGGCAGCCTCCTTGCCAGTACGATCCGCCGCCCCGTGAAGTGGCACCGGCGATGTGGCACCGCCGCTCGCTCGCCTCAAGGGACATTTGCTCTAGAAAAACTTTCGAATGACCACGTAGGCCAAGCGGCTAAACAACTGCTGAAATACCTCACCGGCATGACCTTATGTCCGTGCGACTTGCACTATGTCCGTGCGACTCGCACTAGGAGATCTCGATGCAGACAATCTTACTGGCGGCGGTGTTGGGCGCCGCTTTGGCTGCCGACACGGTGGTTGTCTGTCCGACACCGTTTCTGTCGGCGTTTAACCCGTGGGTGCAACATCGCAGGGCGCAAGGGCACAACATTATCATTGTGCCCACCTCACGCGATGTGACTGCTGTCCACGACCGGATTCGGCAAGTCGCGCAAGATGGTCGCGTGCGAACCATCGTGCTTATTGGCGATGCGCCGCCGATCACCGAGCGCTTCGATAACGAAAAACCCGACGACAAACCGCTTGATGTGAGGGAACCTCGAACAGTTCCAACCCATTACGTACCGGCTAAGATCAATGTTTCGTGGGGATCCGAACCGGAAATCGCCACAGACAATCCTTACGCAGACTTCGACGGTGATCGGCTGCCGGATGCGGCGATCGGACGGCTCACGGCGGATACGCCCGACGAACTTTCCGTGATCGTCCAAAAAATAATCGACTACGAAAACTGCCGTAACTTTGGCCCCTGGCGACGACGACTGAACTTTGTCGCGGGTGTGGGTGGCTTTGGCGCGATGGCGGACAAAGCGATCGAAGTCGGCGTTAAGGCGCTGATTACCCGTGGCGTTCCCACCCCGTACGCGACCACGATGACGTATGGTAGTTGGCGAAGTCCGTATTGTCCTGATCCCAAAGATTTCCACGGGCACCTGGTGGATCGACTCAATGAAGGTTGTCTGTACTGGGTGTATATTGGTCACGGGCATGTGCGGCAACTGGATCGGTTGCGGGTTCCCGGCGGCGAGCACCATATTTTCGACCTGCACGACGTAACGAAGCTCGCCTGTCGAGAGGAATTGCCGATAGCGTTTTTTATGGCCTGCTACACGGGGGCATTCGACGCCTCGGCCGATTGTCTGGCTGAGGAAATGCTTCGACATCCGGGTGCCCCGGTGGCCGTGATTGCCGGGTCGCGTGTGACGATGCCCTATGGGATGGCCGTGCTGGGAATGGAGCTGCTCGACGCGCACTTTCAGGATCAGAGGACCACGTCGGAGGCGATGACGCTGGGTGACGTCTTTTTGCGAGCCAAGCGTCGTATGGCGGGTAACGGGGTGGCGGGTAACGGGGTCAACAACGAATATCGACCGGCGCTCGACGAATATCGACCGGCGATCGACCTTTTGGCGAATGTACTGAGCCCGGTGAAGTCGGATCTAGCGGGCGAACGGTTAGAACATTTGCAACTGTTCAACCTGTTGGGAGATCCGTTGCTGCGCATAGCAAGACCACGCCGACTCGAAGTGCGCTCGGCATCGTCGGTCCGGGCAGGCGAGCTGCTGGAAATTGATGGGCAGTGCCTTGTGAACGGACGGAGCCCTGTGAACGGACTGGCGACGATTGAACTGACGATCCGTCGCGACCGACTTCGGTTTCGACCTCCGATACGCTCGACGTACTCGTCGGCAAGCGACGCGACGGCCCAGTATGACGACGTTTATCGGCAGGCAAACGATTCCTGCTATGTACGTGTGCAGACAACGGTACGAGACGGTCGATTCGAGGCAATGCTCAAGGTTCCACCGGACGCGTGGGGGGAATGCCAGGTACGCGTGTTCGTTGAGGGGAGCGACGAGTTTGCGATGGGCTCGGCGGAGGTCGAGGTGGTGCGGCCGGAAGCTGTCGCCTCGACAAAAGAGCCGTCGGGAGTCGAAACGGCCCGACGAGCCGTGACCACGACCAAGTCTGTCTCGCCGCGCTGACCGATTCGGCCCTATTATCTCATCTCTAAGAATGACTGCGTCGTCGCCATCGGCGAGTCAAGCAGATGGTCACACCGGCCGTCGCAAGCAGTATCATTGTTCCGGGTTCTGGAGTCTGCGAAAACGTCTGGTCGATAAACGAAATAGTTACGCTCATCTCCGCGGCGAATGCCAAGATGTCTTTCTGAACGTTCAAGACCTTGATCGGTTCGGCCTCGTTAAAGTAAATCCAGTCGATCAGTTGAGGAGTACCAACACCTTCGTCCCAAATCTTCATGCTATACTCGCCTTGCCCACCCAGTGGCAGAAAAGTCTCGTCGACAATGATCGAGCCAGCCAGATCACCGACCGACGGATTGCCCTGGATATGCGCGTCGCTGATGCTTTTCTCCGGATCAAGCACCATGACACGATACGTGATTAGAGCGTCTGATCCACCGACCGTCCCAACATAGTCCATAAACGCGCCCTGGAAGCGTAAGCCGAGGTTACCGAGATCGTCTCGAATGGGTATCACATTGACGCCTTCCGGTGGCGGCATATCGCCCGTAAAGTCGTACGCAAACTGGTCGAACTTCTTATCACCCACAATCAACGACTCGGTGGTGCGGTCCAAGGTTGATAGCTTTACGGCATCGCCGATAACCATTGTTGCCTGAGCGGAATTCGCTGCGAGTGCGATCACTCCTAAGAGAATTGCAACACGCGAGGCGCACCGAAGCGCACGATCCGACAGTTGATATTTTGTCATCATAGCTTATTGATTTCTTTCCTGATGTAGACCTCTTTTGGGACGACTGTTCTACGACAACTGAACGCCACGCACGTCATCACCATCGCCAATAACTGCCCTGTGCTGCTTGGCATAAAACAACTCACAGACGAAATAACAACCTACGCGCCGCTGGCCATACGTCTCTCTTTTGCCGTTTCACCGGACCTACCAATCGACGCGCCGGATACGTCGTTTGTGCATTCCACTTGCCGCTGCGCTGCTCGTCGATCGGCGACGAATTTTCTTTCGCCGCGAGACCGGTGGACGCATTGACGTTCTTTGTGCTTTTGTGAACTGACTCGTGTTATTCTGATTCGTGTTATAGAAGTCGGGCATTGCGCACCTTTCTTTCGTCGGAATGACCCTTAGTCGTTTGACCTACCCAGGCACACCACAGCGCGCACGTTGCTAAAGGATGCCTCCATCTCCTTCTCTAGGTTCGCCGTGTATGTTGAGCGCCAAGCGCAGGGCGCTCGCCGTGAAGCTTGTCTCGATGGACGACATCGCCTAACATTTTCTGAACAATGGCCAATGCGTCGCGAAAGAGCGGTGCTAGATCGCAATGTTCGTTCACAGCAGGCAAATAGAGCCAAACTCCTAGTTGCCTGGCCCATATCTCCTCCGCCGGGTCATTCTCATGACCGCATAGCATGACCAGCGGTTCGGACGGTGTGGTGAGTAACTCGGATAGCCGGCGCAGACGCGGTAATGTCTGTGCGGGCGCACCGTCCAAGTCGACAACCGCCAACCGCAAACGTCGGCGGGCGCCGTAGATGGCTGCGGTTTCCGCATCACGACACAGCAGCGGTTCCCATCCACCGTCTTGGGCGGCCTGTCTCAACACGCCGGCGCGTTGGTCGATATGCGCGACAATCAGGCATTCCAACAGCGCCTGCGGCTGCCCTCGCTTAGGTACGTATCCTACTTCAACCAAAGTAGCTGGTTTGGGTGTTTCAGTTTGCAAATAGCGCACGTAATCTCCATCCTCAATCAGTTGTTTGTCTATCAGTTGTTTGTCTATGTTAGTTCGTGTTTTACATAACGATATTCGCGGGCGGTGCAGATACACCTCCACGCCACCACGACCGCTTCGGCTGTCCGGCGCTGACGCGACCAGCGCAGCCCACGCATAACCCGATTCGGTGCAGCTATTTCTCGCTCGTTTGCGCGATGTCCTACTTCAGGGCATGTGCGCTAAACCATCTCTACCGACTCACCCATTGCGTAATCCAAAAATATGGATTGACCGCGCCGGTTTGAGCCTCTGTTGCGCTACCACGTCATTTTGCGACGTCGACGACGGTGCATTCCGTTGAACGACTGCGGCGCTCGGTTGCCACTTCGCGTGTACGAAGGAGTTTTCCGTTGACTGAATTTCGGACGGTCTTCCCGTTCGACAAAATTGAATCGGTACTCAGCCCGCGCGCCCTCGTAATCTTGTGAATGGCTCATTTCGTTCTCCTTTCCCGTATTCAGGCGATAAAACAGCTCAAGGCTGGGTACGCCCGGGGCATACATGTTCCGGCGTATGCACTCCAGCGAAGTGCATTGAACTAGCCCAGACCTATGCACTCGGTGTGCCAGGAAAAAATACAGATTTTAAGAATGTCGCAACTTGTGTTTGTTATGGATGTTACGACGTGTCTTTGGAGAAGGCCGGTAAACGGCCAATCTGGGGAGAATCACTCTCTTGGTGAGCGTTTGAATTATTTGTGGTGATAACGCAATGATATGAAAGGGGTTGTGATAACAATCACAGAATCGAGGAGAGACCACTGGTTTAGTGAAGAAGATTTACCAGACGCCAAGACAAGAAGAAAATACAAGTATATCCACCTGTTTGGATCCGAGACCCTGGCCGCGACGACCAACGGCCACCGCCGCGAAGAAGAAGCGTCAGGAGGGCGAAAAGCGATTAGCTGGAAAGGCCGCAGTTGGAGTAACACGGCGTCGCTTGGCAGAATGCCCCAGGGATTGAAAGCTGCAGAGCTTCAGAAAGATCCGCGGTGAAGGGCGGAGGGACTCGAATCGGGTCCCTACCAGCCCGTTGATAAAGTCATTTGGGCTGCGGTCGCGAGATTTGGCCGATTGCTGCGTTGTAAAACCTCGACGTATCTCCTGGATATGTCTGCGATTTTACGCCTTGCACTTGGCCAAATCTCACAACCTCGCTTCCAAAGCACTTTATCAACAGACTGCTACACATCCTTGCTGTCTGACTCGTGTGCGTCGGGCTTGGGGTGGGCAAGAAGCCGTGTCATCGTGTTCGGATGAACTCCGAGAAGCTTCGCAGCGCGGCCTTTGTGCCCTTGGGTCGTCTGCATCGCTTGACGTACCGCGACGCGGCGTAATTTGGCCAGATCGGTAAACGGTAGCGTTATCGCATGACGATGAAGGATACCCACACGGGGTAGGCAGGGTGTTGTATCCAACACATACGACTGTTCAATGACATGCGCCAGTTGTCGGACGTTGCCTGGCCAGCGATACTCGCAGAATGCTTTGAGTGTTTCGCGGTCGGGTTTCCAGAGTGTTCGGTCGTACTTTGCCGCAAATCGTCGAGAAAAAAAGTCGATCAATTCCGGAATATCATCGACCCGATTTCTCAGGGGGGGTACGTCCAATTCGACCATATTAAGCCGATAATAAAGGTCTTCGCGAAAGCGACCGGCGGCCACTTCCTCCTCAAGATTTCGGTTTGTTGCGGCAATTACCTGGGCATCAACGATCAAAGGATGGGCCGCACCGACCGGGGTTACTTCGCTCTGTTGCAAAACGCGCAGCAGCTTCGGTTGTAATTCGAGCGGCATATCTCCGACTTCGTCGAGAAACACGACGCCGCCTTCGGCAGCGCGAAAAACGCCCAAGCTGCGTCCCAACGCGCCGGTGAATGCCCCCTTTTCATGACCGAATAACTGACTTTCCGCCAGTGTGACCGTCAGCGCAGCGCAATTGACCGGGACAAAAGGTTTCTTGGCCCGAGGGCTTAGGCGGTGCAAAAGTCGAGCCCAAAGCTCTTTGCCCGTGCCCGTTTCGCCCGAGATCAAAACCGTACATTGGACTTCTGCGGCGCGCTCAGCATGGCGCGCAATCCGACGGACCGTGGGATTGCTTCCCAATACCCAGCTGTCGGAGTCTTCAGGGTGGGAAGACAAAAGTGAATCAATCGACGGAGCAATGCTCAAGTCGGCCATATCTCTCTCAATGTTCCACGCTATGCCGAGATGCCCCGCGTAACTCGTCGTCGGCTCGCGTTCACGATGCGGTGTACACAGGTTGACAGAATCAGCCGGTGCTCTACCGCGCGTTCTCGTTCATTAGCGTCCCAAGGGTGTGCCGTCACATGCAACGACTTATGGCAAGTCGTCTCGTAATCACGCAACCTCATCTGCTATCGTAACTGGGATAAGACTAACCACCCACCTATCCTAACAGTTTCAGCGATTATAACAAGTTTTCAGTTGATAAATCGAGGAACATCCTCTGCCGATTCGTCTTGTGGTGGATAAAATAAGACGCGAATTATTGTAAGTCATTTATTTACAGTGTGTTACGTCATTTCCTCGGGACGCCTTATTGCCCGAATTCCAGGGTTTGGGATGCCAGCTTACGACCCCAAGCAGTCCGGAACTCGGTCAAGTGAAACTCCTCAGAAGAATCCCCCCACATTCTCACCCTCATATAGGGGGTTCGTTTGTCGTGCCCGTCACTTTCCTTCGACCGAAAAACCGACCCCGCTAAAGTTTGTTGCCCACAGGTCCAAGGCAAACTGTGTCCATCGAAAAAGGATCTCACTCCCGGATCTACCCTCCGATTCGCTGCCCCGACAGCCAATTATTCCGGTGGACGTCCGTTGCCTTCCGATCGACGCTCTTCGGGGACGAAGATCATCACGTGTTGCCACGGTAATCCATCGAATTGATGATCGAGTCGAAAGCCGTTCGGCACAATCTCCTTGAGAATTTGTTGCTTGCTCATCTTGTGTAGCGGCTTAATGGGCACGTTGGGGTCTTCGGCACGGAACTCGACCAACACGATTCGGCCCGAGGGTTTTAAGCTCCTGCGGATCGCGTCGAGCATCCGTTGCGGGTGGGAAAACTCGTGGTATACGTCGATCATCAAAACAAGATCGATCGTACCTGCGGGTAGCCTTGGATCGATCGGCGACCCGCAGATCGGACGAATATTGTGGATCTCCTGCCGCTCGGCTCTCCGCATCAGCCCATCCAGCATTTCTTGTTGAATGTCGACGGCATACACCGTTCCACGCTCACCAAGGCGTCTGGCAAGTCGCAGCGTATAGAATCCGTTACCACAACCCATATCACAGACCCTTTGACCAGGCTTCATTGCGAGTGCGTCGAGAAGCTTTTTCGGTTCTTCTTCTCGTTTGCGCGACTCTCGTACCAACCACGGTGCACCGGTATAATGCATCGTTTGGGCAATGCGGCGGCCGAAATACTCGGTGCGAGCCGGCGGGTTGGTCGTGTCATCGGCCACGGCTCGAAACGTCCATACCGACAGAACACAGACGATCGCGACGACCCAACGAGATCGAAGATTTCTGCTCTGCATAAGACTATCCTGATCGTCGATTGCAAGTCGCTGTCGAGTGCGAATCGCGCCCATAAGTTTCAGAGACCGATCTGCTTTTTCAGCAGAGTGCTAGCAGTCTCAAATTCGCCTTGTCAATTTGGGTTCATTCGCTATGATTCGCGGCGCGACCCTCCGATGATAGCTGCCCCTTCAAGATAACAGATGGGGGCGGGGTGCGATGCGCGCCGTGCTACTCCGGGTGCAAGCGATCCCATCAGAAACTTTTTTGGCGGCGCGTTGGAGATCGATCCAACGGCGTGGAAAAGCATGACCGAATTCCGTACGGAGCACGATTCGATGGGCGATGTACAGGTACCTGCACAGGCCTATTATGGAGCCCAAACGCAACGGGCCGTTGACAATTTTCCAGTTTCTGGTTGGCCGTTGCCTCCCGCTTTAATCCACGCCATGGGCCGCGTGAAACATGCCGCGGCGATTGCCAATCGTGATCTGGGAAAACTGACCGATACGGGCAAGAGTCCGCTCAATGAGAATCAGGTTGAAGTTCTGATCGGGGCATGTCGTGAAGTGATCGAGGGCAAGTTGGATGATCAGTTTCCAATCGACGTGTTTCAGACCGGCTCAGGTACATCGAGCAACATGAATGTCAACGAGGTGATCAGCAATCGGGCGATCGAGTTGGCCGGCGGCGATCGCTTCGGTCGAGAAAAGTCGATCCATCCGAACGATCACGTCAACATGGGACAGAGCACGAATGACACCTTTCCCACGGCGATTCACGTCGCGGTAGCGGTTGAAATCCTCAACACTCTTAGTCCGGCACTGCGAAAATTCGCAGATTCATTGCAGCGAAAAGCAGACGAGTGGGACAACATCATCAAGATCGGCCGTACCCATCTGTCCGACGCTACGCCGCTTCGATTGGGCCAGGAGTTTGGCGGTTTCGCACGACAGATGAGCCTCTCGGTCGATCGCGCTCTGCGGGCGATGGATCCCATTTTGGAATTGCCGGTCGGCGGCACGGCGGTGGGGACCGGGATCAATACACATCCGGAGTTTGGGCGACGGGTGGCCGAAGCTTT
>Ga0310123_10004399_pt1 | contig 10668 bp, 10 predicted proteins | sample CB6_AW_1057_MG_FD_203505 | JGI IMG/M metagenome (GOLD analysis project Ga0310123, IMG submission 203505) | Marine microbial communities from Western Arctic Ocean, Canada - CB6_AW_1057 | ecosystem: Environmental > Aquatic > Marine > Oceanic | place: Canada: Western Arctic Ocean | collected...
ACAATAATATTCAATAATAATAACTATATTTGGAATTATTGGATAGCTATAACTCTAAATGACTCAAAAAGTACATTATTGTTCATACCATGAATGGGAACTTTTATAAGCATGTTTATAATTGGCTTAGGTATATTAAATACACCTGTATTAAAAAAATTAGTTTAATATAACCCTAATAAATTACAAATATCTTATAGTAAAAAACCCATAAATTAATATAGATAAAATTAAAAGTAAATATATGAAATATTTACTTTTAATACCAAAAGAATCATAAGTTATCTTAGCAATTAGAAGCAAAGCAATTGCTAATAAAATATGCCACTTAAATTCATTCAGGAATAACAAAATTCCCCACAAAATTAATAAAAGAACTCCACAACCAAATACACAACCAATTCTTGGTATTTTTCTTAACTTATTAATATATATATGATTTGAGTTCATTATTTATTATAAACATTGATATATAAATAATTAAATAAATAATTAAATTTTATTCTTTAGTTGCCAAACGTCATTTAGTGTCACATAATGATACAAAAAGAAGCCTGTCATGAATAAATTTTTTTAATAGCATTTAGCATTTCATTAACAATATTAATTACAATTTCATTTAGTAATAATGATTCAAATTCTAAACTTAAAATAAAAGAGCAATATATAACTATTGAAGAATTTAACAACCAATGTAATTATATAGATCAATTTTAATTAAAGTATTAAAGCCTAATGGAAGTAGATTTAATAATTAAAAATACAAAATGTGTAGGATTGAATGAGTTTAAAGAATTTAAAACTCCTGTAAGTAAATCTATTATAATCAATAATGGTGAAATAATTGATATCAAGGATAATTTATCATCAGTATATATATCAAAGAAAACAATTGATGGATCCAACACCGTCACATTTCCTGGATTTATTAATAGTCATACCCATGTATCACCAACTCCAATCTTAAAAGGATTTACTGAAGATAAAGTTGATGGTTTTTATGGGTTGGCATTACCAATGGAAAAACAATTAAATGAAAAAAACACCTATATTACTGCTAAATTAGGTATAGCAGAAGCAATAAAAGGCGGGTATACAACAATTAATGATATCTGGCATTATCCTTGGTCAATAGCTCAAGCTGCAAAAGATATTGGAATAAGAGCCGTATTATCTAATAAATTAAAAGACACAGATTTATCAAAAATACAATTTTTTAAATACGAACGTGATGACTACGAAGGCCAAGCAAAATTAAAAGATTCAGAAAATTTTATTTCCAAATGGCACAATTCAAATAATGGATTAATAACATGTAGAGTCGGGATCCATGCCCCAGATACTCTGTCTAATAAATTAATTAAACAAGCTAAAGAAATGGCAGATAATTTACAATTAGGCATACATATGCATATGGGACAAACAGCTACCGAAAATAAATATATGAATACAGAATACAATATGGGTTCTGTTGAATATCTAAACTCTTTTAACTTTTTTGATAATATCAGTGTTATTGGAGCCCACTGCAATTTCGTTACAGATAAAGAAAAAGATATACTTTCTAAAAATGACTTTACTGTAGCACACTGTCCTGTAATCGGAGCTAAAAGAAGCCATTATGCAAATATCCCATCTTATGAAAAGAAAGGTATCAAAATAGGATTAGGTACAGACTGGCTAACTTTTGATGCTTTTGAAAATATTAGAGCAAGCATATATTTTCACAGATTGTCAACAAATAATATTGAATCCACAAATGCTATTGATGCTGTAAAAAAATCCACTATTATTCCGGCAGAAAGCCTCGGATTAAAAAATTTAATAGGTTCTATAGATATAGGTAAAAAAGCTGACTTAAACATAATATCTACAGATGATTTGCATTTTGGAGGTATAACTAAATATCACGATTTGCTTAGTCTGGTAATTTATAACGCTACTACAAAGGATATAAAATATTCGATTATCCAGGGAAAAATAATATCTGAAGACAATAAAATTAACACAATATCTGAATCAGAAACTTTAAAACATGCAGAATTAGAAATTTCTAAAATATGGGCAAATCATTTCAATGGAACAGAATAAAATACTAAGATCATTAAATCAAAATCTTTTTGCTGTAACTTCAATTTCAATTTTAATTTGATCATTTATAAAACCAGTCACTACTGTAGTATTAGCAGGTTTAATTTTCTCAAAATATTTACCTAAAATCTGTCCTACCTCACCTAAGAAATATTTATTATCACTTATATAAACTCTAATCCTTACAATTTCTTCTAAGGATGAATTTGCCTCTGAAAGTACAGATTTAATATTACTTATACATTGTTCAGTTTGTTCTACAATATCATCAGATATTGTGTGATTTTTATAATCATAACCAGTCGTTCCTGATACAAATATCCATTCACCATCTATAACAGCTCTAGAATAACCAACTATTTTTTCAAATTTTGAACCAGAAGAAATTTTTTTTCTCAAAATATACACTCCAAATCAAACATTTATATAAAACTTTAATTTATTATAACTATTCAATCAAAATTTTCTCACTTAGTTGTCAAAATTCAAAACATAGAACATAATAAATAAATTATATAAAAAAAAGATAATGCTATGTTAAACAATAAAACTCAAGCAGAATATAAAACCCGACATCAAAAAAATATTGAAATAATTATGGGAGACGGAACAATACTTAGACACAATATGACACGTCCGGATATTGACGGTAAATTCCCAGTTTTGTTAGAAAGGACCCCTTATAACAAAGAGGGAGGATCTGAAAATGGTGTAGGGTCTCCTGAATTTTTTGCCGCAAGAGGTTATGTTGTAATCATCCAGGATGTTAGAGGAAGATTTGCTTCTGATGGAGATTTTTATCCTTTTAAGGATGATGGGAATGGCTCAAACAAAGATGGATATGATACAGTTGAATGGCTAGCAAATCAAGATTGGTCAACTGGGAAAATAGGTACAATAGGAGGATCGTATTCTGGGGCAACTCAATATAGAAATGCCATCAGCAACCCTCCGAATGTAAAAGCTATGTTTGTAAGAGAATCATCAGCAGATTATTCAGAAGAATGGGTCTACCGGGGAGGTGCCTTTGAATTAGGATTTAATCTAGGATGGGCTCACAGAGTTACACTATCAAATCTTAATCATCTTGTTACAGATGAAAAACATGAAGAAACCGAAAAAATGTTAATTGACATTGAAAATAATCTAGATGACTGGCACAACAAAACTCCTTTATTCCCAACACAATATTTTAATGGTCTGAGCGATTGGTATAATGACTGGTTAGAAAATCCTCCGCCTTCAGATTACTGGAAAGAATTTGATATGTCTGATCACTTCGGAAATATCGATATACCAATTTACCACCTTGGAGGATGGTTTGATGTTTTTCTGAATGGAACCTTAAAGTTTTATCAAGGAGTAAGCAAAAACGGAAAATCAGATAAAACAAAACAAAATCAAAGATTAATAGTAGGCCCCTGGGTACATGGTCCTACTAATATCAATAACAGATTTGCCGGAGAATTTGATTTTGGACCTGATGCTGCTCTAGATTTCAATGAACTTAGATTACCATGGTTTGATTTTTGGTTAAAAGGAAAGAATAACGGAATAGATGAAACAAAAAAAATTAACTTTTTTGTAATGGGGAAAAATGAATGGAAGCAAGCAGATGAGTGGCCTTTAAGAAATACTACTTATACAAAATATTATTTCAATAAAAAATTAAATGGTGAAATAAAATCCCTCTACAGTGGAACTTTGTCCGATAAAAAAGAAATAGAAAATTCACAATTATCATTCACAAATAATCTAAACAATCCTGTGCCATCTTTAGGAGGAAATACTTTATCTATTCCAAATGGTGTGTTTGAACACTCTTCAGTAGATAAGCAATGTATAACTTTCAGTACTGATCCTCTTGAAAATGAATTAGAAGTTACAGGACCAGTCTCCGCCGAAATCTATGTTAACTCTGATCAGGAAAATTCGGATTGGGTAGTAAGATTATGCGATGTTGATCAATCAGGATATTCTAGACTTGTTTGTGATGGGATTTTTAGATCTCATGCAACATCTGGAGAAATACAAAAAATCAAAATTGATATGTGGGCAACAAGTAATATGTTTTTGAAAGGACACAGTTTAAGAATTTCAGTTACCAGTAGTTGTTTCCCAAGATTTGATAGAGCATTAAACAATGGGTCAGAGGAATCTAAAAACAATATATTATGTGGCGGAAGCAATGCATCATATATTACATTACCAATAATTAATAGCTAGAATACTAATTTATATTCAATCGGGGAACATTGTTTTTTTCAATAAGTTCCTGAAAATCTATTAAATCCACTTCCTGAAAATACCTTAATTTTTCCAATACTTCATCAATTCTTTCATTAATTTCTTCAAAAACTCCAAAAGATTGATCAGTAGGTTTTGTATCTGTGCCATCTATAACAGGAATTAAGCCAGTTAATTTTGAAGTTAAAGGAATTTCTGGTAATGACATTAATGCTCCAAAACTCAATCCTGCGGAACCGATAAGATTTTCTATTTCATTAAGAGCATCAATTATTTTATCTCCAGATTTCTTGATCACATCATAATTTTTATTTGCTTCAGCTCTTGAAATCCATTCACTTATTTCTGCCTGATTAATTTTAACAACTTTAACGTGTTCACTTAGTTCTGAATATTTGGTATTTATTGAACTTAATAAATCAAACTGTTCCTTTAATTCAGAATCTGTCGCCTTTGTCCTTGGATCTTTAATTAATTTTATTGAACCAGACAAAGAAGTTTCTTTTTTACCTCTTTTAAATTTTAATTCAACATTATAATCACCTGCCAATGCCATAGGGCCTGGAGGGCTTCCTACTTCATTGGGAACAGCACCATTATGATTCATATCCCAAAGAAATCTGTTTGTTCCAAGATTAACTTTCAAATTATTATTTTCAGTTGAATAATCCCGCACTAATTTACCTTTAGTATCTGTAATAGTAATACTTGCATCATCAACTCTTTCATTATCTTCATTAATATAAAAATAAATTGGAACTCCGTCAGGTGGATTTTCACCTGAATCAAGCATAGTTGTAACTTTTTCACCTTTTTCATTTTTTTTGGTTTCAAACATTGCAGGATAACCAAGACTAACCATATATTTTTTACCTACAGCTTCAAACATATCCATTCCCGAATGTTTTCCAATAAATTGCTGAATCGCATTGGGCTTAACTCTGTATGAAGGGGCAGGATCAAGTATAAAATCCTTTAAATGAACTTTACCATCATTTAATTGTTGAATTGCTGAAATATCATCTAATATCCAAAATGACCTTCCATTGGTAGCCAATACAATACTGTCTTCCTTAATCGCAATATCATAAACAGGAACAACAGGTAAATTCGAATTTGCCCTAAACCAAACTTCACCATTACTCAAAGTTACATAAAGACCTGTTTCGGTACCTACATACAAAATATTAGGATCTTTTGGATCTATGCGAATTGATCGGGTAATCTCATTTTCAGGAAAACTTTTATCAATTCTAGTCCACGTTTTACCATAATCAGTAGTTTTAAAAATCATTGGATGATATTCATCTAATTTATACCTAGTAGCAACCATATAAGCAGTAGATTTGTCATGAGGAGATAAATCTATTGTTTGTACCCTTGACCATTCAGGTAAATCTGGAGGGGTAATGTTATTCCATGTTTCTCCCTCATTATATGTAATATGTATTAATCCATCATCACTACCAACCCATATAACGCCTTTTTCAAATATTGATTCTGCAAATGAAAAAATAGTGCAGTATTCATCATTTTCTATACCTGCAGTGTTATCAGTATTTCCCATTTTAGTCATATCGTTTCTAGTTAGGTCAGGACTGATTTCTGCCCAGGATTGTCCTTCATTTGTAGATTTAAATACTTTATTACCAGCAACATAAATAGTTTTTGAATCATGAGGTGAAATAAAAATTGGATAAGTCCAATTAAATCTATATTTTGAAGGTTCGCCAGACTTTCTTGCATGGATTACTGGCCATACTGTAATTAGTTTTGATTGTTCGTTAGTATGATCATATTTAAATAAAGAACCACCTCCGCCAGGAGAACTTCCTATAGCTCCTGAATAAACAATATTTGGATCATCTGGATCTGTTACTATCCATCCACTCTCTGAAGATCCGGGAGAATAAGTGTCCATAAATGGGATAATACCTTTATCAGATCTAGATGGGACACTTATTGCGCCATTATCTTGCTGAGTTCCATAAACTCTATAAGGAAACTGATTATCAACATGAACATGATAAAATTGAGAAGTTTTCTGATTATAAATTGTTGACCAGCTTTCCCCACCATTAAGAGTTACACAAGCACCTCCATCATTACCTTCAATCATTCGGTTACTATCATTTGGATCTATCCATAGACCATGGTTATCGTTATGTGGCACAGTAACCTGATCAAATGTTTTTCCACCGTCTATAGATTTTAAACATAACAAATTTAATATCCAAACAGTATCAGCATTACTTGGATCAGCATAAATGTGATGATAATACCAGGGACGCCCTAATAAATGAGGCTCATCTGCAGTAAGTTCCCAACTTGATCCATAATCTTCAGATCTATATATACCACTGCCATTCTGAGCTTCTATAATTGCCCAAATTCTTCCTTCTTTTGCAGGGGAAATAGCAAGTCCAATTTTACCTTTAATATCTGAATCAGGTAAGCCTATATTCTGAGAAATATTCTCCCAGCTATCTCCTCCATCTCTAGTTATATAAATGCCTGTTTCCTCACCACCACTTTCTAATGTCCAAAAACTTCTTTGAACCTGATACATTGATGCCATCATAATTCTTGAATTGTTAGCATCCATACTTAAATCTACAGCTCCAGTTTTATTACTAACAAACAAAACTTTCTCCCAATTTTCCCCGCCATCACTTGACCTAAATACACCTCTTTCATCATTAGGTCCAAAAGCATGTCCCAATGCAGCAACATATACCAAGTCAGCATTATTAGGGTCTATTCGAATTTTAGATATATGCTTGGTGTCATTTAATCCTATATTTTTCCAAGTCCTCCCACCATCTGTGGTTTTATACACCCCATCACCATAAGATAAATTACCTCGTATACATGATTCCCCTGTACCAACATATATAACATTTGGATCAGAATCAGATACAGCTATTGCTCCAACAGATGCGCTTCCAAAATATCCGTCAGAAATATTATGCCATGAAATTCCAGCATCATTGGTTTTCCATACTCCACCAGCACAGGCACCAAAATAAAATTCTGCTATATTAGTCGGATGTCCAGCAACTGCTAGTACTCTTCCTCCTCTAGCTGGCCCTATACATCTCCAGTGTAAATTATTTATTACATTATCTTTTACTGATGAATTCATATTTTCCTTCCTAAAATAAAGATGATTAAAATAACATAATCATTCTCATTGATAGTGAGTAATATCATTATAATTTTTTTTACTTTTGTCCACCCTTAATCTGTTTTTATTGAATTATATTTCTATATATTGTAATATTTTCAAAATATAAAATGATGAAATACCCATTTCAAGAAATAATATATTATTGTTATATGATATTGCTATAAATATAATAAATTTAAGATTATCGCCTTAGTAAATTTAAATTAGGAGCATTTATTTTGTATAAATTATTAAGAAAACTTACAGGAAAATTAATAAAGTATTTTGGAATATTTTATACCTTAGGCATAATACTAAATCTGATTGATAAATCTAAGTACAAGAAGAAAAAAAAGAAAGATTTAAAAAATTAGAATTGAAATTAAATAAAATGAAAAAATATATTAGAACAATATCAAATTACCCAATAAAAGGTGTTCAATTCAGAGACATTACAACAATTCTGAAAAATTCGGATAATTTTTCAGAATTGATTAATCAAATGACTGAACCTTGGAAAAATGAAAAAATTGATGCTATTTTAAGTGTCGAATCAAGGGGATTTATTATGGCAGGAGCAATAGCTTATAATTTAAAAACTGCTTTTATTCCACTCAGAAAACCTGACAAATTACCTGCAGACACTTACAGTGTTTCGTATACTATGGAATATGGAACTACAGAAATGCATATTCATCAAGATGCTTTGGATGGGCACACAAATCTCCTTATTATAGATGACTTATTAGCAACTGGTGGCACAACAATGGCTGCCATTGAATTAATAAAAAAATTCAAAAATAAAAATATAATAGGGGCAGGATTTATGATTAATTTGCCAGAATTAAATGGCGAACAAAAACTAAAAGAAATAGGTGTAAAGATTCATTCACTAATGAACTTTTGATTTTATAGTTCTAAATATAAATATTTAGAACTATAAAAAACCCCCTCTCAATTTATCGAGAGGGGGTTTTTTATAGTTCTTATTTAATCAAGTTTTTAATTAAATTTATTTAGTTAGTTTATTTTTTAGCTTTAATTAAAGCTAAGCCACGTGAAACGGACCAAATTACTATCAGTAAGAAGCTGATTGAGGAAATTTTACTTGCAAGTTCTATGCTTGCTACTTGATTTATAACTAAATTAGCTATAACTAGAATTAATCCTGCAATTAATGCAAGCCATCCCAATGGAATGAAAGATAAAGCTCCTTTGGCATCGCTTCCACGATAAGCTATTCCTATCGAGATCCATCCAATTCCAGCTAACAAGCTACCAATTGTATTGGCCGCAACATTTGCTGCTTGTGTGAATCCTGCTGCAATTGCAACAGATTGTGCTGCCCCAGCTAGAGCCACTGCTCCTGCCTGAGCTGCTGCTGCTGCTGCTGCATTTCCCGCTGCCGCCGCTGCTCCTGCCTGAGCTGCTGCTTTGCCTGCTCCGGTACTATATTCAACAAATTTGTCACCCATCTCAATTAATGCAAAACCAAGTCCTGTGCTTACTACCCATACTAAAATTGCTGTCATGATACAATAAATTCCAATACTTTCGGCAGTGCCGGCAGCAGTACCACGAGTACTCATAAGCCCTGCAGCATGAACTGTTAGCCCAACTGCGATAAGTATCAGTGCAATACTAAAATTTGTGCCATTAGTAGAGCTGTTTGTTAAAATAATTTGGATTTCATCAGCTTTTGTATTAAATCCTATGGCTAATTGCCATAAAATATAGCCTACAATTGCTGCTAATATTCCTAAAGATAAAGTTAAACCTGTACCTCTTGAACTCATAATATAAACCTCCTTTGATAGTTATATTAATCAACATAATTATTAGCACTATACCCCTTTGGACAAGAAGTGTAAACTAACCATTACTAAAGTGAATTAGAATTATCGGTAATACTAAGAGTAGAAAATGTACTTAACCAGATTATATTTACGAACTATGAACTGGGAGGTTTATAAGTAATTTCTTTTGCTATGTTTAAAGCTTCTAACAAATCATCAATAGGCATTAATGGTGATATTTTTAATGCACTCACTGAACCGGTACTTGAAATTGCAATCGAAGCTGCTGCAATAGTTTTATCATCCGGAGCTTCAACTATTGCAATCATGTCATACTCCCCAAGAGTAGCATAACCTTCAATTAATTTTACACCTGAAGGTTCAGGCATAGCTCAAACCACTTCTAATCTATTTTGTGGATTTGATATTTGAGCGCCCCATGCATCTTGTGAATAAGATATTTGCCAAAGATAACGTGCCATTTTTTATCTCCTTTTTTTAATTTGTAAATTTAGAATATTGTGTGAAAATATTCCCTATAAATAATGTAATATATATATAATTTAATATCATTAAATATTCTTATGGGATTACCTGATAAATCAAAAATAGCAAAATTACAAGTTGAACATAATCGAATAATATGGGATCAACTTAATATTGGAATCAAACAATTAATTTTATATTCTGGGTCATTATTTCCCTCAGTTAAAAATCAAACAACATTTAAGGGGATCGATTTTTCAAAATTAAAATTCCCAATATTAAAACGTTATATGCAAGAAGGCGGGGATGAATATGGCAATCCTTTTGAACCTAATATTTTTGATGAGCTACTTGGAGGTTTTTCCGAAGATGATATTTTAGCTTTGTCAAAGCCTGCTTACCCTATTGAAGAAGTTTGTGGACAAAATATTTGTCCAACATGTACACCTGGGAAATTTTAAGTCTTATTTAATGTATAATAATTACATTAAATAAAAGGATTAAATAATGGAAATTGTAAGTCTAGTTCTTCTTGTATTAATAATCGGATGTTTATTCAATGCAATTTTTGTAGTAAAACAACAAACAACTGCAGTGGTTGAACGTTTCGGTAAATTTGTCAGAACATCATCTCCTGGTATTAACATAAAAATCCCTTTCGTTGAAAGGATATCTGGTAGATTAAGCATGCGTATTAGGCAATTGGATGTACCAGTTGAAACAAAAACTGAAGATAACGTGTTTGTCAAAGTATCTATATCTGTTCAATTTTTTGTATTGGATAAAAAAGAATTTGAAGCATTTTACAAACTAGATAATACTGAACAACAAATCACATCTTATGTTTTCGATGTCGTCAGAGCAAGAGTTCCTAAGTTA
>Ga0310123_10004400_pt1 | contig 10668 bp, 12 predicted proteins | sample CB6_AW_1057_MG_FD_203505 | JGI IMG/M metagenome (GOLD analysis project Ga0310123, IMG submission 203505) | Marine microbial communities from Western Arctic Ocean, Canada - CB6_AW_1057 | ecosystem: Environmental > Aquatic > Marine > Oceanic | place: Canada: Western Arctic Ocean | collected...
ATTTAGTAATTTATGGTTTTGAAACTGACTCTAACAAAGTAAAGGGTTTGAGTGACGGGTGGTGGGGCGATAGCGTTGCCTCGCCACCCGGCCGACGACAACCAAACCAATCCAGTCGAGATGAGCACGATGGATGCGAGCCTTGCAAGTCAAACAGCGCTTACTGACTTTCTGAACGACGGTAGCCACTACGACGCCCTGCACGATAAGTTATCGGAAGACGTCGAGTTCTGGGTGCGAAGGGCTCACCGATGCGGCGGCACAATGTTTGAACTCAGTTGTGGCACCGGCCGGATCTCCATTCCGATGGCCAACTCAGGCATCCCAGTGGTCGGCATCGATAGCTCCGAGGCATTTCTGCAACACGCCGCACGCAAGGTCGCTGGTCGCGACGTCAAAGTGACATGGCGGCAGGGAGACTTTCGTAGCTTCTCGCTCGGAGAACGCTTTTCTCTGGTGACGTTCCCCTTCCGCAGTGTCTCGGTGCTGCTCAGCGGTGGTGAGCTGAATTTCTGTTTTGGCTGTGTTCGGCGTCACTTACAGCAAGAAGGTCTGTTCATCTTGGACGCATTCAAACCGTTCTCCGTGCCACCCTTGGCTAATTCCTCGAGCTTCGCGTATTTGGGTCCGAATCAGAATGGCATGATCGAGGTACAGTGTCAGAAAGCATATGACGTACAGTCGAGGGTCCAGACGGCAACCTTCCAATTCAGTCCATCTGGGCACCGCCGGGAACTCAAGCTATGCCTTCATACAACCGAGCAGCTTGTTGACACCCTTGAGGCCTAAGGATTCCAATTGATCGAACACTTGGGCAGCTACGAGGAAACGCCCTACCTTGCGGAATCGCCCTATCAGTTGCTCGTTGCGACGGATGGCGGGGCGTAAGCGAGGGTTTATCGTGCTGCAAGAATGGTGCAGCATTCAATCGCGGGGCGAATGGTTCAGGCCGTCACGACGAGGTGATCGCGGTGAATGACTTCGACATAGGGTAGGCCGCCCAGAACCTCGACGATCTGCTCGGTTCGTTTGCCGGCGACGATGCGCGCGGTTTGGGAATCGTAATTGGTCAATCCCCGTGCGAATTCTTTCCCTGTGGCGTCGACCAGCGTCACGACTTCGCCCTTGGCGAAATCGCCGTCGACGGCGGTGACACCGATCGCCAGCAGCGACCGGCCCAGCTTTTCGATGGCATGGCGGGCACCCTCGTCGAGAACGTAACGCCCTTGGGGAACCACCGTGTAGCCGATCCAGCGTTTCCTGGCCGCCACGCTGGCCCCTTTGGCCACAAACAGCGTCCCCACTTCTTGGCCGGCCAGAATGTCATCGAGCACATTCGGCGACGTCCCGTCGGCAAGGATGACGTTTTCGCCGACGGCGGTCGCCATCCGCACCGCTTCGAGTTTCGTCTGCATACCGCCCGTTCCTCGGTTGCTGCGCTCGGGGACCACGAGATCCAGCAAGGAATTGTCCCACTGCTCGACGAGCGGAATCAGCCGGCTGCCGGGCTGACGCGGATCGCCGTCGAATAGTCCCTGTACCACCGAAAGAATGACCAGCAGCGGCTCGGGCAGCAGATTTGTGACCATCGCGGCCAGATGGTCGTTGTCGCCGAATTTGATCTCCTCGATGCTGACCGTGTCGTTCTCGTTGACGATGGGCACCACCCCGTACTCGAACAGCGTGTACAGCGTGTTTCGCACGTTGAGATAACGATCGCGGTGATTGAAGTCGTCGGCCGTCAACAGCAATTGGGCCGCGTGATAGCCATGTTTCCGCAGTGAGTCGTCGTACAGACGGATGAGATGGGCCTGTCCGGCGGCCGCGGCCGCCTGCAGATGCGGAAGATCCCGGGGACGTTTTCCCAACGCCAGCAACCCCAGACCGGCCCCCACGGCACCACTGGAGACGACGACGACCTGCAGGCCCGATTCACGGACGTGGTGAATCTGCTCGGCCAGATCGGCGATCCGGTCCACATCGAGCGAGTCATCTTCGCTCGCCAGCACGTTCGTGCCGATCTTCACGATCAGCGTCTTTGCGGTCTCGATGACTTCGCGTCGCAAAAGATTGACCATGTCACCCATCAGTGTCGGTCACCAAAATCGTCCAAATTACACTGTCCCTAAATACTCCGCAGTCAGCGCGCCAATTATCTGGTTCGTGTGGAACTGTCGAGTGTAAAGGACTTCTTCGATATTTATTTGGTATTTACTAAAAATGTTCGGCAAGCGGAAGCGTGACGTGGCCGACGGTTTCGGTTCTACTTGCAAACTAGAGTTTTCCAGATTCCCTTCCGAGTCGCCGGCTGACCGATTCAAACTTGAGCTTGAGCACTATCCAGCGAGCACTCATTTCCGCCGGTCTGTACAGGGAAGACGATTTCCGAACACAACCAAATCTCCAATCACTCACAAATGATCGCCACAACGCAATCAACGCCGATTTCGCACCGAAAAGGGTTGATCTCAATTGGCCGGTCAGCCACAATCAGAAGGAGTTGCGGATTGAAATATCCGTAGAGTGCCCGGCGCGGTGTCAGCCAAACGTTCAGCGGATCGCTTTCAAGGGAAAGAAACTTCGATGTGCAAGATCGTGGTGCCGTTATCATTCCGTTTGTGGCTGCTGATGTTGACGGCTCTGGTCTGGGGTTGTGGGTCCGAAACGGCTCCGGCTCCCTCCAACGCCGGTCCCGGTGAGGGGAAGCAGAATCTGGCCGCTGTGCCAAAACGGCCTGTCAAAAGCGACAAATCCAACAAAGCCAAGGCTCCCGCTTCGTCCTATCAAGAGAATGCCGAAGGCCAGTATGTGATCCAGCGGGAAAACGACGCAGACAGCGTGGCAGACGACGACGGCGAAATCACATCTGAGGAGCCGGGTTCCGTTCCCGACGATGTGGCCAAATGGTCGCCCGATCATTTACGGAAGGCTGCCCGAAATAGAGACGACCGGCTGAAAGCAGCGATCGAGCATCAGAACACCAACTCGCCGAACGATCCGAAGGTTGCCCTGCTATTGAAAGAGTTGCTGTCGATTATTACGGATACGGGCAAGGAAGTGCCGTCGGGCAAGGATGGCGAAAACAACGTCCGCGATAAGAAACAACGCGCGGAAGAACGTATAAAAGCCAAACAGAGAAAATTGCGAGAATTGCAACAAGCCTCTTCCGAGGACGGAGGCGCCTCGCTGATCACAGCCGACGACCTGGCGGCGGCCCGTCTCGGGGGGCTTTTTTTTAAATCGTTGGGTGATACCGACCGCGATCGTGGCCCTGCCGATGGCTTCGTGAAAATGATCGTTGGCGGACTGGCCCAGAACGGTACCTCGCAGGCTTATGAAACTCTAGCCGGTTTGCTTTCGAGCGAGATCAAAACGACGGTCGATGAGCAAACCCTTGCGGAATGGGTGCTGTTGGCTGCCGTGGAGAATACGGACGGCGAAGACCACCCGGCGGATGTACTGCTCAACCAGATTTTGACGTCGTCCCTTGAGTTAAGCGCGGAAAAAGACCGGGAACTGCAGCAGCAGACCATCGGTATTCTCTCCGAGATCGCAGCATCGGTCATGGACCAGCTTTTGGGCATTCCGACGGAGTCGGACTCAAAACAGGGGGAGGACGGTGAGTCCGACGACGTTGGCTCGGGCAAGGATGGCGAAAACAACGTTCGCGATAAGAAACAACGCGCGAAACAACGCGCGGAAGAACGTATAAAAGCCAAACAGCGAAAATTGCGAGAATTGCAACAAGCCTCTTCCGAGGACGGAGGCGCCTCGCTGATCACAGCCGACGACCTGGCGGCGGCCCGTCTCGGGGGGCTTTTTTTTAAATCGTTGGGCGGTAGCGGACGGGGGTCGGCACGATTGCAGAAAGACGAGCCGCGAGTGATGGATGCGGCTGCTGCCTCGCAGGCGATCCGATTTCTGTGGAAGCGGGACCTTCTGCAACTCGTTGAAGCACGAACCCGCAATGTCAAGGATTTTGCTGACGCGGAGGCCGGAATCCTGTTGCTGGCAGGATCGTTGCCGGTGCCTTTAATCCGCAGGGCTACCTACGACCTTTTGCAGAGACGCTGGCTGCGCGGTGCTGGCCCGCTGCGCTACCACCAACTCTACAGTTCGGTTGTACGCGATCCCGGTCTGCTGATTGTGTTGAAGTTGACCCCTCGAGTGCAACTACAGGAAACGTCTAAGGACGTCCGCATTGATCAGCAGCGCCGCGCTGCGGCCTCGCAAACAAATCGTGAGATACAGGCTAAGGCGTCATGGCTGACCACCTCGGCAAATCTGATTCGTGCCCTCAACGAACGGATGTTTGTCGCCGCGCAGGCAGCCGATTCCTCTGAATCGGACTTGAGTCTTTTTCCGGTCAAGATTCCCCAAGAGGCGCAGATCAAAGCCGAGTACCACCTGAGCTGGCCGGACGATGTGCAAGACCGAATCGGTGATCGGGATCCGGGCCCACTTGTCATTCATTATCTGAGGATGGAAATCGTCGGTTCGGCTGCAGCGAAGAAATCTTTTCTGTATTATAAGAGTCGATTGAAACGCGGCACGAGGCATCATCAGTTTTTAGGCTACCAGTGGCTGGATAAGTTAACTAAGATCCCACAAACTGGTCACCGGCGGTCGATCGACATCGTTTTGACACACCTTGGTGAAGATTTACTGGATGATCAATACGGCAATGGCAGCGGCGGCGGTGCGAGTCTTCGCAGAAGACCCCGATCAGGCGACGTTCAGGATAAAAACCGGTTTTCGATCGACTTTCTAACCATCGAGATTCCGGACCCAAGACCGCCTCGCACTGCAGCGAGGTGAGTTCCGTAGATCCCCGTCCGCTCTCCGTTGGCCGACGGCTCGTCGGGAGACTCCGAGCAGACGACACCGATTCTGTGGACCGGCCGGCTCTGAAAAAGATGGTTTTTTCGCAAAGGTTGTAGAAAAACGGATATTAGCCTGCCCGGCTGTGCAACTTTTGGCGGGGTGTTATTGCAGACGACGAACTTCCTGCGGCACGAGGTTGGCGGAAAGTTTCAAAAAGTCTGACTGACGGGGGGGCGTGTGTGAGCGTACTGGTGACCGGCGGAGCGGGGTACATCGGTTCGCACGCTGTCCGGCAGTTGGTGATCGGTGGACAATCGGTCGTCGTCGTCGATCACCTTGGTCGGGGGCACCGAGATGCCGTACATGCCGCGGCAACGTTCTACGAAGCGGACATTGCCGATACCAGGCGACTCGAACAGATTCTACGCGACCACGCAGTTGACTGCGTGATGCACTTTGCCGCTTGGAGCTTAGTCGGTGAATCGGTCGTCGATCCGGGCCGATATTACCGAAACAATACGGCCGGGAGCATGGCGCTTCTGGATGCAATGGATCGCGCCGGCGTGAAGCGGATGGTCTTCAGTTCCACGGCGGCCACGTATGGAATTCCGGATGAAATTCCGATTTTAGAGACGACGATGCAACGTCCGATCAATCCGTATGGCTGGTCGAAGTTGTTCGTCGAGCAGATGCTGCGGGACAAAGCCATCGCCGACCCTGATTTCGGCTGTGTTTGCCTGCGATATTTCAACGTCGCCGGCGCCGCTTCCGATGGAAGTCTCGGGGAAGATCACGATCCGGAAACGCATCTGATTCCGATCGTGCTTCAGCCGGCATTGGGACAGCGGGAGCAGGTCACCGTTTTCGGGACAGATTACGACACCGACGACGGCACCTGCATTCGCGATTACATTCACGTCGAAGATTTGTGCGAGGCACACATCATCGCGATGGCGGCGATACAGCCGGGACACGCCCGCTTTTACAACCTCGGCATCGGCCGCGGATTTTCCGTCCGGAATGTTATCGGAGCGGCCCGGCGTGTCACCGGCGGCAACGTTCCGGTCGAGTTCGGAGACCGACGCCCCGGGGATCCTCCGGTCCTGATCGCCTCGGCGGAGAAAATCGAGCGAGAACTGGGTTGGCGAGCGAAAATCACCAACCTCGATGAAATCATCGCCAGCGCCTGGAATTGGTTTCGACGACAACCCAATGGTTATTCAGACTGATCGAAGGCAACAAGATCATCACTGAAACGGTGATCGCGAATCGGATTCGATTTCGGGGCTGCGGTGGATAGTAGCGTTTGGCCTGCTTATTTTCTGAAGTGGTCTGCGACCGTTGCTCAAACACAACACCATCATTGCTCTTGGTGAAAAAGTGCAACGGCAATCGATGAGCAAACCACGTCGCCGCCGAGCCGGTAGCGACCGGCCCATCCTATCTGCGGCTCTTCGGCAGCTTTGCTTTCTCAACCCCGCCGTCTTTATTTGCGGCCCAAAGCCGAGCGCTCGACATTTCAGGGCGCGTCGCCACAAAATCGAAATGATGGTACGACGTTCGCTATTTGAGGAGCGGATCGCACGCCGCCAGACGGCCGAAGACATAGGCTTGGCTACACCCACCCGGTTCGGAGACCAAGCGATGCTCGACCAACCCCAACTGTGGGATCGGCTCAAAGAGGAGTGAGACGACGTCGTTGCCTCGAGTGACGACGACAATCCGTTCCGTCGCTGGCTCTGGGTGCGGACCTGGTGGAAGTATTTCGGACGGGACAGATCCTTGGCGATTTTGCTAGCCCGCGAGGATGGTCGCCTACATGGAATCGCACCGTTGTTTCTCGCAGCCCGAGCGCTTCCATTCGTCCGCGGAGGCGTAGGGTTTCTGGGCGCCACAGATGTTTGTTCGGAGTATCTGGGCCTGATCATTCGGCGAGGCTATGAAGAGCGGATCGTTCCGGCGTTCATGCAATTCCTATTCGACCACTGGGGCGACTCTTGGGATGTGCTGCGTTGGACCGCTATCCTTGCTAACAGCCCTCAGATCACGTTGATCGACGAGTTTATCGAGCGGCGGCATCTTTCGGCGGTGAAACGGGATGGTGTGATGAATCATCTGGTGCAGCTCGCCAGCACGTGGGACGCCTGTTGCGCTGCCCTTCCCTCAAAACACCGGGGGAAACTGCGGCGAATCACTCCGTGAGTTTGAAACCCGAGAAGACGTTGAGTTGGAAGTCGTCGAGAACACGGGTCAATTATCTCGTTGCTGGGACGAACTGCGGGATCTGAACAATCGCCGCCGGGCAGAACTGGGTCAGCAGGGATGTTTTGTCGATCCGCGGTTCGACGCCTTTCACACTGAGCTGGTCCGTGAATACGCTCGTCGGGAGATGTTGGTTCTCGGAGTGCTTCGGGTGGCAGGGCGTGCCGTTGCCGGCTGCTACGGAATCCGACTCGGCGAAACTGTGTACGAGTATCAGCGGGGCAGCGATCTGGAATGGATCAAACTGCGGCCGGGTCATGCTTTGCAGTTTTTTCTGTTCGAACGGATGATCCTCCGGGGTGTTCGCACCTGGGATTATCTGCGCGGAGATTACCGTCATAAACGCGATTGGAGCAACGGCGCTCGGCACAGTATCGACTTCGTGATTTCCGCTCCACGTCGGGTCCCGTTGGCTCGGTGAGTTGCGAAGAAACGGCCGCTGATGAGCCTCCCGGCCTGCGGATGACGGCCGCGTGGAAGTCTCCCTCCCGAGCGGCGCAATAGTTCGGAAATCATTGCAGAACCGCCACCCAACGGGTCGCGGGCACCCACTCAAAACTTATTGAACAAACCACGACCCCGCAATTCTCACAAAGGATTCATCGGTTAAGTCAGCGAGGGAAACCGGGAAATTCACCGGCCGTTCCGGTTGCTCTCGAAAAATTGTGCTGCCATGGTGGATTCTGTTTGTCCGGCAGGGGCTTTCGCGATAGGATGAGAAGCGGCAGGAACCGCCAACGTCGTAGCCAGCACTTAGGTCGTGCATCGGCTTGTGTCGTGAGCCCGCATGATTTACTAAAGGATTTCACCACGAAGGCACGGAGCAAAGGACTGATGCCATCGCTTGGCTGATCGGCAGCTTGACAGTCTGTTTTTCATCATCACAAAGTATGGCGACGTATCCTAAAAACACATTTGTCGTTTGACAAATCTCCGTGACTCCGTGATGAATGCTTCGGGTTAGGTGATCTCATTCCTGATCGGAGTCCTGATGATGATGTCCGACTCACCGCTCTCCGCAACGCCGAGACGGCTCGCGTCACTGGACGCCTACCGCGGATTGATCATGCTTTTGATGGCTTCGGGCGGCTTTGCCTTGGCCCGGACGTTAGACCGGCATCCGGAGATTGTGACGCAATACGAGGGTCAGTCGTTCGACTTGCTCTGGCAGACGCTGTGGGACAGACTCTCGTACGAATTCAGCCATGTCGAGTGGACCGGCTGCTCACTGTGGGACCTCATTCAGCCGTCGTTTATATTTATGGTTGGCGTGGCGATGCCATTCTCGTATGCCAAACGCGAGTTCGCCGGTCATTCCGGACTGCGGATGTTCGCCCATGCCATCGTGCGGTCGTTGGTGCTGATTCTTCTGGCCGTATTCCTTTCGTCCAACGGCAGTCGGCAGACAAATTACATCTTCACCAACGTGCTGGCTCAAATCGGACTCGCTTACCCGTTTGTCTACTTGCTGCATCGCCGGAATTTTGTGATCCAACTGTTGGCGCTGGCCGGAATCTTGGGCGGTTACTGGCACTATTTCTACAACTACACCATTCCCCAGGCCGAACAAGACCAAGTCCGAACGTACCTTGTTGAGGAGCTGGAACTCGAACTCAACAAGCAGCAGGAACTTGACCAGTTCAGCGGGCTGTCGGCACACTGGAACAAACACACCAACGCGGCTGCCGCGTTCGATCGGCGATTTCTCAGCCGGTATCCCCGAGAAGAAGAACCGTGGTACGGCCGCACCTACTGGATCAACCGCGGCGGTTATCAGACGCTGAACTTCGTCCCGTCGATTGCGACGATGCTACTGGGCGTTATGGCCGGCATTCTGCTGCGCAGCGGGCGAAGTGACGACAAGAAACTGCTCTGGCTGTTGATTGCCGGGGGCCTCTGTTTTGTGACGTCCATGTCGATCGATACGAACATCTGGCCGGTGAAAATCAGCGGCTGCGACTGGAGTTTGTGCCCGATCGTCAAACGTATTTGGACGCCCAGTTGGGCCGTCTTCAGTGCCGGCTGGACGTTCTGGATGTTGGCCGTGTTGTACTGGATTATCGACAAGCGGGGCTACAAGCGATGGGCCTTTCCGCTCGTGGTGGTCGGCATGAATTCGATTGTCATGTACTGTATGTCGCAACTGATCAAGCCCTGGGTCGGCAAGTCGCTGAAGATTCACCTCACGTCGCTCGACATGGTGTTAGGCTGGGGAGACGGCGGCGCCCATCACTGGTGGGAAAACGGGATCAGCTTCTATCTCTTCGACGACAGCTACGCGTATGCTGACATCTGGCAGAACACGGCACGCGTGTTTGTTCTGTGGCTGATCTGCCTGTGGTTGTACCGGCGAAAGATTTTCGTGCGGATTTAGCGCGTTATCGCCCTCCTTTTCACCCAGAGACGGAAGAGCCCAGGGTTCGAGCCGGGTGTGCGGCTTAAATGGAGACATAACTATGCGTCGAAGTGCTTTGGTGATGGGCATTCTCTCGTCGGCAACTCTCATGTCGTTGACGTTCGAGGCGGCTGGCACCCCTCAGCAACCCGTGCCGGCAGCGCTCCAAGACGACACCCAAGCACGTAACGACGAGTCCAAGCCAGCCGGCGTCGTTGTTCGTGTGGCGGCGGTTTCCTTCGTTCCGAAGAAATTCGATCTCGAAGGCAACGCCCGTCGGCTCGAACGCGCCTTCCGCCAGGCTAGCCAAGGCGGAGTGCAGCTTGCCGTCGCCCCGGAAGGAGCACTGGACGGCTACGTGGTGAACGAAATCATCGCGGGCCAGGCAGCCGAGAAAAAGATGAACGACGTGGCTGTCCCGATCGACCATCCAGTCATTTGGCGTTTCCAATGCTTGGCGCTTGAATTGGAGATGTGCCTGGTGTTCGGCTTTGCCGAGTGGATTAAGGGCGACGTGTTTAATTGCGCGGTTTTTATTGACAACGAGGGGAATATCCGCGGCACGTATCATAAAATGCAGTTTGCTGAAGGATATCATTCGTCGTGGTGGTTCAATCGGCTGGGGCGCCAAAGCCGCGCGTTCGATACACCGTATGGTCGCTGCGGCATAATGATCTGCAATGATCGTTGGAACCCACAGCTCGCTCGGATCCCCGTGTTGGACGGGGCGCAATTCCTGGTGATTCCCGCGTTTGGCTCGCGTTCCAAGGCACAAGACGAGGCGGTGCTGAGCCGTGGACGCGAAAACGGAGTTCCCGTCGTTGAGGCGAATGTCGGCGTGACGCTGGTGGTCGACGGGAATCGCATCGTTGCGGTCGATCGCCGCGAAGAAGGCGTCACATTCGGCCAGATCACGATTCCCGCCCTGGCGCAGCCACAGCCCGACGAACGGGACCGCCTCGAGCGCGAGTTTCTCAAGTTGCGCGAAAAGGAGATGCAGCTCCGCTATCAAAGAACTTTGGGACGTCTGAAGAAACGATAATAGTCGGCAGGCGCCACCGGTCATCCAAAACCGCGTGTGTTGAGCATCGAGGACGGAGTCCCCGCACAGGTTCCCCAGATTCTCGGTCAAAGGGGACACGAAGTTCACCTGGCGAGTCCCTATCGTTTCGGCAGCATGCAGGGGA
>Ga0310123_10004401_pt1 | contig 10666 bp, 18 predicted proteins | sample CB6_AW_1057_MG_FD_203505 | JGI IMG/M metagenome (GOLD analysis project Ga0310123, IMG submission 203505) | Marine microbial communities from Western Arctic Ocean, Canada - CB6_AW_1057 | ecosystem: Environmental > Aquatic > Marine > Oceanic | place: Canada: Western Arctic Ocean | collected...
CGGCTGTCCACTCGCATTGGAACGAGCTGCACTCAGATGGGCGCTTATTATAGATGCCGCACCCACCCCGTTTTCGCTTCTTGGGCAGCTTGAGATGTGGGCATTCTGTACACTTGGGTTTTTGCAGCGATGGGATGGCTAGCGTAGTACAACATTCTGTGCAGGAACCGCAGGAACGTAACTTCATGCTCCGATACTCGCTGTTACAGGCTCGATGTCTGATAGTGCTATCCACGAGTAGTCCTCTTCCGGCCAGAGCACCCAAGCTCCGGGTCCCTCAGACATCCTGAAGGCACCCACACATACGAGGCCCACTCTAGCCGGGTCATCTCTGTCTACAACTAACGATCCCACACCTATACATCCTATGATTGATTTCTCACTCTTCTCCACGTCGCATCACCTCCATCACGCATGCTATGGGCACGCGTACTTTCTCCTCACCTACCAGCACCTCTATCAAGGGTATTTCCAATTTTCTAAACTTGCCTGTCTCCGGGTCGAGGGCGCCTCCCGAGCCTGGTGCCTTTATCCGACGCGCATCAACGACTAAGCCGGACACTATCCGTGTCCGGGGAAGGGAATTGTGCGCATCCGGACTTCCTGGCACACGCAACCACTCGGGGCTGGCAACCATTAGATGACCTTTAAGACTCCGATACAGCGTTAACTTTACCAAATCGCCTATTTGAACATCAAGTTTCGGTCGTTTCCAATCTCCTATGTCGATCTCTAACCTACGCACGGGCATGCCATCGGCAGAGCCATATGACCAAATCATTTGCCGTGTTAAACATCGGATGGGCACTATTGCGAACCGCTAGATTTCGACGAAGCCAATTGACGTTTCGTTCCGATCCATCGTTGCGTGACGAAGGGACGTCCATCATGTCAAGCAGCGTAGTAAGTGCCGCTCGACGACGTTCCACGTCGTCATCTGTGATTTCAAACCAGTTAACCTTTTCTAAACCGCGGACCATAAAGCCCTCCTTACATGTATATTATACACTGTTTGTCGACAACTTGCACATATAGGGATCAATACACTTAGGTATAGCCACACTAACCACCTCTACTTGTTCTCTGTATTCTACTTCTGAATGAAATTCACTGTTCCAGTACACAACGGGCGACTGACATGTCACCAAACCCTCCGCATCGAGCTCTTCAATGAAGCCCACGATAATGCCTGTTTGATTAGCCCAATGATCAATTTCTGATCCTCTAGTTGGACCGTACGGTACAGATCTGACTAAGTCACCCACTTTCATGTGATTACCCGTAGCTTGAGTTCGATACAATTATAACCAGAATAGTTGATGTTTATATTTTCTTGCACAGGAAAATTTACATGCGCATGAAATTTCGTCTAAGACCCAAGTAACAGAAGGAGACAGCCTGATAAATATGACGCGGCCTCACTAGGGGCGGTAGCTCTTTCATGGTAGGGGGCCACTCTTCATACATTTCCATTTCGCTTCTTCTTGGAGGAGAAAACTCATCTCCGGAGTGCCATTCTTTTATTTTTGTGATCTTCCAATTGGGTTCCCATATCACCACACCCCAAGCAGTCTTCTCTGAAGACGTCAGCAATTGACCCCTCTCATTATAGAGAGATAGCGTCACGGACGTGTATCTTTTTCCAACAGCGACATGAGTCAGCAGAGTCCAGTGCTTGTTCTTTACACCACACGCTAATGCGTCTTTGGCGTAATTGCATTTTTTATATCCTTGCATGTATTTGATGTTATGACGGTCGTAAGATCGCACGACTCCATCCCATCTTCGCGGAGAAGAGAAAGAATGAAAACGTGTCTCTAGAGAATAAGTTCTAGACGCATGCTGTGATATCAGTACGTTCAAATCAGCGCTAGTTCCAGTAGACCCATCTGGCCCATGGACTTCTGATATGCCTATATAGATTGCTTTGTCTGCATGCAGTACTTCTTCGGGGGGCGGCTGCTCTGCTAGCGCGGTGGTCGCATACAGCAACACACCCAAAAACACAACATACTTTTTCATCCCAACCTCGCGTATCAAAGATACTTTTATTGTACAGCGCCTGGCTTTTTTCGTGTACCTAAAATATAATCGAACAGTGGGAAAACAACACACCAGTTATGATTCTGATGGTGCATGTGGTGGTCCCAATGCCATGGCAGCCACCGCTTCGCCCATGTCGGATCCAGATGTGACTTCCTATGCAACACATAGTAGACAACTGAGTACAGCATCAAAGTACCGGTAAACACTGGAAAGAAGAAAAGAAGTGGGAGGTGAGATATCGTCAATAGAAGAAGCGCTCGGAGCTCAGGGACACTTCCAAACATGTTCAAGTATTGTGGGTCGCCGCCTTCCCACTTACGAACTGTTTTATGATGCTCGTGAAAATGAAAAGACCATATGCTGGACCGCTTTTTCCCGAAACCATGTAAAATATATTTGTGTATATTCCATTCTAAAAAATTCGCATACAATAAACCCACAAAGACAGCAAAAACTGCTTCCATCACAACTCCAAATTCTAAAAGACCCCGACGATTTTAAGTATGCGATTTATCGTCTGCAGCGCTGCTTTTCTTCACGTTTGAGGCGAATATTTTCTCTAATCATCCAGAACGCGCAGAGCGCTAATATTCCGAATCCAGCTGTGATGTTAACGCTGTACTGAAAACACTGTCCAACCAGACTCTGCTCGTGTCTAGGAAGCGTGTTCATTAACTGCCGTGTGGGTCTTCTTCAGTCTTATAAAAGAATGATGTCGTAGAAGATGTGTCAACAGAACCTTCTGTATTTGTTGGGCTGACAAATCTCACTCTCACCGTCATGCCTCCGGAAGCATCAGCATCGAAGTATAGAGCAACTCCATTGCTAGCAGCACTAGAATCATGTTTGACATGCAAAAATCTTCCCTCCCACGTGGGAACAACGAAAGATATACCCCCGAAAGCGGTAGCATCAGCTAACAATCGGAGATCTCGAGATGAAGCGTCCTCATCGAAGTATACCGGCAGGCCGTTGTAATTAGTTGCAGGATCTGAGTTGTATGTTACAGTCGCACTATCACCTTCTGCGCTGCCCCAATTGGCATGGGTGTTCGCGTTGGACTGATACAATCCGCTGATTCCTCCAGGGCCGGTGGGTACAATAAAAAGATTTGAGCCAACCGATGCTGCACTATTATCATCTTTGGGGCGGAATGTGGCAGGCCTGCGGATGAGTGGATTCGATGAGATATAACTGCCTCTGAGATACATCGATCCAGAAATATCTACCGTTCCGGAAACTACCAGTGCGGACGCGTCCGAGTCCTGGACCGCGGCGAGAGATCCAGTAATTTCTAACGTATATGAAGGGCTGCCCACATCCGGATCGATCGTTCCTGATAGCTTGAGGCCCTGATTTACTGTGATCGTGCCTGCGCCTAAATTTCGTGTCTTTGTGCCCATAATAAAAAACCCTGCCCACTGCTATTAAATATAACCGATGGCAGGGATTGTTAATCCGGTTTGACTTGTTTTAACCACACATCGCCTTGTCTTTCCAGAAATCAACAGACTGACGAAGTGCTGACTCAAACTCTTCGGACGTCATACCTGTGTCTGTACCGCCTGACAATCCGAAGTGGTTGGCAATTAGAGCATTCGGAGGTATAGGTGCCGGCTGATTAGTGGGCGATGCATTAATTGAAATAATCTCCCAATCTGCGATCGGCTCGTAATCCTTGTCTTCAGCTAGCACATCGCGGTGGTATAGAATAATCTCAACATGCTTAGCGGGCATCTTTTCTCCGACCGCGGTGACGAACTTCCTGGGATCCTCTCCCTCTTTGCGCGCTTCAAATCCACCTGTGAGTTCCACTCCTGGGTTGAGCTGCACGATTCCTGTCCTAAACATTCCGTACGGCACAGGGATGCACAACACACCCGTTCGATATCCAGGCTTAGCCATGTCGAAACATCGAGACACTAGTGTAAGAAGCTCGGTCTCCGTTCCCTCAAAATGAGAAAACCTCGATTCCGGGGTCTGACGTGCTGCAAATGTAAGCGCAAAAGTTCTACTCATTATTCCTCCTGGGACAGTTCTACCATCGCCGGCGACGATAGTTTCGGTATCCTCTTCCCTTTTTATTAAAAGATAACTCGTCTGTGCGCTTTTGTTCATCTGTTTTCCAACAAATCTCCGCGCAACACAGCTTTTTGTTCTTAGACACAAACTTTGGTGCGCCACAAGAATGGCACCGCTCGCATGTGTTCGCTGACTTATATGCTGAGCGCATGCGGGTGTAAGTCCTATCAACAATATCTTCGATATTGCCCGTGCGATTGATTCGCGTTTCCTTGACTATACCTCGAGTCTTTCCACTTAAAGTCTCATACGTTGCACAAACTCTGATGGCATCCTTACCCTCAGCTCGAACTTGAAGGGGTACGCCATTTGTGCCACCGACTACTGAAGTGTATACTCGAACTTGTACCTTACCATCTTGTGTCACATTTCGAAAATAAACTCTCTCAGCCAGCTCAGGACGAGATAGACCAAACGTTGCTCGAGGGTTGGTTAAAAGCTCAAACCCACACTCATCCATTTTTTCAACAATGGACAGAGCAAGCATCTGTCTCAGCAGTGGAAATTTCGGATCGTAGTCATTCATTAAGCCTCCAATGCGTCCAAAGTGTTGACCATTTCAACGGCAGTCTGCTGTGATTCAACAGTAGCCAAAGTTTCCTTGCGTGCCCTCAGCAGATCAACTCGCTTCTGCAAGTCTCTGATCTCCTTTTCGGCTCTGTCGATGCCAGTGTTTATTCCTGTTACCAGCTTCTCATTGAGAGCGTGCATTTCTGTAACCGACCCTCGCCGCATGTACTCAATGCCCATTCTATCTTGATCAGCAACCAAGTAACCAAAGTAAATCTTGGCAGTAATCTCAGCTTCTGCCTTAGTCATTGCGTACACATGACCTATAGCGTTTGATCCGTACCGGTTTTCCTTTACTCGATAAACACCCTGACCACCTTCACGCTGAACGCGGGTGATTGCAGAAGAGATGCGACCCCAGAGGCGGTTAACTCGACGAGTAACGGTCGCCTTCTTGCGACCAAGTTGGTAATCTGCCTCTCCGTTAAAGTCACGCTGACGAATGTACTTATCACACTGTGAGCGTTCCTTGAACTCAAGATCGAAAAGCTCCTCGTCAGTGTAGCCATACTGACTGTCTGACGGTATCGCGTTGGTCTTGTAACGATTTGAGTCGTAGTCCCACTCCTCTTCAACGTCATATGTGATTGTTTCTCGTCCTGGCCCCTGGGGCCTATTCCGGATGAGATCGTTTATGATTGCGTCGCGAGTCATATTTGCTCCATGCTGTTAACTTTTCGACCCATGCCTTCCATATTCAGCTCAGGCTGAAGACAGGCAATAATTTCTCTTTCTCGATCGTGCACAGCTTGCTTGCCTCTGACCACTTCCACAACTTCTTGGAGGAAGGAATCCGGTCCGTTTTCGCGAATAGTCTGAGCGAGAATCGTATCGTGTCCGTAGTCCAGTGCGTTTCGGCAATGTGCAGCAAATCTAGTCTGCGCTGAGCGATTCTGAGCTTTGATGCTTCGTGAATCACCTCGAACGAAAGTAACGCCGATGTACCGTGCACCGCTAGGAGCGGTGAGCTGGTAAATCAAGTGATACCGATCATTGCGACGTTTGCGTGCCATGTCCATCTCCTTAACTACATAACTATTATACCCTATGCAGGGCATATTTGCACTCATTACACAAATTAATTCGAACTAATTATAATTGTAGTGAATGATAGAAGTTACTCTACTGACCGGTGAAAAAGTCACCATCAACTCTGATCACATCATTGAGGTCTCAACTATTGGAGACACTATGATACGCTTCGCGAATGACAATCGTATTCGTGTCGAAGAGTCAACCGAACAAATCGTTGACAGGATTCTAGAGTGGCAAAGAAAGAGATGGATGCCGCTGGTTTAGTAGTTTTCAGCCCACTCTATCTGTTCTTCTGCGACTGACTCAATAGCCCAATCAATCAAACCAGACTCCACAACTGAGTGAAGTTTGTGGTCATCATTGATAAGCACTAAAGTTCCGCCACACTTTTTCGAAGCTTTGACAGAATGTCCATACGGAACGTGTGTGTCTTGCTTCCCGTGAATCCAGATAGAGGGTGAAGCACTCCCTTTCGGAGGTGCAACGCCAATAGTTGAAGTTCCAGCTGCTGCCAAGAAAATACTCGGGCCATCCCAAACTCCTTCTTCTATTAAGCGTGTTAAAAGAGCGGCGCCAAAACTTGAGCTTACAACGACATCTGGCTGAAATTCTACAATAGCATCTTCTGCCTGTAACGCTGGAATATCCATGGCTGACCACATCTCATCTGGGTCTGCATTGTTCCACGAGTCACCATACTTTTGCTTGAGAATACTAATGTCTGACGTTTGTAGCAACGGCGTGTATGTGTCGTACTTTCTGGTAAGGTATAGTGCCTTTAGACCAGTTGATGACGTATTGTCCAGTCCATCTAAAAATAGTACTTTTTTCATTTTATTGCCCTCTTCCACTTTGTTGGGTGTTTATACTTGTTAACAGAACTCAAAATTACGTAACTGTAACGCTTATTACATTTCTGTTATTGACCTCCCTTTTTGTGTTGATTCTAAAGAACAATAGATACAGTAAATACGCGCCAATTATTGACAGCATTGGGCTTCCAAGGGCTACCCCACCTATAAAATACAGTGTAGCAAACACCCTTGACACATTAATAGAAATTCTAGTAGCTCTAGCATGGTTCATACGACGTGCTAGCAAAGATCTCATGACTCTTCCCCCATCCATTGGATACGATGGGAGCATATTAAAGATAAACATAGCTAAATTCAGTAATCCTAGCCAGGCATAATTTCGTCCTGCAAAATATGCAATTGAGAAAAACAGTATAGCAAGAACTGCATTCAATAGTGGTCCTGCTAAAGCTATATAGAACTCTTTTACGGGCGGAACTTCTTCGGGCATCTCTATCCTTGCTATGCCGCCGAATGGATAAAGCGTAACACTTTCAGTATCGTAACCAAAATCTTTGGCTACAAAGACATGTGCTAGCTCATGAAGAAGCACAGTTCCAAACAAGCACAGAGCTGCAATCCCTACGGAGGCTGCAGAATCTATGCCCGCCTCAAAATATTGCCACGTAGAGATGAAGACTAAAGCAGCTATTAAAGACCAATGTATATTGATCGGAACCTTTTTTACATGAAAGATTCTCATCTTTCCTATCCCTTACAGTGTGGTTTATCACACAATACTAAATATCTAGAACGTCGGATACTCCGGATGTTTTATATTGAGAACGTACAGCCTCTGTCCCGGTTCTACCGTTGCTGTTAACTTAACAATCCATCCAGCAGATCTGTACTTTTTAACTATAGCTTGTGATAAGGGCATCCACTCATGATGAATGACAAACTCCATTCCCCCCTTAAGCTGTTTTTGTGACCAATCTTTTTCTAAACAACCATTGATATCTGATATGACTTGATCGAGCTGAGCTCGCAACTTTCTGTAACGATTCATTATCTCTCACTTTTACTTGTATAGGCTCATGTATCTCTCGCCTCTGTCACACAGCATTGTAACAACTGTGCCGTCTGGGTCGTGTTTTTCAATCCACTTCTCTGCTGCGAGAATATTTGCACCCGAGCTTATTCCCACCAGATACCCAGTCTCGAGAGCAAATCGCTTAGATCGTTCAACTGCGTCGTCCGTTGTAACCTCGATTATCCCATCCATCCTGTCTCTTTCAACAAGAAAGTCTCGACCGTCTCCGATGCCCTGAATTCCATGATCTTCTTCTGCAGGTAAGACAAGACATATTTTGACAGGCAAATCTAGTGTGTCGACGTATTTTCTAATTCCCATTATTGTCCCACCGGTGCCAGCAGCATGAACAAAAGCTGACCAGGTGGGTCCTGCTTGTTTGTGAATTTCATGGGCAGTTGTCAAGAAATGACATTCGATATTTGTAGGATTACTAAACTGGTTGGGTGACCAGTAATTAATGTCAGTTAACATTATCTTTTTCTTAAGCTCAATGGCATTTTCGAAATCACCAGGAGGTGAATCGATAATCTTTGCCCCGTAGCTTCTCATCATCTGGCGGCGCTCTTCACTCATATCAGAGGGCATAATAATTGTCACGGGAACACCTAAGTGTGCACCTACCATTGAGAGTGATATACCTGTATTGCCGCTAGTTGCTTCTATGAATTTTGTGTTTTCATGAATCAGATTATTTCTTAATGCATCAGCAACAATATAAACCACCATTCGGTCTTTGACAGATCCGGATGGATTAACTGTTTCAAACTTTCCGTATAGGCGATCTGATATTTTAACTAGCGGTGTGTTCCCCACCAGTCTATCTAAAAGCAGCCTCATCTTAAGATCTCCAAATAACGTAACGACATGTATAACTATGTTGAAGAGCGCCAGGAAGATTCTTGGATATACTACTTTCGACGCTTCTTTTTTATTGATCTATGCCATCTTCGAAGAGTCGTTAAATGATTGGGTTTTTCATGACATCGACCGGTCTTTTTGTAACCTCTAATTCCTGTAACCCACGCTACAATCCAGTTTCTTTTGACTCTTCGCAGTGGTATCTTGCATTTTCTACGTACCTTCGGAAGCTGCTTTGTAATATGATCTAGATAAGCATTTGCTGATGGAATTGGGTCTCTTCTATCTATTCCGTAACCCCATCTCTTGCTTGCCCACCACGGCCACATCTGAAATAGGCCTATTGCCTTAGGCTTTCGTTTCTTGGAAAACTTATGATCACCTTCGGCATTTGGGTTGTAACCCGATTCCTGACATGCTGATGCTAACAATAGTCCCCTGAGTGCATCAGGAATGCCATGCGATTTTTCAATATTAAGCAATGTGCTAAGAAGCTTTGTATCGACTTTTTCTGGTCTTGCGTTTCTACAATTAAACTTAGCTTCATACAGTATTTCCGCGTCTGTTGGAATTGTAGACGCAATTACTAATGTCAGCAGCATAGTGCTTATCATTATCTTACCACAAGATCTTCTAGCTTCTCAGGTCCACCAACCAACCAATTGACATCACATTTTCTTATGCCTGTTGATTGTAGACCCTGTACTTGTCCCTTGCTTGACCACTGCCATACTGACCACTCATTCCAGCCACACGTCGTATCCGGCTCACATCTACCACCATCTTTCTGGGGCTTAGTATAGTCTGCAACCCAAAGTGGATAATCTACAAGATCACCCACATCATTTTTCAAATAGCTATAGACATACCATTTAGCTGTATAGATAACAGCTCTGAGACCCGTCTCGTTTTCTAGTTCCTTAAGCCACTCAAGCGCCCACTGTCTATTATGATCTGGGTCGCCTTTCACTCCAGCTTCGAGGTCTAATACCGGTAGCATATCACCTTGTGGTATGGTGTTTCCTTGTGCCCCATAGTACTTCAAAAAATCTTGAACTTCAAGCCTCGGGTCATTACTTCCTCCCAGCTGAGGAGAAGGGAAATGATATCCTCCAACTCTAATTCCATTGTCTCTACATCCTTGTAAATTTCTCTGAGCGTTTGGGTCTGTGTAATTCACACCCTGGGAGATCTTTGCCCACACAAAATTGACTTCGTCCGGTGAGATATCGCCCCATCGAACATTGCCGTTCCAGTGGCTGACATCTACTCCAAAATAAATGTCAAGCCCAAGTTTAGATCTCGTGCTTGGGCCGACAATGCCGTCGTCCTGGAGTGCCTGCATAGTCTGAAATTTCTTTACTGCTGTATTAGTCTTTGGTCCAAAATCTCCATCGTCTACGAGTGTTATTCCTTTCGAAGTCAAAGCTCTCTGGAGACGAGCAACCTCCTGACCCTGTGTGCCCAACTTATGTAATAATGGTCTGCTACTTTTCTTCATAAAATCCTTCTAATTCTATGGAGCAGTGTCTTCATGAACAGCGGTATCTTCTACAACACCAGGTGAGAGGCTATAAACAATAAACCACACCTCTTTGTCATCTGGTACCGGCGTTCCGTCTACATCTGTGAGCCTGCTCTCTTTTATTAGAGCCGGTATCACGACTGCTCCGGTTATTTCATTGATGCTATCAACGTAGAGAAGCATCATTAAGTGTACATATGTCCTTACCATTTCATCTGGCTGTTCAAGAAAATTCATAATCAAAAGATCAGGATTTCCCAAACAGTCCTTGAATCTAGCTAATTGTATGGGCACCTCGATAACCAATATTCCGGGTATATAGTGATATTCAATCGGTGTCTTACATTCTTTTGCAATATTATTAGCTGTAATATTTTCATACTGATTTACAACAGGGGGTGTGTTTATCCTATTACATGCAGCACAACCGGTCAACACTAACGCTAGTAGCAGCGCTAGAATATTATTTATCGCATTTCTTGTTCTCATCAATCTCACTCTGGGCTTTTTCGCCCTGGCTTATGGTTCCAGAAACGGCATTTAGCCACTTTTCAATCCTGCCACTAGGAATTATAGGGTCAGGATCGCCTATTTGTACAACCCTTAGCATGGAACATTTTGCGGGACCGAAATAACAACACCGACCACATGACACGCAAT
>Ga0310123_10004404_pt1 | contig 10661 bp, 9 predicted proteins | sample CB6_AW_1057_MG_FD_203505 | JGI IMG/M metagenome (GOLD analysis project Ga0310123, IMG submission 203505) | Marine microbial communities from Western Arctic Ocean, Canada - CB6_AW_1057 | ecosystem: Environmental > Aquatic > Marine > Oceanic | place: Canada: Western Arctic Ocean | collected...
GATAAGCCCATGGATCAGATAGGCTTGTTCTTACGCCTGCATAAGCAGCCAGATGAATAACAGCAGTTATATTATTTTCATTTTTTAAATTTAGAACATTTGATTTGTTTGTTAAATCAATATTATGAAAATGAAAATTTGTATGCTTTGAAAGCTCTTTTAATCTGGCATTTTTTAAATTTACATCATAGAAATCATTGATGTTATCTATTCCTATGATTTCATTATTACTTTCAAGTATTCTTTTAGCTGTGTGATATCCAATAAATCCGGCTACACCTGTAATGAGATATTTCATTTATATTATATTTTTATTATTTATTTTAATCCTAACCCATGCCCATTGGGAACATTTATTTTGCCATTATGTATTTCAGGTAATGAATTATAAAAATTGAAATTAAAGTTTTTAGGTACCCATGGAATTTCAATCCATGTAGACATTTGGGAAGCAAAAGCCCAGTGAATTGATGCGTATAATGACGGGCCTATACTAAAATTATGAGGACAAAGAGCTACATTATATAATTCGGTTAATCCTGTGATACGTTTAGCTGCAGTTATTCCGCCAATTTTAGTTATTTCTGGTTGTAAATAAGTTACTGTATTATTATCAAGAAGTTTTTTAAAATCATTAATTGAATATTCATTTTCCCCTGCAGCTATTGGTATTTTTGTTTTAATACCAATTTCTTTTATTGCATCATGGTCACGCATTGGACGTACAGGTTCTTCAAACCATGTTATATTATATTTCGCCATTTCTTTGCCAGCCTCCAATGCTTCTATTAGATTATAGTGCCCGTTAACATCTACCATTATTTTTAATGATTCACCAAATTCTTTTCTTAATATTGATACATATTTTATTTCAACTTCATGAAGTTTTACTGCATTAATTCCACTTTTAATAGCTCGTTTTGTTTCATTAATTATTAAGTTAGTATTTCTTAAAGGTGGCAGGCTGGCATAACAAGGAAGAGAATCGTGAACAGCACCACCCAACATTTGCATTACTGATATTTTATTAGTTTTGCCTAACAGATCCCACAAGGCTATATCAATTCCGGATAGTCCCATCATATATATACCTTGATCACCATATCTATATCCGTAATCCCATAAATCATACCAATGTTTTTCAATTTCATCGGGGTTTTCCCCAATTAGTCTTGGAGCAAGTATATTTTCGATCACACTGGCAATTGGCAGTGCAGTTTTACCAGGATTATTATTGTCAGGAATCCCCCACCAAGCTTCACCAATTCCAAATTCTCCATTATCAGATGTGATTTTGACTATCACCTGATTTTTGGATTTGCTTGAGATTATATTTACTTTGATATCTGAAATTTTTCTCATAGATATATTATAGATAAAAAGAATTATAAGATTTGCGATAGAAATAATTTTGTTCTTTCTTCTTTGGGATTTGAAAATATTTGATCCCATGTACCTTCCTCAACAATTAATCCTTCGTCAAAAAATAAGAAACGATCAGCTACTTCTTTTGCAAATCCCATTTCATGGGTAACACATATCATGGTCATACCTGATTCTGCGAGTTCGGTCATTACTTCTAACACTTCTTTGATCATTTCTGGATCTAAAGCAGATGTTGGTTCATCAAATAACATGATTTTAGGTTCCATAGCTAATGCCCTTGCAATTGCTAATCTTTGTTGCTGACCTCCCGATAATTGACTTGGGAATTTATTTGCTTGTTCTGGAATTCTAACTCTTTGTAACAGATTCATTGCTATTTCTTCAGCATCTGCACGTTTTAATCCTTTTACTTTTTGCGGGGCTATTGTGATATTTCTTAAAACTGATAAATGAGGGAATAAATTAAATTGTTGAAAAACCATACCAACATTAGACCTTACATGTTGAAGGTTTTTGACATCATCATTTAGTTCAATTCCATCTACTATAATTTGCCCAGAATCATGAGGTTCAAGTCTATTTATTGTTCTAATAAAAGTTGATTTACCTGATCCGGATGGCCCAAATATAACTACAACTTCTTTTTCATATATTTTAGAAGTAATCCCTCTTAGAGCTTGAAATTTACCAAAAGATTTTGTTACTTTATCTGTTAATATAATTTCTTTTCCTATTTGCTTTTTTGATTTATTTTGCATTTAATTCTCCTTATAAATTATCTGCTACCAATTCCTAAAGATTTTTCTACTTTTTTACTTAGATTAGATAAAGATATTGAAACAGTCCAAAACAAAAATGCAACTACGCAAAGGGCTTCTAATGCTTTGCCAAAAAACTCAGGGTCTTGTTCTGGAATTATCCTTCCTACCTGTAATAAATCTGTTAAGGCAAGGATGAATACTAAAGATGTATCTTTAAATACACCTATGAATGTACTAATCAATGCTGGTATTACTACCCTTATTGCTTGAGGAAGAATGATTAATGATATTTTAGTTCTATAATTCAGATTCAAACTATCAGCTGCTTCAATTTGGCCTTTAGGAATTGATTGCAAACCGCCTCGGATAACTTCAGCTGTATACGCGCTGGTAAAAGCTGATAGTACTATCATAGCTCTAATTACAACACTTATTTCATTAAGTCCCCAAAATGTTGGAAGGAATTTTGGTAATACAAACCAAGCAAGCAGTAACCACGCTACAAGCGGAGCACCCCTGATAGTCTCTATATAAATTATACATATGATTTTAATTACAGGCAGTGAACTTGCTCTTCCTAAAGCAAGCATAATTCCTATAGGGAAACCAAAGCTAATTGCAATGAAAGCTAAAATAATATTTAATAGAAATCCCCCCCATAAATTGGGGCTTGGACCATCGCCAATAAGTAATAGTGCAAATATTATTGGTAGGAGTAAAATCCATAAAATTTTCAAACTGTTTTGGAAATATTTTTGATATGAACTTTTATAAATGAAGTATGAAACAGTATAACTTACAATGCAGATTATTAATGAAATGACAACGTATAAAATTGTTGATGATGTGGTGAAAATTAAACAAATTATTAAAGTAATAAATGATATAAAAAGTAAATCTCGTTTTGAAGGAGATCCCCATGAATTAATTGAAGAAAAGATTAAGAAAGATGTTATCCATAGTATTGACCAAATTCTCCATTCATGTTCTGCAGGCATTCTGCCAATTAAAAGTAGTCGTCTATTAACAGTAACTACTTCCCATTCAGAGGTAGAGATAAATCCTATAATATTATTAATAAGAAAAAGAAATATTAATGCACTTAGAATTGTTACTATACTATTAAATACTGATCCGAAGAATGTGCCAAAGAACCATTTGATTGAATTGTTGTTATTCATTATGTTCCAATCTTTGTTACTCTGCGATTTATCACATTCATAAATATTGAAATAACTAAACTAAGTGATAAGTATGTAATTAAAATTAAGAAAAATACAGGGAGAGCACGCCCTGAATTATTCATAATTGTTCTGGAAATCATAAATAATTCTGGATAAGCAATAACTACAGAGAGGCTTGAGTTTTTTGTTAAATTTAAGTATTGGTTTGTTAAAGGCGGAATGATAGATCGCAAAGCTTGAGGTAAAACAATTAAAGTCATTGTTTGATAATTACTTAATCCAAGAGCTTGAGCAGCCTCAGTTTGTCCTTTTGATAAAGATTGAATACTTCCTCGAACAATTTCAGTTATAAATGTTCCGGTATACATTACAAGTGCAAATAAAATTGCTCCAAATTCAGGAGTAAATTCAAATCCGCCTGATTGTACAAATGTTCCTTTATTATTTTGATAAAGGCTGGGAAGGTCTAAATTGAATGGTTTTTGTAATATAAAATATGTAGTAATAGTAATAGTAAAAAATAACAATATACTTAACATATTACCATTGAATTTAAAATTAAAAAGTTTAATGTTTTTACCATCCAAATCCTCTTTTTTATTTATGATATAACTTACAATCAAAGATAAAATCACAGCAATTATAATAATTGTTATCCAAATGTTTCCATTATCACTTGGTGATGCATTAGGCAGTATAATTCCTCTGTTTGATATCACTACAGTATTTCCAAAAGTAAGGGCTTCAGAAATTCTTGGAAGTTTAAGGAAAATTATTTGCCAAAAAATAATTTGAATTAATAAAGGAGTATTTCTTAATATTTCTACATATAGATATGAAATAGTTGAAAATAATATGTTTTTGGATAATCTTGCGACACCCATTATAGTGCCAAGAAGAGTAGCAAATAATATTGCAACTATACATACTCTGATAGTATTTATTACCCCGGTAAAATAAGAAACCCATCTACTGTCATTACTTGTATAATCAATGATAAATGTATGACTTATTCCAAATCCAGCTCTGCTGTCAAAGTGACTTAATGTCATATCTAAAAGAATAGCCTTTGTAAATAAATAATAAATAAAAAGGCTAATAAATATTAGGAAAAAGAATTGAATTAACAGATTTCTGTTTTTTTGTGACCTGCTCCATATATATAATTTATTTATAAACAAATCCATGATTAAAATATATCACATAAAAACAATATGCCGGGTTTAAAAAACCCGGCATATTATATAAATCAAAGTTGAATTAATTAACGGAATGGAGGTGCGTAAATCAATCCACCATTAGTCCATAAAGCATTTAATGATCCACTTCTTGTTAATCCAAGAGGTGTTAAATGTCTTTCGTAAATTTCACCATAGTTACCAACAGCTGCAATTGCATGTTGAATAAATGTAGGGTCTACTCCAAAATTAAAGTCTGCAACTTTTCCATCACCGAATGCAACGCCTAGTAGTCGAGCCATTCCTGGATCAGTAGGATTAGCGGCCATAGATGCAACATTTGCGCTTGTTATCCCACTTTCTTCAGCCTGTATAAGACCAAATACAACCCATTGAACAACATCATAAAACTTACTGTCATTATCCCTGGTTAATGGTCCTAAAGGTTCTTTTGAAAGTGTCTCAGCTAAAACAACTAATGATTCCGGGCCACCAGCTGAAGCTGGGAATTCTGCTCTTTTTGATGCAAGACCAGATTTATCTGTAGTCCAACCATCACAACGCCTTTCTTCAAAAGCTGCTTGCAATGGATCATTTGTTTCGAATGTAAGTGGAGTATAGTTTAATCCGACAGAAGTAAATCTATCATCAAGGTTTAACTCAGTAGTTGTTCCTTGTAATACACAGACAGTTGCGCCATCCATATCTTCAATAGTTTTATAACCACTATCAGCATATACCATCATTCCTTGCCCATCATAGAAAGTTGGAGCTGTAAAATCATTACCTAAATCACGATCTCTGCTAGCAGTCCATGTAGTATTTCTGACTAACATATCGATTTCCCCAGAGCTTAAAGCTTCAAATCGGGCCGATGCTGTTAATGGAATATATTCTACTTTACTGGCATCTCCTAAGATAGCAGCCGCAACAGCTTTACAGTAATCAATGTCAAAACCTTCAAAAGTACCACCAGATGTAAGTACTCCGAATCCTGTCAAGTTATCATTAACTCCACATTTAAGTGTTCCACGATCTTGAACAGTTTTCAAAGTTTGTGTAGATGCTTCTTCAGTGACTGTTTCAGTGTCTGAAGTACAGGCAATAAAAATTGTAAATGAAATCACCGATAAAACTAGAAGAATTAATTTATATTTTGTCATAAGGTTCTCCTCTTATAAATTTTTTTATTTCCTTTTTGTCTTATGACCACGTGTATAAGCACCTTAAAAGGTAGAAGGTTGCTGAGCAATATTGCTACTCTTTACGCTTTTAGTCATTATTATGCAAAATTATTATTTAATCAATAGAAAATTTATGTTTTAGTGTTATCAAACATTTTTATGATATAAAAAAATTAATTTAATATATTATCTAAAATTAGGAGGATATATGAACAAGATTTTAGTTACCGGAGCATCGGGACAAATAGGTTCAGAACTTATTCCTGAATTAAGAAAATTGTATGGAGAAGAAAATGTAATTGCTTCAGTAAATAAAACACCAATGACTGATGAAGTGCAAAACTCAGGACCAAATACTAAGATAGATATAATAAATATAGATCAAATAAATAATGCTATTAAAAAATATAATATTGATACCATATATCATTTAGGGTCAATTTTATCTGCTTCGGCTGAAATTAACAGAAAATTAGCTTATGAAGTTAATTTTAATGGTTTGAATAATATTTTAGAATCTTCTCTTTTAAATAGTGTAAAAAAAGTTATGGTTGTTTCTTCAATAGCAGCTTTTGGCCCAGAAACTCCAAGTGACAATACTCCAAACGATACGATTCAAAAACCTAATACCCATTATGGTATTTCAAAAGTATTTACAGAATTGTTAGGTAATTATTTCTCCACAAAATTAAATTTAGATGTCAGAGGTGTCAGGTTACCTGGGATTATTAGCTGGAAAGTTGAACCGACTGCGGGTACAACTGATTATGCTGTGGCTATTTTTTATGAAGCGATAAGAAAAAAGTACTATACTTGCCCACTTTCAGAAAATACTACATTACCAATGATGTATATGCCTGATGCCATTTTATCATTGATTAAGTTAGCGCAAGCAGAAAAATCTCAATTAAAACATTTTGCAGATTTCAATGTTAATTCCATGAGTTTTACACCAGCTGATTTAGCTATAGCTATAAAGAAAAGAATTCCAGAGTTTGAGATAAACTACAAAATTAATCCTATCTTACAATCTATTGCGGATTCTTGGCCTGATAAATTAGATGATAGTGTTGCTCGTAAAGAGTGGGGATGGAAACCTAAATATGATTTGGATAGTATGGTAGATGATATGATAATTAATTTAACTCAAAAGCTTAAAAGTTAATGTTTTATAAATGAGGTATTTATTATGGTTGGTAAAAATAATTTTAATAATAAAGTAGTTATTGTTACAGGATCTGCACAGGGGATGGGAAAGGCAGTTTCAAAAAAGTTTGGTGAATATGGAGCAAAAATTGTAATAAACGATGTTAATATAAATAATTTAAAATTAACAAAAAATGAATTTGTAAAATCTGGGTTTAATGTTATTGCTTTAGCAGGTGATGTTACAAAATCAAGTGATGTTAAAAATATTGTGAATCAAACTATTGATCATTATGGACGAGTAGATATATTAGTAAATAATGCAGGAGTTTTAAAGCCTACAAAAGTTATTGAAATAGATGAAAATGAATGGGATTTTGTGGTGGGTGTGAATTTGAAAGGAACATTTTTGTTTTCTAAAGCAGTGATTCCAATTATGCAATCTAATAATTGGGGAAGAATAATCAACTTTTCTTCTTCTGCTGGTAAAAATATTAGCACAGTTGGTGGTGCTCATTATACTGCTGCAAAAGCAGGAATACTTGGTTTTACTAGGCATTTAGCTAAAGAAACTGCAGAATATGGAATTACTGTAAATTCAGTATGTCCAGGGTTAATTGATACTGAAATGGTAAGATCTACCATAGATGATGTTAGAATTCAGGCTTATGCCGATAGCTTTCCAATTAATAGATTAGGAACAAGGGAAGAAGTTGCTGATTTAGTTATTTTTCTTGCTTCTGAAAATGCATCTTATATCACCGGTGCATCAATAGATATTAATGGTGGAGATTTGATGATTTAAATTTACCTTCCTATTGCATAGGCATCTCTTCGTGGATCTGCTCCGGCAGTTAAAGTTTTAAGTTCATTATTTATCTGAATTGCACAAAGACCACCAGCAAGGTATGATTTTTGATCCCATAATTTAATTTTATGACCTAGTTTAGATAAATTATCAATTACATTTTCCTTTATATTCTTTTCACATCTTAAAACACCTGGTTCATAATTATTCATTATATTAGTTAGAGGAAAACTGTAACTTGCAAATCTTGGTGCTTCAATTGCTTCTTGTGGGTTCATTCCAAATTCTGTTATGTTCATGAACAGTTGTGTCATAGCTTGAATTTGAACATCTAAACCTGGCGTACCTAGTATCAAGAAAGGTTTGTTGTCTTTAAAAATCATTGCTGGATTTGGTGTTAATCTTGGTCTTTTTCCTGGCTCAATCGAAGAAGGGTGTTTAGGATCCATCCATGATTGACTACCTCTACCAGAAATGCTTAATCCTAATTCTGGTATGTAATTATTATATGCATCACTAGGAGTAGCTGAAAATGCGTTGCCCCATTTATCAACAACTGCAACATAACTAGTATCCCCTTCATTTGAATTTTTACTTGGTTTAGGTGTTTCTGATAGTATAAAATCCGGATGTTGTTCTACTTGGTATTTAAATGGATTCCCAGGTTGTGGCATTTCAGTAAATGCAGAATTTTTATTAATTAGTTTACTTCTTTCTTTTGCATATTCTTTAGATAGCATTCCTTTAAGTGGGACATTTACAAAATCAGGGTCACCTAAATAAAAATGCCTGTCTGAAAAAGCTAATTTTATAGATTCAACTAGAGTATGAATGTAATGAGCTGAATTATGCTCCATATTTTTTATATCTTTATTTTCAAGTAAGTTTAAAACTTCAATAAAAATTGGTCCTTGGCACCATGCTCCGCATGTGGCAATGGAATATTCTTTATATGTTCCAATTTCAGGTTTTTCTATTTCTACATTAAAATTTTCTAGATCGATTTCTGATAATAAACCCCCGTGTTTTCTGAAGAATTCAGCAATTTCTTTTGCTATTTCTCCTTTATAAAAAAAATCTCTAGTTTTTCTTATAGCCTTGACTCTACCTTCGTTTTTATATTGACGTTCAATTTCTATTAACCTATTAAAAGTTTTGCCAAGTTGTTTTTGTGTTAAGATTTCACCTTCTTTTAATAGTTCTCCATTTCTAATTAATAATTTTGATAATTCAGGTGTTATTTCCATATCAGGTAAAAGATGAGCTAAGGTTCCTTGAATTACAAAACCTTTATTGCAAATTTCTAAAGCTGGGGTTACTACTTCTTCAAATGACATAGTTCCAAAATTTTCTATTGCAGTAAGCCAAGAATCACACGCTGCAGGTGTGACTGCCCTTTCAATTGTAGAAGGGATTCCATTTTTCGAGTTAGATTTAAAATATTCTATTGATGCTAATTCTGGCCACTTTCCTACTCCACTGATTGTTGATATTTCATTGGATTTTGATGAATAAATCATAATCGGAGCTACTCCTCCAAAGCTTACCCAATGAGGTAGAGTAATGCCCAATACTATACCTGCAGCGACACCTGCATCTATTGCATTCCCTCCATTTTCAAGTATTTTGTAACCTGCAGCTGATGCAAGATAATGCCCAGATGAAATCATATGATTAGTACCACGTATAGGAGGTCTTTGTGTTGTGAATACTTTTGACATAATATATTTTTAATCCAAATGATGATTGATTATAGCATTTTTAAATGTATGTTAATCATTTTTCAGTATTAGTATCATACCCGGTTACATTGTGACCTTCTTCGGCCAGGCAAGCTGATGCCACTAATCCAACATAACCTAACCCAATAACATCGATTTTCAATTTAAACCTTTTAGTGAATCTGACTTTTTTTATATATTATATATATTATTATCGATACTTTTATTGATTTATTTCTAGTATTTCTAGTGCATTTCTATTGATAATTTCTTCTAAATCAATATCTGGAATCTTAGGTAAGTTATATTTGTCTGTAAATTTATTTAAGTTTCTTAGTCCTGTTATATTGTCTTTTGGTGATGAAATTGGCCAATCAGATGCAAATAAAATTTTTTTCAATACACCCCATTCATAAAATAATCTCATTCCATTCCAAAATGACCATGGCCTGTAGAATTGGGCGGATATATCAGCCCAAACATTTTTATGTTTTCTGATTACAGAAATACAATCTGTATGCCAAGGGTGACTGAGATGTGCTAAAATCATTTTTAATTTTGGAAATTTAATGGCTATTTCATCTATAATTAATGGATGTGCAAATTTTAATGGAGCATCACTCATTGGTGATGTTCCTTGGTGAAATATGATAGGAAAATTATCTTTTTGTAATCTATGATATAAATTGAATGCTTCTTTGGATAATGGATCAAAATTTTGATAATTTGCTCCTAATTTAATTCCCTTGCATTTAAGATTTACTGTGGCACGGTCATATTCATCGTTCATATTTGGATCAAATGGATGTAAAGACATAAAAGGAATTATTTTCTCTGGAAATTTTTTATATAAATCATATGCTATGTCATTATGATTTTTACCATTTATTTCCATTTCATTTTTTGGGCCAACAAGAGATTTGTTTGGATCCGAAGGACGCGGTGCAATGCCAAATACAAATGCTTTGTCTACCGGTTCAAGAGCTTTAATATATTCATCAATAGTATTAGTGAGTTTTATTTCTTTGCCTGATTGATATATTTTGTCTTTTTTAATATCTTTTTTTGGAACATTATGTTCATGTGTTGGTAGATGAGTATGTACATCAACAATCATAATTTTTCAATGTTGTAGAAAGTAAATATACCAATAGTATAATTCTTATTAATTTTATTACGATACATTATTCTATTTTTTTAGGTGGACTTATAATATTTCTATTTTCCAGAGATAATGTAGATTCAATTTTTTTCAATTTTTTTCTAATGAAATTGTATAAGTTAACAATTCGT
>Ga0310123_10004405_pt1 | contig 10661 bp, 8 predicted proteins | sample CB6_AW_1057_MG_FD_203505 | JGI IMG/M metagenome (GOLD analysis project Ga0310123, IMG submission 203505) | Marine microbial communities from Western Arctic Ocean, Canada - CB6_AW_1057 | ecosystem: Environmental > Aquatic > Marine > Oceanic | place: Canada: Western Arctic Ocean | collected...
GTTCAGCCAACGTTGCAAAGTCAGTTCCCGACCGAGCGTCGGCCAGTACAGCCTCTGCCTGCGTTCGCACCTCAGCCTCGTCCTTACCTTCGGTCTCAAACAGGATGTGACTGGCTCGCACTTGCTCTTCCGTTGAGTACTGCGACGCGTTATCGGTGTAGTACTGCGCGATATCGTCGTCCGACACGACTACGTTAGGCCGGAGTGTTTCAGCTTCGATGAGCAAATAGGCGATCCGTCGCTTTTCAGGAACCCGGTAGTCAACGGCGTTCGCCTCGAGGTGTCCAGCCAGTTCCCTGTCCGTTGTCGTTATGCTGTCGCGGAACTCGTCAGGTGAGAAGGTGACAATGTCAAGTTTCACTTTCTCGTTACGCAAACGATACTCCTCGTGCAACTCGTCGTCCGACACGTCGATCCAGGCGGTGATGGCACTCCGTAACTTATCGACCAACAGGCTTCGTCGCATACCATCCTCAAACTGTTTCTCTGTCATCGCCGGAGTCTGCGAACGCAGTAGCAGGCGGTATTGTTCCCCTCCGATGAAAGTCCCGTTGTTCTGCATTCCAGGCAGGCTCAGAATCTGTTCGGTGACTTCGACGTCGCTAACACTCAGGTCAAGCCGCTCGGCTTCAATGACCGAGGCAACTTCGTCGATCATTTGTTGGAGGATTTGGCGGTCAAAGCCCAATTGCCGGAGGAGTTGGTCATTGATCTGATCGCCATAGGCGAGCTGATACGACTGCACCTGTTGAAAATATTGGCGACGGAAATCTCCCGAAGTGATTTCTCGTCCTTCGATGCTCGCCACGACGTCTGTTGGCGCGACGCCGAGCGTAGGGTTTAGGAAGTCGGGAATATAGAAGCCGACGAAGGCGAGAACAACCACCCCGAGGCTCCACTTGAGCCAATTCTTGTGCTGCCGCATCCGGTCAAGCATTGTCATGATGTGCCACTCCCTGCCCAGCCTTGGGCAACTGGTCGAAGCTAACATCGTAGAACAAGAAGTTTCATCCCTGCAAGCATTTGACCAAGGTGCCCGCTTCTACCAGGGCCTTCTGGGAACTCCCAACCGTTACCCGGTGAACGTGGACCAATGTGATATATTTGCGGTGGATAGAAGGACTTAGGGAGATTGAAAGGTCGTTTGGGACGCGTGTCGCGTCGGTGTGTCATCGCGTTGACGCGTCACCGTGCAGGTCGCTCTGGTAGCGGCGTCGCGTTGACCGTTTACCACACTAGCGCAGACGTTAATGGCCACGTCGCGTTGTTGAAGCGACTGAGTCGGTATCGTGTGACCTGCGTACACCAGCGCGAGATCTCCACTCACGGTCCGGTGCGCACGCCAGACTTGGTTCTCTGGGAGTTGGCGGTGGGTCAGCGCCTAGACGGGCGACGCCTTGAATCGCTTGTGCGTGGGGCGCCTGTTGTTACTTATTCGGTAGACCATGCGACGTCACATGTTGAGACGTTTCGATCGGTTCGGTGCGCCGCGAATCTCCAAGCGCCGTTCTTACCGATCGAAATTGAACGGCAACTTATTTTGGCCGAGCCGCTTGACCTTTTTGCGAGGCTCAAGAAGATCCAGTCGGTCTTTCGCCGATATCTATGGAATCACGAGGTGTGGTTGAAAATTCATCGTGGCCTGAACACGTCCGTCGAACCGAAAGAAATTGCTGAGTCGTTGGTGGAACACGCGAGCCGCTTGTTGCCGGTGCCGTGGTGGGCCGTTGTCGTGCCCGACAAATTCTCGAGCGTGAAGATGGTCGCGAGTCTCGGTCCTGGCACTGAACTTCAACGTGGGGCGCTACCGCTCGGCGAGTGGGTGATGCGTCACGGTCACGATGCTGTTTCAGCTGATTTGTCGAAGGACAAACGGATTCCTGAAGGTCCAGCTGTTGCGGCGCTTGGAGTGCCCATGGTGAGTGGCTGTCAGACGGTTGGTGCGTTGGTTGGCCTAGACCGCCTGCCTACTGGTCGCTCGTCGCAGCTTGGGAAGCCACTGCTCGACGGCTTGGGCGCACTCGTCGAGCCAGCCGCGGTCGCGTTGGATCACGCGGTTGAGCTTAAGAGGCTCGAATCGCTGTCGGTCATCGACGACCTGACGAGGCTCTACAACTCAAGTTTTCTCTCGTCGGCGCTCCATCGTGAGACCAGACGGACGTCACGGACCGGCAATCCACTATCGTTACTGTTTATTGACTTGGACAATTTCAACACGGTTAACGACAGCCACGGTCACCTTGACGGAAGCCGAGCCTTGGTAGAAGCGGCACAGCTTATTCAGAGAAGTGCGCGCGAAACTGACATCGTGGCTCGGTTTGGCGGCGACGAATTCGTGGTCGTGCTACCAGACACTGGGAGTGAGGGTGCCAAGGCGGTTGCTGAGCGCGTTCGAGGAAACTTTGCGAAGCACCGATTTCTTGCCACCGCCGGTTTCGAGATCAGGTTGACAGCATCGATTGGCGTGGCTGTGTTACCGGAAGCGGCATCGACCGCCGATGAACTATTGCGAATCGCCGATTGTGCCATGTACGCGGTGAAAGCACAGGGTAAGAACGGTATTCTTGTGGCTGAGAAGGCTGATGGCGAAGGCCAGCTGTCGTCCTGGCGGTGTAGCGTGGACCAGTCGTCGACTGGTCAATAAGGGACAGTTTCGAGGGGGCTAATTGCTGAACTTCCGTTCGATGTTATCGCTGTTCTCGAATGACCTAGCTATTGACCTGGGCACCGCTAACACGTGCGTCTATGCACGGGCGAAGGGCATCGTCGTGAACGAGCCATCGATTGTAGCGATCAACAAGGTAACAGGTCGAATCGAAGCCATTGGTAAGGATGCCAAAGAGATGCTCGGACGGACGCCCGGCAACATCGTAGCGATCAAGCCGATGAAGGACGGTGTTATCGCGGATTTTGAAATCACTGAGAAGATGCTCAACCACTTCATTAAGAAAGCGCACAACCGCACCGTGTGGGTCCGTCCACGCATTGTCATCGGTGTGCCGTCTGAGATTACCCAGGTCGAAAAGCGAGCGGTTAAGGACAGTGCCAAACGCGCGAAAGCAAGTGAAGTGTACTTGGTGCAAGAGGCGATGGCAGCAGCGATCGGCGCCGGCATGCCGATCACCGAGCCGTCTGGAAATATGATTGTTGATATTGGCGGCGGCACGACCGACATTGCGGTTATTTCGTTGGCCGGTATCGTTTACAGTAAAGCCGTGAAGGTTGCAGGTAATGCAATGGATGACTCGATCATCCATTACATCAAACAGAAGTACAAGTTGCTTATTGGCGAGCGCACGGCCGAGGCTATCAAGATGACGGTGGGTTCGGCATTTCCACTGGATGAGACGCTCACAATGGAGATCAAGGGACGCCATCTTCTTGAGGGTGTGCCAAAGACACTCCTTATCAATGACGGAGAAATTCGCGAGGCGCTTGCCGACCCGATCAATAAGATCGTTGAGGCCGTGCGTGTCGCACTCGAACGCACGCCGCCGGAGCTATCGGCCGACATTGTCGACCGGGGCATCGTGCTGACCGGCGGCGGGTCGATGCTCAATAATCTAGACAAGCGGTTGAGGGAAGAGACTGGCTTGCCGATCTCGATGGCGGAAGACCCGTTGGGATCCGTCGTACACGGTGCTGGCAAGATGCTCAATGACTTTGACCTGCTACGGAAGATCTCGATCGACTAGTCAGCGCCGATCGTGTGCTTTCGCCCGAGGCTGTGTTTGACATCCGCCGACGCACTGGTTTCATCTTACTGGCCGTCCTGACGGCTCAGATCGTTCTCATTTCGGCACAGGTGCGATTCGATTCTGGCGTGCCAGTGATCGAATCGGTTACGTTCGGGTTTTTTTCGGGGATCCAGCGCCTAACTTTTGGGTTCGTAGATGGAGTAGGGAATATGTGGGCGCGCTACTCGTCGCTTCAAAGCGTCGCCGAAGAGAACACTCTGCTCAGGCAACAGGTTGCAAACCTACAGGTCCAATTACAAAATGAGCGTGCACGAGCACACCGTAGTGAGAGTCTTCAGCAGCTTTTGAATTTTCGAAAAGCGTTGCCGTGGTCGACGGTGGCCGCTGAGGTCATCGCGGTCGATGCCACACCCTGGTTTCGTACCGTGACGATCGCTCGCGGTGCTAGGGATGGCTTGCAGACCGACCTTGCCGTGTTAGCGCCAGCGGGCGTCGTGGGCCGCGTGGTTGGCCCTCTGGGTGCGAACGCTGCAAAGGTGCAACTCTTGGTCGACCGAAATGCGGCGATCGGAGCCATGCTTGAGCGTTCTCGTTCTACAGGTATTGTGACCGGACACGTCGGTGACTTACCCCTACGTTTTGACTACATCTCCAACCTGGCTGATGTTCAGGTGGGCGATCGGGTAGTGACGTCAGGTAGCGAAGGGATATATCCGAAAGGGTATCTTATTGGAGTCGTTGAATCGGTCCAGATGGGCCGCGGGCTCTACCAGGACAGCGGCCTCTATCAGGACATCGGGGTGCGGCCAGTGGTTGATTTTGGTGCCTTGGAAGATGTGCTGGTCATTACGGAACGACGACCCACTGATCTGCCAAGTGGTGGAACGCAATGAAAGTGTCTAAGGTAGCTTTCATTGTTGTTTTTGCGCTCGTGCTCCAGACCACTCTCATACCGTATCTGGTGGGTAGTGGGGTTCCACTCGACCTGGTGTTGGTCGCAATTGTTTACCTCGCCATGACGACTTCGCCAGTGACGGCGCTCCTCAGTGGTGCGGCTGGTGGTGTTATCCAGGATACACTTTCAGGCGGCATCATTGGGGTCAGTGGTATTGCGAAAACCATTGTTGGATTTTCGGTGGCCTTGGTTGGAACACAGATCATCGTCGTGCGCTCGTTTCCGCGCTTTGTGATTTTTTTTGGAGCGACGCTATTACACGCGTCGGTGTTTCTCGGGCTATATTCAATGTTGGTGGCACCTATCCCAAATTCGTCAGTTAGTAGCGTGTTTGGAGAGGCGTTAGGAAATGGCTTGGTTGGAGCGGTATTGTTTGAACTCCTTCGAGCGCTGCCTCGCCTGCGCTGGCGGGGCATGAGCGGCAGTCGCATAAAGCCTCGGCTGGAGTGGTGAGCTAGTTATGATCAGTAATGACCGTCATAGTGTGGACACGCGCCTCGCCTTCCTGCAGGGCGGAGCCATAGCCGTCCTGGTGACGCTGGTGATCGGTTTCTGGTTTCTCCAGATTGCGCAGGGCAGTAGATTCCGCGAGTTAGCAGACAACAATCACCAACGGACGTTAACGCTTCGTGCTGCGAGAGGCCTACTCTTTGACCGAGACGGCAAAATCCTTGTCGAGAATCGCTACTCTTTCGACATTTCGCTGGTACGGGAACAAACAGGTGACCTCACTCGGTCGATCGAACTACTCAGTGCAATCAGCGGTGTTGACGAGCCATTACTCTGGCAGACCATCGAAGAGCACGACGATGAACCAGAGTACCGGCCGATTGTGATGATACGGGAAGCGACGGCGGAACAGGTCGCGGCAGTGTTGGCCCGGCGGATCGAGTTACCTGGCATCGTCGTTGAGGAAGTGCCGACACGCCACTATCGGACCGGCCAGCTGGCGGCGCACCTATTTGGCTATGTTGGTGAAATCACAGAAACGCAGATCTCCGAAGGTGAGTTCCGTGGCACGGCCATTGGCGCGATTGTCGGCCAGACTGGGATTGAGCAGGCCTATAACCAAGAGTTAATGGGCACTGATGGTACGCGGCGTGTTGTAGTCAACAGCATTGGTCGCGAACTCAGTACCATTGAGGAGGTCAACCCGATTGAAGGCCGGCGGCTTCAATTGACGATTGACTACGATTTGCAGGTTGCGACGGAAGAAGCATTTAGAGCCAATGGATTCAATGGTGCTGCGGTCATTCTAGAGCCAAATACCGGCGCGATACTCGCGATGGCGAGCGTGCCGGCCTACGACCCGAACGATTTCTCGCTAGGTATCGACCAGGCCACATGGCAACGGTTGAACGACGACCCTCAGAAGCCGCTCCATAACCGAGCCTTACAGGGACGGTATGCACCCGGCTCGATTTTCAAAATTGTGGTCGCCGTAGCTGCGCTTGAGGAAGGGATAGTGGGGCCTGATTTTTCGGTGCAGTGCGATGGTGCCAAGAGATTTTATGATCGCTTCTATCACTGTCATCTTGGTGGTGGCCACGGACGGCTCATGATGGAGGAGGCCCTCGAACGGTCCTGTAACGTCTACTTCTACACCCTCGGGAGCATGCTGGACATTGACGTGCTGAATATCTGGGCCCGTCGGCTCGGGTTGGGCGACCTGACGGGCATCGACCTACCGCATGAAATGGAGGGCATCGTTCCGTCCAGGCAGTGGAAAATGAAGACCACGGGCGAGGATTGGTATCCGGGTGAAACGATTTCAGTATCGATAGGTCAAGGGGCGGTATCGGTGACACCGCTTTCCCAGGCCGTCCTGATTGCGACGATTGCTAACGGTGGTCTCCGGCCAACTCCGCATGTAATTAAGGCGATCGATGACGGCGAGGGATGGAAACCGACGCAGCCGCGGCCGGGCGAGGTGGTTGAGCTACAGCCTGAGACCATCGAGACGCTCCATCGTGGGCTGTGGCGTGTCGTGAACGCACGAGGTACTGGCGGACGGGCGCGAATCGACGGTTTCAACGTGTCTGGTAAGACAGGGACGGCACAGGTGGTCTCCCTGGCGGGCCGAGAACAAGCGGAGGAGACTTCTGACTTGGACTTTCGCGACCACGGATGGTTTATCTTCTTTGCGCCGAGTGAGGGGCGGCCTGAGATTGCCGGTGTTGTACTTGCCGAGCACTCCGAGCACGGCTACCTCGCGGCACCGATTGCACGTCATGTGATGCAGACCTATCTGGCGAAGAAGGCTGGTCAGCCGTTGCCGGACTTACCACAGCCATCGCCGGTGTCGACGGGAACCACAACCGAGACAGTGCAGCCCGCCTCACCCGATCGCGGGGCTGCGCCTGTTCGCACGCAGGGTGGGATCAACTAATGTTGGACGGTCGTTTGTATCACCACGTCGACTGGCCTCTAATTGCCGCGATTCTGATGCTGTGTGCAATTGGCGTGGCTATGATATACAGCACCACTTTTGAGCCAACGGTGAGTGCCGTTGGCCCGCAGTTTGGAATGCAGTTCTATGCTTTACTGCTCGGTGGAGTGGTCTTTGCTGTCTGCTTAGGCGTTGATTACCGTGTAATTGCAGATTATGCACTCCTTATTTACGGTGGGGTGCTCGCGGCGTTGGTGGTCGTGCTTCTGTTTGGCGAAATCTCAGGAGGCTCGCAGCGCTGGCTCCGCATAGGTTCGTTGAATTTACAACCATCCGAATTTGCGAAGTTAGGATTGGCGGTCTTACTCGCCAACTATTTCAGTGAAACACGGCGCGCTTCGGTCGAAATCCCCGATATCTTGATGGTCGGTCTTTTTACAGCAGTCCCTTTCGTGCTGATCGCAAAACAGCCTGATTTAGGCACCTCTGTGGGGTTATTGGCTATTGCCCTCGGTGTTACGTATCTCGCTGGTCTCCGCATGCGGTGGCTGGTAATCTTGGCCACCCTGGCGCTGCTCTTGGCGCCAGTTGCGTGGAACTACTGGTTGGAGCCCTACCAACAAGAGCGACTTGTCACGTTTCTCGATCCGGCACGTGATGCACATGGTGCCGGATACCAACAAATTCAAGCACAGATCACGGTTGGGTCAGGTGGCCTTGCCGGGAAAGGATTTCTACAGGGTACACAGGGGCAGTTTGATTTCCTGCCCGTCGCACATAACGATTTTATTTTTTCAGTACTAGCGGAGGAACAGGGGTTTCTCGGCGTCATTGTGGTGCTCGGACTCTATCTGTTCGTGATCGTGCGGAGCCTCGCTGCTGCACGGCTCGCGAAGGACCGTCTGGGGGCTTATCTTGTCGTCGGGGTGATGTCGAGCTTTGCGTTTCAAGTCGTCTACAACGTGACCATGTCGGCCGGGTTAGCGCCCGTGAAAGGGTTAACACTACCGCTAATGAGTTATGGCGGGTCGTCGCTGATTGCTACCCTGGCTGGATTTGGTCTCATCGTGAACGTCCGGATGCGCAGGTTCATTAATTGACAATGCTTTTGGCGTCGGATTCGGATCGAACGAAAAGGTCGAGAACGCCGGCGCATGGGACGAGGGGATAAGGTGCATATCTGGGAGTTGCTAGGCGACTCGCACGGTAATCGGAAGGTGGTTGCCGACCAATTACAGTGCGCAAATGCACATCTGAGCACACGCCCCGTTGGTCCCAAATGGAGTTTAGTACATGAGCAAGGAGATGATCATCTCCTCGAACAGCCACGAAACTGCTGTGGCTATTCTCGAGGACGACCTCATGACCGAGGTCTTTATCGAACGGGAACGACAACGCGGGACCGTCGGTAACATCTATAAGGGCCGGGTTTCGAAGGTGCTACCCGGCATGCAATCGGCATTCGTTGACATCGGACTGGAGCGTGACGCGTTCCTCTATGTGTCGGAAGTGCATGACACGCTGGAGGAACTCGAGCGCTTTGATACCAGTGATGATGGTGATGAAAAAGCCGAGGACAGTGATCTTGTCGATTCCGGCGGTGAGACTGATGGTGACGTGGATGGTAACGTCGACCCGGTAGCAACCGAGGCTGGCCCCAGTGCCGACCGTGACCGGGATTCCACAGCAAAAATCGAGGACCTGCTAAAGCAGGGCCAGGAAGTGTTGGTCCAGGTAGTTAAGGAGCCACTAGGTACGAAGGGCGCGCGGATCACGTCCCACGTCAGTATGCCTGGTCGTTTCTTGGTCTTCCTGCCTACTGTCGACCACATTGGTATTTCGCGCAAGATCGCGTCTCGAGAAGAGCGGTCGCGCTTGCGCCGGATTGTTCGGCAGTTCAAAAGCGAGCACAACTTTTCGGGTGGGGTCATCGTCCGGACCGCGGCCGGTGGCCGTTCCGAGGAGGACATCCTTGGCGACCTGTCCTACTTTCATCAGGTCTGGACCGGTATCCGACAACGGGCCGAGTCCAATCCCCCGCCGACCGTCGTCTATCAGGAAGAGAGTCTTGTTGCGAAACTCGTCCGTGATTTTCTGACGGCTGACTATAGCGCTATTCGGATCGATAATGCTGAGGAGTATGGTCGTGTTGTTAAGTTGGTTGAGCGAATCATGCCAGACCTAGTATCTCGGGTGCGTCAATACACGAAGTCGTTCCCGATCTTCGACGAATATGGCGTTCAGGACGAGATTGACAAGGCGCTCCGACCAAAGGTCTGGTTGAAATCCGGGGGCTACCTTGTTATCAACCACACTGAAGCACTTGTGGCGATTGACGTTAACACTGGACGCTATGTTGGTAAGCGGACCGGTCGGCTCGAAGACACCATCCTCAAGACGAACCTTGAGGCTGTTAAGGAGATTGCGCACCAGTTCCGGCTCCGAGACCTAGGCGGCATTATTGTGCTCGACCTAATTGACATGGAAGAACGGAAAAACCGTCAGAAAGTCTTTCAGGCCATGGAGCAGGAGCTTAGACGTGATCGGTCACCATCAAAGGCGATACAGGTGGCAGATGTGGGTCTCATTATTGTGACCCGTAAGCGGGTTAAGCAGACACTGGAACGCCAGCTGACCGAACCGTGCCCTTACTGTTCTGGGAGTGGAACGATTAAGTCCATGTCAACTATTTGCTACGAAATTCTAACCGAGATGCAGAAAATCCGCGGCGACCTCAATGGCCACGGGATTGTGCTGAGAGTGAATCCAGATATCGCACAGGTGCTTAAGGAAGAGGAACGCGGGGTATTGCGTGATTTACGCGCCACACTCGGTCGTGATCTAACGCTGAAGCCTGACGCTAGGCTACATCACGAGCAGTTTGACGTGATGGCCATGTGAGGGTGGCGCCTTCGGTGTTATGAGCAGTGTGACGCCATCGAATCTTGGTGAAGTTCCTGACTGCAGTTCGGCTGACTTGTATTCCCTCGGCTCGGAGGAGTTGGCGTTTGAGTGTCGGATTGCCGCTATAACCACCCAGGCGTCCTTTGGCTGCCACAACTCGGTGACAGGGTACGTCGACGAGGCAACAATTTCGCATAATGTTGCCGACAGCACGGTAAGCGTGCGGGTGTCCCGCTATGGCTGCAATATCCCCGTAAGTGGCAATTTGCCCCACCGGAATCCTTCGAACCACGTCTAGGACCTGCTTTGTGAAGGATGACGTCTGGCCTGAAAAGCACGGGCGGGTCATGAACGTTTAAGGACCGGCAAATAGCAGAGAGCGCCAATTACTACGTTGTACACGGCGCAGCCAATCAGGTACCACTGCGGGACGATCCCGACCGGTAGCGCTCCTGGACGGTGCAGGATGTCAACGACTGCGTGAGCGACGAAAGCGATGGCCAGAATGATTAAGGCTTCCCGCGGGTCTCGAGTTGGCGCGCTAGCGGCTACGACGAAAAAGCCCAATGCTAGCGCGATGTCGAGTCCTCCTCCCGCAGTGGCATTTGCCATCCCGGCGAATCCAATGTAGGCGCCGGCAACGAAAGCCAATAGTAACGCCGCGATCTGGGCGAGGCGTAACTCGGCTACGAGTCGGCTGGGTGTATTGGAGTCA
>Ga0310123_10004406_pt1 | contig 10658 bp, 7 predicted proteins | sample CB6_AW_1057_MG_FD_203505 | JGI IMG/M metagenome (GOLD analysis project Ga0310123, IMG submission 203505) | Marine microbial communities from Western Arctic Ocean, Canada - CB6_AW_1057 | ecosystem: Environmental > Aquatic > Marine > Oceanic | place: Canada: Western Arctic Ocean | collected...
CCGCAAAAGGTAGTGGTCGTAATCGAGTCCAAGTACCGTCTGTTTAAAATTGGTAATTCGCGGTTTTCGCCCACAAAGCATGTGACCTTCAAAATATCACTCATAGGGGCGCTTTGCGTAGTCGGAAATGTGGAATTCAAAACATGCGTTCGTAACTGATTGAAATAAAACGCATGTGATCCATTGCCACCAATAAATTCAACCTCAACGTACACATCGATTGCGGGTATGGACGTTAAATATCACCGAAAAAGATTAAATTGACATATTTATGGAATGTCGCTACCTTCCATTTGCCGTAAGCCCCTACAGGGCTTTTGGCATGTAAAGAATGCTTCAGATCAATCCCTCTAAACACTTGCCTGGTTGGACCCGACGTTCGATCGTTGTCGGGTTTCTATTGTGTGGTCTGGTCGTTGTCTCATTGGTCTATATTTTTCAAGATCTCGAAAAATTTCAGAATGACTCTGCTCCTGCTTCCGAGTGGAATGCTGAACGGGTGTTTAATGAATTTCAACAGTTTATGCGTGTTGTGGAACAGCACGAGCGGTTCAAGGGACTACTACCGCAGAATGAAAAGTACATGAGAAAGTTCGAACTCATGCGGCAGCTAGGGATGGATTTGAAAAAACAATTCGCCATCCTGATGAATGAGGTAGAAAAGGCGGTCAATTTTAATAACCTATACCATGCCTACGTATTTAAGGAGATGCCGGAGTATCCTAACGTCCATCAGAATCTCATTAACGAATTGCGTGCCCTTCAGCCAACAATATTTGGCCTAACAGAGGCGGGAAGTCGATTTTTTGACCGTGGTAGTGTCTACCGCGATTTAGATATTCGTTTGAAGCCGTTCGTACGAAAACTGAGTTTAGTAGCGACTGTTGCTGGTCAGCGGCAATTGGACCAGGAGAGGGAACGTACAGATCGAATACTGAAACTGTCACGATATGTTCTGATTGTTACGGCCTTATTCCTATTGGTTGGCATCGGTTTTTTGATCGTATTTGTAGGTCGAAGTCGAGCTAGGCGAAAGGTTGCACAACTCGAGCACGAAGTAAATCTGGAAATAATGGATCAACTCACTGTAGGGATGGCGTTCTACGACGATGAGAACAAGTTGGTACGTGCGAATCAGGCCTACAGAGATCTTTATATATATCCGTCGGAACTAACCGAGCCGGGCAATGAACTCGAAGCAGTGATACGTTATGACGTAGCACATGCCATGTATGGTGATGTCGATGATGTAGATACGTTTGTGAAATCGCGTTTGCACGCTATTTCCTCTCTTCACCATGGCGAAAAACCAGAAGTAAGAGATCAGCTCTTGCCGGATGGCCGAATTATCGAAATTCAGGGACGGGGACTGAGTACCGGGGGTGTTTGGGGTATTTACACAGACGTAACTGAAAAACGACGTGCTGAGCAACAGCAGGAAGAACGGATTGAAGAACTCGAAAATCAGATGGGCCTTGAAACTCTGGAACACGTAGACGTGGGTATTTCAATTATTGATGCTGATCTTAAAGTAGTTCACAACAATTCGGTGGTCAGTGAGATGTATGGGTTCCCGGAATCGATAACCCAGCCTGGTCAACCGTTCAGGAGGATTCTCCTTACGTTGGCAGAGTGGGGCGTTTATGGTGACGGTGATTCTGAAGTAGTGGTCTCCGATCTCATAAAGTCGTTTTCGGGCCCATGGTCGGAGTGGCGGGATGATCTTGAGTTGCCGAGTGGGAAGGTCATCGATGTAAGAACACACAAGCTTTCGGGCGGTGGGTTGGCCTATATCCATACCGACGTTACGAAAGAGAGACAGGCACAACGACTTATAGAAATCACTGATAGGGTAACCGGGCTGCCGACTTTCGAATTCCTTGAACAGCAACTCGCAGAGATCTTGGAAGATGCGAAAAAACGCAGCAGTGAGTTTTACGGTATACGCATAAAAGTCGACCGCTTTCAGGCAATTAACGAGATTTATAGCATACAGACCGGGGACCGGTTGCTCCGGCAAATAGCTATTCGTTTAAAAGACGTTATACCAGACGGGGCGATACTCACTCGAGGTCAGGGCAACGAGTTTTTCCTGGCTGAGGCTTGCAATAAATCACAGGCCGCAGCTGAGTCGTCAGTGCTAATTCTTCAGGACGTCATGAGGGACCCTTTCCCGCTTGAACTGGACCACGATGAGACTGTAGAAGGAATGTCCTTTACCGCGAGCGCTGGTGTTGTGTTGTACCCGAAGGATGGATCCGAACTCGGCGTGCTACTGACCAAGTCTCAGTTGGCTCTGCAGCATGCTGCGCAACAGGGTAACTCGTATCGATATTTTGACTGGCGTGCAGCGCGCCGCAAAGTAAATCGAGATACCATCCGGATAGAAACCGATCTGAGAGTAGCCCTTGAAAAGGATCAGTTCGAGTTGTATTACCAACCACAGGTCGACCTTGAGACAGGCCGTTTAACCGGCACCGAGGCGCTGATTCGGTGGCGGCGTCCCGGCAGCGGTGATGGCTCGGATTCGCATGTGGTTTCTCCAGACGACTTCATCCCAGTTGCAGAAGACACTGGGTTGATCATTCCGATCGGGCACTGGGTGGTTAAGGAGGCGTGTCGCCAGGCCAAGCTCTGGCAGGAGGAGGGATATCCGCCAGTGACGATGTCGGTGAATATCTCCGTGGTGGAGTTTCGACAGCAGGATCTGGTTGAACGCATTCAAGTAGTCCTCGATGAGACTGGGCTCGCCGCCGAGTGGTTGGAGCTCGAGGTCACCGAATCAATCGTCGCCGATGACATCGACCGGATCACGAAGGTGCTTGATGAGCTCAAGGTTCTTGGAATCGGTGTCGCGATTGACGACTTCGGTACCGGCTATTCGAGTCTTTCCTATCTGACCCGACTGCCTTTCGACAAGTTGAAGATTGACCAGTCATTCGTGCGTAACATTGACCGCCAGAATTGGGCCATTGTTCGGGCTGTGGTGCAGTTAGCACGCAGTCTCGAGCTCAAGATCGTCGCAGAAGGCATAGAAACGATGGAAAGCATGCACCAACTTCGCGACTTAGGTTGTCATATCGGGCAAGGCTATTATTTCAGCCGGCCTGTACCCGCAACTGAATTCGTTAAATACCTCGAGGAAGACCAAAAAAAGGACTCGGACAGCGGGCCGACGGAAAGCAAAAATATTTTGCGGGTGGGGTTACCCACTGATTATGCGCTGTCCTATCTGAACAACAGACTGACAGAGTTTCGTCAAGCCCACGGCGAAATTCGGCTTAAGGTTCGGTGTGATCTCAGTGAACAACTTATAGAGAGCCTGGTGCTCGGTGAGTTCGATACTGTGGTAGCTATCGTCCGTGAGGCGAATGAAGACCAACTGTCGGCGACATGGGAAATAAAACCGATCTGGGTGGCTTCATTAGATTGGACTCTAGAACATGACGAAGCCGTGCCGTTGATCGTACACGCGGAGGGCTGTGAATATCGCAAGCGCATGGTTGAGTGTCTGAATGCAGCCGAACGTGCTTGGTACGTTTCTTACCAGAGTCCAGATATAGCCAGCCTTCAGGATGCTGTGGTAAACGGCCTGGGCGTGAGTGCGCTGACCCGGCCTACATTGGATGAGGGAATGAAGATTCTGGATGTCGATCAAGGGTTTCCTGCCCTTAGAAACATAAAAGTTGGACTCTATACAGCTAATGAAGGTCAGTCGGGGAATGAAGCGTATCTTCTAAACGACTGGCTTTCGGAATCATTGGCAAGGCATCGACATTAACGCCGGTTCAGTGATCTACTGGCAGCCAGTCGAATTGTACCCGCTTGTATCCACGAGAACACATCCCGAATAATGAGACGAGTGGGTCTGGAAGATTTGATCTAGGCGTCCTGTAGTCGCGGACGTTTTCGCCGCTCCATTAGCTGAGCACTCGGTGGCAGCTGCTTGGCTTCATCAGGCAGGTTGTCGTGGATCGAAGCCATAATCACCCAACTGCGAATGGGTTCTCGGTAATAACGCGGGAGTGCAGCCCAGGCTTTAGCCAGTGCGAGCGCTTCTTCCGGTAGATCAGGGCCGGCATAGGCGGCAGTACCGGCATGGCGGGGACCATTTCCATTGGCGAGCCATTCTACGTTGACGCGCAGCCAGTCTGCGATCCGCTCAAGGCGATACCGTCGTGGGAAAGCTGACCCTTCCAGATATTTGCGGGCAGTAGTAAGACTCTTGGCGCCTGCCTCGCGGCGAAGCGGTTCGATTTCAACGGGAAGGCGTGACCAGCTGCCGGCACGGGCTGAGTAGCCGGATTCGATCATGGCATCGATCAGTCTTTGCGAGAAGGCTTGGTAGGGGCCGTTAGTCACGAAAATCTCCTTTCGCTAGGGCGTGGAAATGAGTTCTGCTGATTCACCAGTTGATTTTATCATTTTCGAAGACAAAGTAGTCTACTATTAGTGATAAATAGGCAAGTTAGAGATCAAGACCTAGAATATCCTTCATGGTATCAATCAGACCCTCAACTGAGCGTCTCTACAGCCAGGTCTTAACTAGCTAAACAAGATGAGTCAGGTTACCCGCGGTGTAACGGAGACCCAGGATGCACGGCAACTGCGCCGCCGCTTGCGCCTGGGCGAAGTCCTGGTGAGTGAGGGCCTCACCAGTGAGGCTGAGATTCATGTTGCACTGAGTCAGCAAAAAAAACAGAAAGGCAAACGCCTCGGTGAGGTCCTGGTTGAACTGGGCATGGTTGACGAGAGCGCCATCTCCAGAGTCCTGGCTAACCGACTGGGATTGCCATTCATTGATTTAGACAGCACCGACATCGAGTCTGACGCGCTTGCCGAGATCCCGGCCAGAGTGATTCGCGAGCACCAGGTGTTTCCCATCAGGGTAGACACTGAAACTCTTACAGTGGCAATGGGAGATCCACTGTCGAGTGAGGCAATAGACGCCGTTCGTTTTACTTGTAAGAAACGAGTGGTCGAGGTGGTTGCAACACCTACCCAACTGAAAGCGTATATCGCCGACCGGTTATCTACCCAAGAAAGCAGCGAGGATTTTGAGACCTACTTGCGGTCGCTCGGCGGTAGTGGCGGTGATGCTGAAGACGACGACGATGTCATCAAACTGGTAAATCGATTTATCGTCGACGCGGTCCGCGACCGTGCATCAGACATACATATCGAACCGTATGGTGAAAAGCAGGATCTCACAGTTCGATTTCGGATAGATGGACAACTCCGCAATTACCGCCGTATCCCATCGGAGTATCGGGAACGTATCGTCGCCAGGATGAAGATCATGGCCAGGCTTAACATCGCAGAGCGGCGCTTGCCACAGGACGGTAAAATCCGATTTAAACTCGGAGAACGCGAGATAGAACTGCGTATGGTTACCCTGCCGACAGCCGGGGAAAATGAGGATGTGGTGCTGCGTATTCTGGCGGGATTTGGGGCTTTGCCGTTGAGTGAGATGGGACTCAGTCCAGATAACCTACAAGCGGTAGAAGCGTTGGTGCGTCGCCCTTATGGACTGATGCTAGCGGTAGGCCCGACGGGCTCAGGTAAAACGACCACGCTGCATTCTATGCTGGCCCAAATCAACGACGTTAAGAAAAAGATATGGACCGTAGAAGATCCGGTAGAAATTACCCAGCCGGGTCTTCGGCAGCTGCAGGTACAGCCGCAGATTGGATTGACGTTTGCGTCGGCTATGCGATCGTTTCTGCGAGCAGATCCCGATGTCATTATGGTCGGCGAAATGCGAGATGAAGAAACGGCCCATATGGGGATCGAAGCCTCTTTGACGGGTCATATGGTGCTTTCTACGCTGCATACCAACACTGCCCCCGAAACGATAACCCGGCTGATTGACATGGGCATGGAGCCGTTTTCTTTCTCGGACGCCTTGTTGGGTATTCTTTCACAGCGATTGGCACGGCAGCTGTGTGGAAAATGCAAAGTTGAGTATGACGCAACGCCCGATGAGACCGAAGAGTTTGGTCGTTATATCGGGGCAGACGCGCTAGAACGGGCAACGTCTGGCGGCGTCTTGAAATTGTGGCGGGCAGATGGTTGCGTAGAATGTGAGAAAACCGGCTACCGGGGCCGTCTGGCTTTGCACGAACTGCTGGTGAACAATGATGAAATTCGTGTTGCAATTCAAAGAAAGGCGACCACGGCCGAGATACGAGACCTGGCTCAGCAAGCGGGCATGAAAACGTTGCTTCAGGATGGGGTGGTAAAATGTTTACAGGGCCACACTGATCTGAAGCAGGTGCTAGCAGTCTGTAGCCGTTAGCACTTCTGTTGTTTTGACAAAGGTCCGGCCCAATGTAGTATGTTCCGGGTTCGAGGCGGATAGAAATACTCCGCACGGCTTAAACTGGATGATCTGTTACAAAAGGAGGAGAGCGATGCCAAGAATATTATTAGTCATAGTGCTGGCGTTATTTTCGGTTACGGCGATTGCCGACGATATCTCAGTCGAAGACAAAGCCAAGGCCCAATTGACGCTCGTAAAATGGATGAAGGCGCGATCGGACGATAAAGGCCGGTTTCTCTTCGTCGATCGGCAGACTAATGACTTAATGGGGGGCTACAGCGCCAACGTCCACCCAATGATTGTGCCTTACAAGGATGGCACCGTGTTTGTATGTTCGGAGATTGTCACGGATAACGGTGACCGAGTGACGGCGGACTTTCTCACTGTCAAAGTCGGCGATGATTTTAAGATTGTTGAAGTCATTATGAATAATCGGGACAGTGTCAAGAAAATGATGGGTATGTAATTTGTTTGAGTGTCCCGGCCGGTCAACAACCAATATCCGGCCGCGGTTCTTCTTCTATCGTTATTCTTATGCGTCTAGGAATCTTCCTTAAGTTTGTACTGTGTTTTGTCTTGCTGGCCGTTGTCTTGGGCGCCGCTGGGTTGTTGGTGTATAAGAATTACCGCGCTGATCACTACGAAGGTGTCGCCTCTGCGCAATTGGCGACTGCTGTTGTGGGCAGCGCGACTGTTTTGGACCAGGCGATCGCCAAGGGTGAAAAAGAAGCGAGAGAAGCACTATCGCTATTTTCAATGTTTCCATTTGTATTGTGTGTCGAGGTTGAGTCGAGTGAGGGGCCGAATCTTCGCTGGCCGCCGCTGCCTTGCGAGATTATCAAAGAACAAAAATATCCCCTTCACTATGGAAACATACTGTCTAACGGTAGTGGACTGCTCTTCCATGTCAGCAGTCAATGGGTACAAGAGCAGGTCGATCGGGAGCTGTATATTGGCTTGATCGCGTTGGCAGTCTTTCTGTTGTTATTTGCAGCGGGAAGTGGACTTTTGTTTCAACGAATAGTTGGATATCCGGTTGGTTACCTGATCCGAAGTCTTCGTAACATATCACAGGATCTCACCAAGCAGGAGTTGATCCGAAAGCTCACCCAAGATGAAATCGGCGAACTGACCGATGCGTTGAATGGGTTGCTGCAGCGTATCGGGACGTACCAGACGGAACTGGTTCGACTGGCAAACACCGATGGGTTGACGGGCGTCTTTAATCGAAGAGCCTTTTTTACAAAAGGGGAAGAATTACTAAAGACTCATCCAAATGGTATTTACTTTCTACTGATAGACCTTGATCATTTCAAGACCATCAACGACACCCATGGCCACGCCGTGGGGGATGTGGCGCTAGAGAAGGTTGGGGAATTATTGCAAGGATCGATGCGGACCAGTGGATCTCGTATACCGGACATCATTGGCCGACTCGGAGGCGAGGAGTTCGGTATATTGATGTCTGCGGATAGAATCGATGATGCTGTTTCAGTTGCCCAGAGATTACGCCAGACAATTGAAAGCGTGCCCATTGAAGCAGGCGGTGTGCCGGTTTTGACTACAGGCTCTATTGGCGTGGCCGAAGCGGTCGTTGGAGAAAGTCTTGATGACCTGTATCAGCGAGCGGATAAGGCGTGCTATCAGGCCAAAAACAACGGCCGTAACCGCGTGGAGGTGGCCGGCTAGATTGTCAGAAAAGGCTCACTGCTGGGGTAACGGTTTATAGCTTTCCGCAGTTACCTTAGGTAGGCATCGACAGCACAGTATCGGGAAAGGTTTATAGTGGGTTGTTGATCTGAGTCATGTCAAAGTTGGTAGTTCCGCGGTATATCGGGTGCGAACGACACAGCGTCGTCGAGTTGGTTAGACTTAGCGATCACTGTTGCCAGCGCACAACCTAGTTTTTGAAACGAGTCATGACTACCAGAGAATCATCAACTTAAGTGGCTAATATCAAGAATGACCTATTAACAGGGCAAGCCTTTCTTGACAGTATTCGTGACGGGCGTGAGGTCTGGTACGATGGTGAAAGAGTCAAAGATGTCACGACTCATCCGGCATTCAGAACCAGTGCCCGAAATATCGCGCGTCTTTATGATTCCCTTCATGACCCAGCACATCGCGAACAACTAACGAGAACGGATAAATACGGTATTTTGACCCATAAGTTTTTTGCGCCCAGTTACACCGCGGAAGAACTTCTGGAAGCACGGGATGCCATTGCGCTGTGGCAGCGTATGACTTATGGCTGGATGGGCCGTACACCGGACTATAAGGCCGCGTTTATGGCCCAATTGGCAGAGGGGTTCAATTTCTATGACCCCTTTGGTGAAAATGCCTTGAACTGGTATCGAAAGTATGCCGCACAAGGTCTGTTTCTGAACCATGTGCTGGTCGACCCGCCAGTAGATAGAAATCGGCCTCATCATGAAGCCACCGACGTGTTCGTAAATGTCACCCGAGATGATGATCGGGGAATTTATGTCAGCGGCGCTAAGATGGTTGCGACAGGGTCGGTGTTGACCCATGCCACTTTTGTGGCACCGAACAGCGGTACGGCGGCGCGCATGCAAGCCGGGAAAGATGAGGCCTTTGCGCTGGTCTTTATTGTCGACATGGACACTCCGGGTCTAAAGCTTATCGGTCGGCCATCATACGAACTGAAAGCGGCCAGTCCCTTCGAGGCGCCTCTTGCGAGCCGTTTTGATGAAAACGATTCTGTGCTGGTGTTTCATGATGCCTTTATTCCTTGGGAAAATGTGCTCATCTACCGGGACGTTGAAAAGGCCAAGGGGTTTTATGCTTCGTCTGGATTTTTCAATCGTTTCAACCTGCAATCCTCGACCCGGTTGGCGATCAAACTGGAATTTGCTTGCGGTTTACTGATAAAAGGTACAGAAGCTGCTGGGACTAATACCTTCCGCGGTGTGCAGACAGAGGTCGGTGAGTTGATTTCAATGGCAAATCTCGTGTGGGCATTGACTACCGCAATGGCGATGGATCCCGAGCCGGGCGTCGGTGAATCAGTAGTGCCCAAGTTGCAAACCGCAGCGGCTGCGCGGATCTATATGACTTCCGCCTGGCAGCGCGTACGGGAGATTTTTGAGAAAGTACTCGCTGGGGCTCCCATTGTGACGGTGTCTTCGGTCCAGGACCTCAGGCAACCTGAACTGGATCCTATTATCGAACGTTACTTCCGGGGAACGGGGCTGGCAGCAGTGGACAGAATCAAGCTGTTCAAGCTGATCTGGGATGCGCTCTACTCGGAATTCGCGGGTCGGCATGCGCTCTATGAACGCAATTATGCGGGCAATCATGAACAGCAAAGGCTAGATGCACTGAGCTGGTCTGACGAGCGCGGAGACAGTGAACGCTACCGCCAGATGGTGGATGCCTGCCTGAGTGATTATGATGAAGATGGCTGGGTCGTCGAGCACCTCCGGGACAGCTAGGTTTGGCGACCCTCGTCTGTTTTGTGACTCAGTTGTTTTCAATAAACAGGATTTTGTATTGATTTACGCTAAGGTCGAGATTTCCTCTGTGTCACAATCATCGCCGGCGGCTACTTGCACTCTCTGGGATTACGCGGTCGAAGTCTACAGTCGACCAGGCATGCCTGAGTTGTGCCTTTGGTTTCAGGATCACTGCCGTGTCGATGTTCCCATTATCCTGTTTATCAGTTGGTGTTCGGTACGGGGAGTACTTGTGGAACGTCAGCTGCTGGCGCAAGCTGAACAAATGGTCAGTGCCTGGCACCGGGATGTAGTCGCTCCCCTGCGTGGCTTGCGACGAGAACTAAAAAGAGACTCAAAGGGAATCGTACAAGAAACGGTTTGTGCGTTTCGTGAGAAACTCAAAGCACTGGAGTTGGAGGCCGAACATCTGGAGCTGAACGCTCTGGCAACTTTGAGTTCTGATGAAACTGCTTCGGCAGTTCCAGTTTCAGATCAAAAACGGCTAATCGAAAGTGGCTTGGTTCAATATATAGGACAACTCAAATGTGATATCGATGCACAGACCAAAGAAAAAATCGCCGCATTTATCGCGTGTCTACTGGCAGAATTAACCGCCAGCGGGTAGGGCTGTACTTATCGCCATCCCGTGGGCCTTTCGCAATGTGGCAGGTCCGGTTAATCTGTATCCTTTGGCTTGATTGACAGGCAAGTGACGATGACTGAAGGACGTATCGTGGCACATGCAGTGAGTCCTCATACTCCGCGTATGGCTAATCCCGACGGGGCGCCGGATTTCCTCGCTGGGGTAATGGCCGGTGCGAGAGAGATGGGTGAGGTCATCCGTTCATTCCAGCCCGATCTCTGGGTTGTTCATTCAA
>Ga0310123_10004407_pt1 | contig 10658 bp, 8 predicted proteins | sample CB6_AW_1057_MG_FD_203505 | JGI IMG/M metagenome (GOLD analysis project Ga0310123, IMG submission 203505) | Marine microbial communities from Western Arctic Ocean, Canada - CB6_AW_1057 | ecosystem: Environmental > Aquatic > Marine > Oceanic | place: Canada: Western Arctic Ocean | collected...
GCTCAATAGCATGGCTTTCGGATTCCCTGTCTACGCTTCGCAGTGCGGGTTACCCCTACACCACGCAAGACTCGCTTCCAGTTGCTGGTCAGGCTCTACTGCACGGGATTTCCACCCGCAAGGTTCCGTTGAAAGGTTTCAAAGTTGTGGTTTACATCTTATTCCCCTTTCCCAAGCTTTGCTTGGCGCAATTGCATCGACCGCTGCGGGTTTGTGGCCGTGCCAACTCGCAGCGGTGAAATTCACCGCCGGCAGTTCGGGGCAGCGAAAAGTGTAGTCAATCTGATGGCGCTGGTCAAAGCTTGGCGGCCTGCGGTTCGTGACCAAGAACGAACCGTCCTTGGTCGCGAACCGCAGTTCGCCAAGTAGCACAGGAGTGACACTCCTTGGGAAGAAGCGGAACCTCCGAAACTGCGTCGGCTTATCGTCCTACGCTACTTAGCTGCGGACTCCGACGCGGAGGTTGCCAGCTCCTCCGCGCCCAACGGCGGCCGACCAGATGAGTGCCAAATCCTTTCGATTGCTGACCAGCGCCAAGAAACCGCAAATACGAGGTTTTGGCACACCGAACCAGCGTGTCGACGTCAGACTCCTGAATCCCCCATCAGAGGGGTGTGTCACGACGGTCCTTAGTTAGCACAGTCTTGGTAACGTTAGGGATCGCGAGTGAATCTGCCGTTTCCTGCGGCGGTCGTGAACACTCGTCGTACGTTAGCAAGTTGCCTTTGGGGACAGCGGTGGGGGCGACCGACACGATTTGGAGTGCGGTGAGGAGTCACCGCTTTTTTGCGAATTCTCCAGCGGAACAAGCGTTGCGCCAAACCAAGATAGGTCGGATTGCCAGACTTCAACAGCCGTAGCGCGCCGCGCGAAAACGAACGGCACGGCCCACTTCTAACCCGTTTGGCGCGGCCGCAACGCGTGCTGGCAGTTCCGACCGTATTCCAAGGCGGTGATTCCTCACCGCACTCCAAATTGCGAACGGTGACGCACACCGCATGCACTTAGCAGCATGCAGTTACCTGCGGCGGTGCCATCGACCGCCGCATCGAAACAGCACGAACCGGATATGAAGATCAGTACGACGACCGCCCAACTGTCCAGCAAATCAAAAATCCTTCCTTTCTCGGCACAGGTCTTCGTAAGTCGTGAAATGGTCGCAACTTAGCCTTTGGGCGTGTCAACAAACGTGTTTCGAATCAAAATCCCAAAAAACGGTCGCATCCAGGGGTTTTCGACACAGGCTGGCGGGCCTCGGCCCCAGGATACGACTAGGACATTTGGCGGTCGTAGCTCTAATTCACGCCCACAGATGGCACCTCATGACAGCTTCGCCAGTTCTGGGCCAAATAGGTTACGAGAAATCCTGTGAGAGTTTACGTACCTTTATGCAGAAACTCCCAATGTTCGGTGATCTAGCCGTAATTCATTCACATGAAACGAGTTCGGTAGACATCAGTGTCGTTTAGGAGTAAACCGCCGCTCGTTTTAGCTCATACCCGAAATGTCCCGAAAGCGGTCCCAGGACGCGTTCCAATCGGCATTCGACGCGGGGTCGTAAACGTCGACGGGAAAACTCTCGCGAATTACGCCGCGTGCTTCGGCGACCGAAGCCACGTCACCTGCCGCCACCGCTTGCATCATGATGTTACCGATCGCCGTGGCTTCGATCGGTCCAGCGATGACTTGGCGATCACAGGCATCTGCCGTCATCTGACACAGCAACTTGTTTTGAGTGCCGCCGCCCACCACGTGAATGGTATCGATTTTGGATTCGGTCAGCTGCTCCAGCCACTGAAGAACCAGGCGATAGCGCAGTGCAAGGCTTTGCAGCGCACAGCGAATGATCGCGCCAAGACTCTCGGGGACTGATTGGTGCGTCCGCTCGCAGAATAATTTGATCGCGGCCGGCATGTCCGTTGGCGCGCCAAACGACGGATCGTCGGGATGGATAAATGATTGCAGTGCCGGAGCCTGCTCAGCCATCTCGATTAACTCGGTCCAGCTATAATCTTCTCCACGCTGATTCCAGACCCGGCGGCATTCTTGCACAATCCAAAGTCCGGTGATGTTCCGCAGCAGCCGGACGGTGTCTTCCACGCCACCTTCGTTCGTAAAGTTCAATTCGAGGCACTTGTCGTTGATGACGGGTTCGGGCACTTCCACACCCATCAGCGACCACGTGCCGCTGCTGATGTAGCACCAGTCGGGCCGGGCCGACGCCGTCGAGGCGGTCGGCACAGCCATCACCGCACTGGCAGTGTCATGGGTTCCCGGCAATATGACTTGGGCAACTGAAAGTCCGGTTTCGTCGCGCAACGCTGGTCGCAAATGTCCAAGGTTGGTGCCGGGCGCCGCAATTTCACCGAGCATCGAGGTGGGAATATCCAACTTCTCAAGCAATCCGGTCGCCCAGTCGCGTTTGGCTGGGTTAAAGAACTGGGTGGTTGTGGCGTTGGTAAATTCATTGAACTTATTTCCGGTCAGGAACCAATGAAACAGATCAGGAATCAGCAACAGCGACTGGGCCATATCCAGTTGCGGCGATCGCTGGTGACGCATTGCGGCCAGTTGATAGAGAGTACTGATCTCCATGAATTGCAGGCCGGTCTCCGCAAAAATCTCCTGGCGACTCACTTTTTCCAGAGTCTTGTCGAGCATCCCGTGGGTGCGCGCGTCTCGGTAGTGTATGGGGTTACCGAGGAGTTGGTCGTTGGCATCCAAGAGTGCGTAATCCACACCCCATGTATCGACGCCGAGACTCGTCACGTTCTTCCCGAATTTGGCGCGCGCCTGCCGAAGGCCGTCGCAAACATCGGACCAGAGCCTGGGGAGATCCCAAACCAGTGTGCCTGCCAGGTTGACTGGTTCGTTGCCGAACCGATGGAGCTCTTCCAACTTGAGCCGCTTGCCATCGAACCTTCCGGCCAGCACACGTCCGCCCGAAGCGCCCAGATCGACGGCGAGGTAGATGCGTTGGTCGGACATCTTTATATTCCCTGAAATGCGAGGTGCATCAGGCTGCTTCGAGCATCGGCGGGTGGACTTGCGAATCGATATACTCGATCGCCTTTTGTAGTTGTGGGTCGAAAGGAGCGGATCCTCGGCTCGGCTTCGCTTCCTCGTCGCCCTCGGCCTCGTCATTCTTGTCAGCACCGTTCTGGGAGGCGTGACTGGCCCAATCCGTTTCTTCCTGCGCGGTCGACGGTAAGACTTCCCGTGCTCGCCGTTCCCGCTGCGTCCGCTCGAAGTCTTCCTTTTCCAACACGACTTCGTATCCGTCATCGGGAGTGACACCCCAATCATCTTCGTCGGTGGCTGTGGAAAGCCGATGGATGTTTTTGCCGCTGGGTCGCCAGTACGTGGCGGTAGTGAGCTTCAACGCGCTGCGTCCCCCTTCCAATTCGATCACGTTTTGGACCGTTCCCTTGCCCCACGTGCGCTGGCCAACGATTTGCGCGCGACGATGATCTTGCAAGCAGGCCGCAAGAATTTCGCTGGCGCTGGCCGAGTAATGGTCGACGACGACAGCCAGCGGCAGATTGGCATCGACGATTTCATCGTCGGCTCGCGCCTCGAATGTTTCATCGACGCGACCGTTACGTCCCTGCGTGCTAACGATACTGCCCTGCTCGATGAACAAATCACACACTTCGACCGCGGACGTTAACAATCCACCAGCGTTACCACGGAGATCAAGGATCAATCCGTCGATTCGTCCATGCAACGGCAAGATCGCATCCCGCAACTCCTGCGCCGAGTTCTCGCCGAATGTCTTCAATTGCACGTAGCCTACGCGGGGGGCGTAATGCAGCACAAATCTCCATGATCCATCTTCATTGCGGGTGTCGCCGTAGACTGATTTGACGGGGATGATTTCGCGGGTAAGTTGGACCTCTTCGGGATCCTCGACACCAACGTGAGATACTTTCAATGTGACTTGGGTGTCCGGCTGGCCACGCATTCGCTGAACAGCGTCTTTCAATGAAAAATCGGTGGTGTCCTCGCCGTCAATCTCCAGAATAATATCGCCAGGTCGCAACCCGGCGCGGTGGGCGGGCGTGTCCACCAGGGGACTGAAAACGGTCAGACGGTTCGTCTCACGATCGATTTCCACCATGATCCCCACACCGCCAAACTCTTGATCCAGGCTTTCGTGCAGCTGGCTGTAGGAGTCCGGATCGATGTAGCCTGAGTATTGGTCCAAGCGACGAGTCATACCTTCCATCGCCCCCTCAAATAACTCGCGTTGGCTGACCGGCTCTATGTAGAGGGAAGAGATGGTCCCCATGCAATCGGCCAGCAGCCCAGCGTAGCGGGTATGGACGGAGCGGTGATAACAAATCACGGAGACTAAAACGGCGGTGACAATGACCAGCAGATTTCGAGCGGACATTCAATTAGCTTAACGGTTTACTGCCTATCTATAAACGGCGGGTTTTTCCTTGGTCGGTGCCGCCAGCCCCTTGGCCAGCTTTAAACAGGTAAAGAGAAGTGGACTTTGCGGGCGAGTTGGGCTGTGGTCGGTGGTTTGTGGTTTGTGGTCGGTGGTTTGAATATTCTGGAATCGCTCGTAAACTAGGATCATCCAACACCCCGGGATACTCTCGCCCACTCAGGCCAAATCCTAGCGTATCGTTGACCCCAGACCCCAGACCCCAGACCCCAAAAAACATGTCACGGCTTGCACTAAAACTAGTTGTGTTATTCAGTTTGGTTACGGCTGGTTGTGAATATAAACCATTGCCGTCGTCTCCACAGAAAACTTTTCCCGTGGCACAAACAGATCCGTCGGATTTTGGTGAGACCAATCCTCGGAGGAATAACGTGTCCCCTTTACCGGCGCGGTCCTCTGCCGATCTCCCGTATTCGCCTCTTCCAGACGAGCAGAATATCGGTAACTCCCGCTCGCTGGCCGACGGGGTGGATCCGCGAATCGGTGAGGGTGCCGATGGTGTTGCCAGCGACACGCGGGGCGCACCTCCGCGCGATACACAGATTCGAGTCATCACCTATAACGAACCGCTGGCGCCAATCCGATCTTTTCACGATTGGGATCTACGCGAAACCGCCATCGATTCGCTCAGCCGCATCGGTCGAGCGGCTGTGCCTAAACTGGTCGAAGCGCTTCGCCATCCAAGTCCGCACCACCGCGTGCAGGCGGCGAAGATGTTGGCCCGTATTGGACCGGAGGCCAACCAGGCAGTGGACAACCTTGTGGCAGCGCTTGGCGATGAGAACGAAGAAGTTCGCAAAGCCGCAGCGCGAGCTTTGGGCCAAATCGGTCCGCAAGCGGCCCAAGCCGTCAATGCGTTGATGAACGTGATCGAAGACACGACTCCGCCTGAATAAGGCGCGAGTGTTGGCGACGCGATTCCATCACCCTGATCTCCTGACCGTGATCTCCTAACCTTGCGAGCGGGCAACTCCGCAGGGTTCGCATTATGCGGCCCCCTCAGCCTTTGGCCGACTGGCAATTTCCTCATCTTTCGGTCGCAAAACCGTTATCTTCCGATATTCAGGTGCGGAAAATTTTTGCACAACGCGTGCCTTAATTGCACAGTTCTGCTACAGTGAGCAAAGACGCGGAGATACCAGCTAAACGAGAAAAAAACGCTGGGATTTACGGGTCTTAGGCAACCTAGTGTGTCCTTTTCGCCCTGTTGGCACGCGAGTTGCGGAACCACCTATCGATCTCATCTCGAAAACTCGCCGATCTGGCGAACGGAACAAACTAGGAGGGCTGAAACATGAACCATGACAAGCTTGTCTTACTTGTCACGCAACGCGTGGTAGCCGAGAAGCGTAGGCTTAGTGCCAATGATACGCTGCACCCGCCACTGGACAGTCCCGCGCTCAAGTCGCTGGCCGAATTCATTGACGAAAGTCTGGAAGGCTTGGAATTAGAGTTTGACGGATTTATCACCCAACGAAGTCGAATAGCGGCACTCCGTAACACCCTGCGTTAGATATGCCCTGCGTTAGATATGCCCTGCGTTAGATATGCCCTGCGTTAGATATGCCCTGCGTTAGATATGCCCTGCGTTAGATATGATTGAGCCTCCAATTGCCGATTGGCAATCGGTCGTGACCGGCGACGCGGTGGCCGCGCGCGTGGGGTGCGGGGGGAGCGATGCGCAAACAACTCGCATCGTGTTTCCGGGGGCCTTTAACCCATTGCACGATGGCCATCGGCGAATGGCGGTGTGGGCAAAGCGTTGGTTGAACGAGTCTGTCGAATTCGAGATGTCGATCACCAATGTCGACAAACCGAATCTAACGGCGGTTGAGCTGCGCCAGCGATTGGACCAGTTCTCATCGTCACAACCTGTTTGGGTGACCCGAGCGCCGACCTTTCTCGACAAGTCGGCGCTGTTTCCCGGGGTGACCTTTCTCGTCGGCGCGGACACGATTTCTCGAATCGGCGACCCCACTTATTACGAGCTGGACCGCGGCCGCCGGGACGCAGCGATCGAGGATATTCGCCAGCGTCGTTGCCGGTTCCTTGTTTTCGGACGAGTGCTGCAGACTGAATTTCACGTCCTCCATCGTGTTAAGTTGCCGGACGCGTTGAGCGAAATCTGCCAGGAGGTCACGGAAGCCGACTTTCGAGAGGATATTTCTTCGACGGAAATGCGGCGGTGAGTCGCCTTGGGTCTGTGGTCTGTTCAGACCGCAGACCACTTTTTCATTCTGCAAAACGTAGAATTATCGTGATTACCGCCAATTGCCCCTGCAGGTCACCTGCCCTGCCGCGATTGCCGATGATCGACTGGATTGCGTATACTCTCCAGATTGTACTTTTGTCGCTATTTTCCATTCCTGACTGTCTCAACCAGTATGTCCCCAGCGCCCCAGGTTTCTGCCGACAAAGCCGTCCGCCCGCTGTTCGTTGGCATTGACGTGGGGGGGACGAGTATCAAATTTGGCCTGGTCGACGACGAGGGTCAGACGCTGGCGGCCAGTTCGATACCCACCGATGCAAGTGCCGGTCCAGAAGATGCCACGCTGAGAATGCACCTTGAGTTTGGTGAACTGCTGGCGAGCATCGACACCGATCCGGATGAAGTGATTGGAGTGGGGTTGGTCACCCCTGGCCCGATCGACATACCCAATGGCATCGTGCTGACCCCGTCGAATCTGCCGACCTGGCGCCACTATCCGATTCGGGATCGACTTGTTGAGAGAGTGTGCAAACCGGTCATCTTTGGCAACGACGCCAATGCGGCCGCGTTTGGCGAGTACTGGGTCGGCGGCGGCAAAGCGTATCCCAGTATCATCTTGTTGACGTTGGGCACGGGAATTGGCGCCGGGATCATCATCGGCGATCTGTCCATCGATGGCGAGCACAGTCATGGCAGCGAATGTGGTCACATCATTATCGACTATAAGGAAGACGCTCGTTTATGTACGTGCGGTCACCGGGGACATTTGGAGGCTTACACCAGTGCCTGGGCGATCACCCAAAGAGCTGAGGAGATGTTAGTCACTCCATGCTCGACCAGCGTCCGCGACCGATTGAAGCTGGGAGCTAACCTGTCACCTTTGATCTTGGCTCAGGAAGCTGAGCGAGGTGATGGTTTTGCCATGGATATCATCATGGAGGCGGCCACGTTTTTGGGGATCGGAATCGTGTCGTTGGTGCACACGATCGATCCCGGCGCGGTGATTTTGGGGGGCGCGATGAATTTTGGCGGTGCGGATTCGGAAGTCGGAAAGAAGTTTCTGGACCGTGTTCACGATGAGTTTCGTCGCCGAGCTTTTCCTATTTGTGCGGAGAAAACGGTGATCGATTTTGCGCAACTCGGTGGCAACGCCGGCTATGTGGGCGCTGCTGGTTTGGCGCGTTCGGCACATCATCAAAGTGTCTTGACAACCTGACTTCCCTCCACCTACCAGTCGCCCAACCACCAGTCGCTTACCTACGCACCACAATTTCTCGCGCTTGGCAAACCAGAGCCCACCCATGTCGTCCAAAGACTGCCAACACATCCGTAACTTTTGCATTATTGCCCACATCGATCATGGCAAGAGCACTCTAGCCGATCGCATGCTCGAGCGGACCGGCACCGTGACCGAACGGGACATGAAGGAGCAATTGTTGGACGACATGGATCTGGAGCGGGAGCGCGGCATCACGATTAAGGCCCGTACGGCGGCGATGCAATATACGCATCAGGGACAGTCGTACGAGCTCAATCTGATTGATACGCCAGGCCATGTAGATTTTCACTACGAGGTGTCCCGTGCCCTTTCCTGCTGCGAGGGTGCCTTACTGTTAGTGGATGCGTTTCAGGGCGTTGAGGCCCAGACGGTCGCCAATGCCTACGCGGCCATGGAACATCATCTGGCGATCATTCCGGTGATTAACAAGATCGACCTGGCGAATGCCCGGCCGGACGAGGTCAGCGAAGAAATGGAGCACACTTTGGCGGTGTCCGGCGAAGATATCGTCAAGGTCAGTGCCAAATCGGGCCTGAACGTGGAAGAATTGCTCGAGGCAGTCGTCCAGCGAATACCACCGCCTGATGGCGATCCCGAGGCGCCCCTGCAGGCGATGATCTTTGATTCGCACTACGATCCCTATCGGGGTGCCATTATCTACGTCCGCATCATGAACGGGACCGTGAAGACGGGGCAGAAAGTGCAGTTGATGCGCGCCGGAACGACGCACGATTTGATCGAGTTAGGCCAGTTCGTGCCACAACGCGCGGTTCGCCAATCGCTGAGCGCGGGTCAGGTTGGCTACCTGATTTGCAATATCAAGTCGCTGGACGACGTGCAGATTGGAGACACGGTGAGTGTCCCAGGCGAGAAGGGGGCGGAGGCGCTGGCCGGATTCGAACAACCCAAGCGGATGGTCTATTGTGGGCTTTACCCTTCGGATGGACAGGATTTTGAGGAACTTCGTGACGCCCTGACCAAATTGTCGATTAATGATCCCAGCTTCGAGTTTGAAGCCGAGACGAGTGAGGCGCTGGGATTTGGTTTTCGCTGCGGTTTTCTCGGTTTGCTTCACATGGAAATTGTCCAGCAGCGTCTCGAGCAGGAAGCGGACGTGGACCTGATCCAGACCGCTCCTAACGTAACCTATGAAATAACGGACAAACGAGGACGTACTCGCGAAATCCATCGGCCGCAAGAGGTTCCGGACGCCGGAGACATTGAAGAATTCAAACAGCCGATCGTCCGGTTGAGTCTGGTGCAGCCCACGGAGTATTTCGGGGCCGTGATGAAACTCTGTACTGATCGCCGAGCCGTGCACGTGCGAACCGAATACCTGTCTCCGACGCGAGCTATGATTACATTTGATCTGCCTTTGGCCGAAGTCATTTACGATTTGCACGATAAATTGAAAAGCGCCACGCGTGGCTACGGCACGATGGATTATGAGGTGATCGGCTACCAACCCGCGGATTTGGTACGTATGGACATCCTGGTCAATGGAAATCGGGTGGATGCCTTGTCCGTGATCTGTAATCGCGATGATGCCGACCGTCGCGGTCGGGCCGTTGTCAAGAAACTCAAAACAGAAATCGATCGTCACATGTTTGAGGTGGCCGTCCAGGCGGCGATCGGCTCCCGAGTTATTTCCCGAGAAACCGTGCCGGCGATGCGAAAAAATGTGACTGCGAAATGCTACGGCGGTGACATCACCCGTAAGCGCAAGCTCTGGGCCAAGCAGCGTGAGGGTAAGAAAAGGATGAAGTCAATTGGTCAGGTCGATATCTCACAGAAAGCGTTTATGGCCGTGCTGGATACCGGGCGCGATAAAGGGGCGTGAGTGTGGTTTTGCGGATTCAAACCGGGCAACGGAACTCCTCACGACGGTAAGACGACGACACGTCTCAAGGTTTTTTGTGTATAAAATTCCGTTATGCTGAGAATCGACCCCAGAGGGTCTGTGTCCATTTGAGCGAAAGCGGTCTTAACGCCAAAAAATCCAGTTGATGCCCACAATAAGCCTGTTTGTGGCTTAGCAGAACCGTCGCTGGACCGCCTCCAATTCATCTAGAATCCAGCCGCGTTCACGACTTTTATCGCTAGGAAATACCAAAGTATTGACAAAAAACTGAAAAGTTTGCGGCTTAACGCAACTTCCGTCGTTTACGATGGTACTTATGGCTGGTACTTTGAGTTGGATACCTTTTTCTTAGCGCAATTTTCCAGCGATTATTCCATTTCTCAGGGCGGGCTCGGTGCAGCGCCCGACGGTTTTTCGTTCACGGCAATCTGGCACGCGTGAAGGGCTAACGATGTCAACAGAGAACGTCCAGCGCCAATCGCTCGTCGATCGAGTCTACGACCACCTGTCGGACCAATTGGCAAGTCGGCAAATCGATGTTGGCCAACGGCTCAGCGCTCGACAGGTGGCCGAGCAACTTTCCGTGAGCCGGACCACGGTCAATAAGGCAATCGATCGGCTGGTCGCGTCTGGTTGGATCAAGCCGAACAAGGGACATCACCCCATCGTGGTTGCCTTGCCATCCAAGCTCACGGAGACAGAGTCTACTGGTGAATTCGAGTTTTCCAATCAGACGGACAGCACGTACGAGCTCATGCTTGAGCGTATTCTGTCGGGTGACTTTACGATGGGGGAGATCATCAAGGAGCGAAAACTGGCGATGGAGTTGGGCGTTAACCCAGCGACTGTACGC
>Ga0310123_10004410_pt1 | contig 10656 bp, 8 predicted proteins | sample CB6_AW_1057_MG_FD_203505 | JGI IMG/M metagenome (GOLD analysis project Ga0310123, IMG submission 203505) | Marine microbial communities from Western Arctic Ocean, Canada - CB6_AW_1057 | ecosystem: Environmental > Aquatic > Marine > Oceanic | place: Canada: Western Arctic Ocean | collected...
GCTGTTGCCGCTGGCCACTGGTGTCGGCCCAAATGAAAACGGCATCTATGTACTCGACTACAATAATGAGCAAGTATGTATCGGCAAGGCGTCGAAAGAAACAACTCGTTAGTTATCCCACTGCATTCGACCGCCATTCGTCCGAGATGTGCTCGGCAGTGACGCTTGTGCGGATGCCGCCCCGGGGGGTGAACGCCGCGACGATCTTCATCTGCCTGGGACGTGTGCGGGCCACCAAATCATCGAGGATGCAGTTGGTCACGTCTTCGTAGAACGCCCCCTGACTGCGGTACTGCTGCAAATACAACTTCAGCGACTTTAGCTCAAAACAGAGCCGGTCGGGGACGTAACGGATGGTCAACGTGCCGAAGTCTGGCTGACCGGTTTTGGGGCACAGCGACGTGAATTCGGGACAGACGGCTTCGATGGTGTAGTCCCGTTCGGGACACGGGTTCTCAAACGTTTCGAGAATGTCGCGAAAGTTACCGCTCATTGATGATGATCCAAAATTGATTTCGCGATTGACCTCGAATCATCGAGGGCACGTCTTCTAGGGGACGGAAGGTTGTGACGGTCTGCTAAGCCGCAAGCGGCAACTTGGCCTGCGAAACTCTAAACGAAAAATGCGCGAACACCATTCAGGTTTCGGCCCCGCCTCTGCTGTTACAGTTTAAGTTCGTCACTCCCGGATCAATTCCAGCGTGCACCACAGGCTTGGGTCGTGGGCAAAAGGAAACTCCCGCCCGACCGTGAGAAACTGTTCTCCCAGTTCTGAATCCTGGAGCAGGTAATAGAAACCCAACGACGGATTGGCTTCGGGATCGAATCCGTTCAGGCTCTCAGCGGGCAGCCAAACTTCTAACTGGTAGCCGTCCGGCCGCATTTGCACCGACGTGCCGATTGGTGCCGACTTGACCAGCGGCGCGTCCTCGCGGGCGCGGGCAATCGGTAGTTGAACGCTCGCCGGCTGTTGTTGTGACTCTCCCCCTGCACCCGCCGGCAACACGCAAAAGTGATGGCAAAACCGGCTGGCACGATGAATAGACTGCGTGTTCCGCGTGTCGACCCACAGTTGTAGCCCGTCCGATTCGGTCGGTTCTTCGATTCGGCAGCGAGGCCGCTCGCGTTTGCCTCGAACATCAACGCTTACCCCCACGCCTTTCTCGTTCCAGCCGATGCGGAGTTCCCCGAACGGCTGAACGTCGTCCAGTTCGCCGAAAGCGGGCAACCGGCACTCGGTGGGAAGATTCAACAGCATTCGTCCCCTTTTAGGCAACCGGGCCACTCGATGCACTGGGATCGAAAAACGGAACAGGAATTGATGGGGCACGACCGCAGACATTTACGTCCCCCACCGCTTGGTGAGCGCCTGTTCGATGCCGAGTTGATCGCAAATCCGACTGACCACGAAGTCGATCAGATCGTAAATTGTGACCGGGTTGTGATAAAATCCGGGCATGGCCGGCAGCACGACGGCCCCAGCATCGGAGAGCCGTTTCATATTGCCCAGTTGAATACTACCTAAGGGCGTCTCCCGAGGGACGACAACCAGCTTCCGCCGTTCTTTCAGATGCACCTCGGCGGCGCGGTGAATCAAATTCGACGATTGCCCGTTCGCCAGGCTGGCCAGCGTTCCCATCGAGCAGGGGCAAATCACCATTCCGTCGGTCGGAAACGAGCCGCTGGCGATCCCCGCTGAGAAATTCTGATAGTGATGGTATGTCAACGTTCCTCGGGAGAGGTCGCATTTGCTGTAGACCGAACTGCCCAGATGATCCGCTACCTCTCCAGTTCGAGTCAATTTCAGTTTGCCCTCTCCGGACGAGTCAGGGGCGACCGACAGCAACTGGTTTTGGTCGAAATTGTCCAAATGAATTTCGATTCCCAGTTCCAGTTGGATGACCTCGGCAGCGGAAGGGCTGATGGTGAGATGGACGTCGCGGCCGACGGCCAACAGAACATCGAGCAAACGGACAGCGTAAATCGAGCCACTGGCACCGGTGACGGCAACGACCAGAGAATGCATGACGTTGTTCCATTTGGCAGTGCCGAAAATGAGTCTCAATTGCGTCGCGGATCAAAGAGGGCCGCTGTGCCCTGAGCCGCCGACGCCCAACAGCATTCTAGCAGTATACGAAACAATGTGCTGAATTGGGATTGTGGCTCGATGCCCGTCATGCGGCTCGATGTCCACGCCAGCCGTGCCGATCAGCTAATCGGTTTGGTCCCGCAATACAACGCCGCGACACCAAACGTCAGCGGCTGCCAGCGGACCGGCTGCAATCCACACTGGCGCATGAATTCGGCCAGTGATTCTCCCTGCGGAAACTGTGAGACCGACTCCGGCAGGTAATTGTAGGCCGACTGTTGATTGCGAGCCAGCAATTGTCCGAGCCGCGGCAGGATGTGCCGAAAATAAAACCGGTACGGAAGTCTGATCAGCCGATTCGTCGGCATCGAAAACTCCAACACGATCACATGGCCGCCCGGCCGACACACCCGGATCATCTCACGCAGACCGAGCTGTGTATTCGTCACGTTCCGCAGCCCGAAGGCGACCGAGACGATCTGAAATCGGTCGTTGGCAAACGGCAGCCGCTGCGCGTCCGCTTCGAGATACATGAGTGACGATCGCTGGCTCGTTCTCCTGAGGTGCCTCACCGATTTCCCGTTTGCCAACTTCAGCATTTCGTGCGTGAAGTCACTGCCGACAACCGGCACCACTCCCCGGCCCCGCTTCCAGTAGGCCATGGCCAAATCGCCGGTCCCGGTGCACACGTCTAGAATCGGCGTGCCCTCTGCCAGCGGAAGCAACCGAACGGTTTTCCACCGCCAATAGAAATCGACCCCCGCCGACAGAACGTGGTTGAGAAAATCGTACCGGGGAGAGATCTCCCCGAACATCTCGCGAATGCGGCGCTCGGATTTGTCGATGCTCATGATGGAAGATGTCAGTAGTCTGTGGTCCAGTTCTCATCGGGACCGAAACTTGAATGGTGTTCCCGTTTTATTCATTTGGATTTTTGCAAGCCGAGTTGCCGCTTGCGGCTTAGCAGACCCCCACAGCCCGCAAAATCGGTCAGCTTTGGAAACCGTACTCATTCCACCGCTGGTCAATCCGTTCGCGGATCTCGTGCGGCATCTCAAGCGGTTCGGGCCATTGGCGGGGGTGGCCTTCCTCGGGCAGCTTGCCAGTGGCGTCGATGCCCATCTTGTGTCCCATGCCGAGGACTGGTGCCGCGTGATCACTCAGGTGCGTCGGCCCTTCGCAGAAGACAACATCGCGGCCGGGATGCACGTTGGCTCCGACGTGGAACCACACGTCTTCTTCATCGAACACGCTGACGCCCTCATCGACGACAATAATGATCTTGCTCACCATCAACTCGCTGAAACCCCACAACGAGTTCATGACTTTGCGGGCCTGTCCGGGATACTCTTTGCGTATGCTCACAAACAGCAGGTTACGAAAGGCCCCGGCCCGCGGCAGGTGCAGATCGACAATCTCCGGCACGAACAGCTTCACAAACGGCAGAAAAATCCGTTCGGTCGCTTTGCCGAGCCAGAAATCCTCCATGGGTGGTTTACCGAGAATCATCGCCGGGAAGACGGGGTTGGACCGATGTGTCAGCGCGGTGAGCTGCAACACTGGCTGCTCGCATGGCAACGCGTAAAACCCGGTCGGCTCGGCAATCAGACCGGCCGACTCCAGCGGGGCGGTCGTATCGATCAGCCCTTCGAGAACAATTTCGGCGTCTGCGGGCACTTCGAGTTCGATGCTGCGGCAGCGAACCAGCTCGATGCTTTTGCCTCGCAAAAACCCTCCGAGCAAGCATTCATCGGTATTGGCCGGAAAAGGCGCCGCGGCCATGTAGGTGTAAACGGGGTCGCCCCCCAGTGCAATCGCTACCGGCATTTGCCGGCGTTCTTGCTGATATCGGGTGAAGTTTCGGAACCCACCTTGATGTGCGTTCCAAAACACGGAGAGCGCGTCACCGCTGCGCACCTGAAGCGGATACAACCCGACGTTCCGCACGCCGGTCTGCGGATTTTGGGTGTAGACCTGTCCCATGGTGATCGTCGGCCCCGCAGCGTTCGGCCAACAGTGCGGGATCGGCAAATCACGAAGATCGACATCACGGCCCATCTTCACGACCTGTTGGCAAAGACCCGTTTTCACAATTTTGGGCGGCAACCGAGTCAACTGGGCGATTTGCGGAACCAGTTTGAGCGTCTCCAACCAGCCTTCCGGGACTTCGGGCTGAATCAGACCGGTAATGCGTGCGGCTACGTCGTCGAAACTCTCGACTCCCAGCACTTGGCACATTCGGCGATGACTGCCCTGCAAATTGACGACGATCGGCATCGATCGGCCTTTGACGTTTTCAAAGAAAACGGCCGGTCCACCACCGGGCGATTTGCAGATGCGATCGGTAATCGCGGCAACCTCTAGGTACGGATCGACCTCGGCCGACACCCGCAGCAGATTGCCGTCGTCTTCGAGTTCCGCGATAAAATCGCCCAGACTGTTGTACGTCATGTTTTTGAAGCCTGGACCAGTCTCGGTGATGTCGGAGCGTGACCGGCCGGTCCGTCTAATTCTTCCGACCCAAGTGCCGCAAGCGAAAAATCAGAAACCAAGCGGTTCGGAGCAGAGGATTATAGCAACTTGACTGATATTTCGGCCCTCAACGGTTTCGGTTCCCGGTGGCTGGTGACATTGCAGCAACCGCAACGAGTGGGTACGGTTTCGGTTTCGAGCGGTGACCGGTTCAGTCTCTTTGCGCAATTTGGTTGAATATTCTTAGATGCTTCAGCGTTTCCTCTTGTTATGGCTGATGTTGCTGTCGCTGGTGGCCTTTTTATGGCCACAGATTTGGTCGGTGGCTCCGGAATTCGTCGTGGCATGGTTTGGGACAAGTTTCGATCCCTTCGTGGAAACATGGGACCGAGGATACTTGAAGCCGATTTTTCGGGTGACCATGTTTTCGATCGGTTGTTTGCTGCCACGTGATGAAATCGCACAAGTGTTGAGAAAATGGCCGACTGTGTTCGGCGGAACAGCGATTCAGTACGTGAGCATGCCTTTGTTGGCATTCGCCATCGTCAACACGTTCCAGCTTAGCAGCTCGGAAATGATTGGTGTGATGATGGTCGGTTGCGTGCCGGGGGCAATGGCTTCGAACGTGCTGACGCTGGCGGCTCGGGGAAATGTGAGCTATTCGGTCAGTCTCACTACTTCCGCGACGCTGGTTTCACCGCTGGCTGTACCGCTGGTACTCTGGTTGACGCTCGGAAGTCGGGTGGAACTCGACCCGATCAAGGCCAGCCTAAATTTGTTGACGCTGGTGGTTGGACCTGTGATGCTCGGACATCTTCTATGCCGCGGTTTCGCACGGTTTGCGGCAATGATGCAGGGTTACTGTCCGATGGTCGCGAACCTGACCATTCTTTGGATCATTACCGCCGTGGTTGGCGCCGACCGAAACAGCCTTTCAGAGATCACGTTCACGTTACTCGCAGCGCTGTTGACCGTAAACGTTTTGGGTTATGCGGCCGGTTTTGGCGGCGGCAAGCTGCTGCGACTTCCGGGAGGAATGCACCGGGCGTTGACGCTTGAGGTTGGCATGCAGAACGCCGGGCTGGGAACTGTACTCGTTCGCGAAATGTTTCCTGACCTGAAGCAAGCCGCAATGGCAACGGCGGCGTATACCTTTGGCTGTATGCTGACAGGAACAATCTTGGCGCAAATCTGGTCGCGTCGAGAGCCGGAAGATCCCTGACTCACATCGAAGAGAGCCGAGGCATGTCGGCCCGTCCTGACTTTTTCGATCCGACGAGCACGAAGCAATTTAATATGGTATGGTTGCAAAAGTGCCCGGAACGGATGCGATTGAGCGGACGGAATCGATCACGGGGTCCCCGCCGACCGGTCCGATCTGGAGATCCTCATGTCGCTCGTTCGTCGAACCACTCATCTCGTGGGCTGGGCGGTCCTCTGCTGTCTGTCGACGATCGTGGCACATGCCGCCAAGGCGGGTGCGTTGAGCGCCGCGCTGGAGTCGATCAAGTCGGAAGATCTGCGTCGGCACACCAACGTTCTCGCCAGCGACACGTTTGAAGGCCGGGAGGCCGGCAGTCGCGGAGGCAAGGCGGCCGGCGTTTACCTGACGGGTGAGTTGAAAAAACTCCGTGTCAATCCCGGCAACGGAAAATTGTTCTATCAGCATTTCGGTTACGATTATCGTAACGTGTTGGCTTTGTTGCCGGGACGCGACCCCGTCTTGAAGCGGGAATATATCATTGTCGGGGCCCATTACGACCACGTCGGATATGGAACCGCACGTAACAGCCGCGGTCCGATCGGATCCGTTCACAACGGTGCCGACGACAACGCCAGCGGAACGGCGGGACTTTTGGAACTCGCCGAAGCGTTCTGCAGTTTTTCACCCGGACCGAAACGCTCGGTGATGTTCGCTTTCTGGGATGCGGAAGAGAAGGGTTTGCTCGGCTCCAAACACTGGGCTGACCATCCCACCGTGTCGCTGGACCGCGTAAAACTAATGGTCAATCTCGACATGATTGGCAGGCTTCGAGGGAGCACACTTGAAGTGTACGGCATCCGCACGGCCGGCGGACTGCGACGACTGCTCAGCGAACAGAATCGGAACACCGACCTCGATCTCGAATTCAATTGGGACAATCGCCGCGACAGCGATCACTACCCCTTTTTCACGCGGCGGATTCCCTTCGTGATGTTCCACACCAAAAAACACGAGGACTATCATCGGCCCAGCGACGACGTCGGCAAGCTGAACCTTCGCGGCATGCAGCGCGTGGTCCGATTGCTGTTCCAAACAGTTCACACGGCTGCCAATGCTCCGAAACTCCGACCGTTTCGTTTAGCGTCTCGTGGCGAAGACCAATCGATCCGTCGAGAGCAGGCGGTCCCGTTGCCGCCGTTGCCCTCTCGATTGGGTATCTCGTGGGACGCTGATCTTGACAAACAAGGAATCATTCAACTAACCCGCGTCGCTCCGGGCTCACCGGCCGAACGGGCTGGACTGAGGATCGGCGACCGGATTTTGAAGTTCGGTTCGCATCGTATCGCCGAGATCGGCGATTTTTTGGCAACCGTGCTAGCGGCGAAGGATCAGGTCTCGGTGCTGGTGCAACGCGACGGCGAATCGCAGCCGCGAGAACTGAGTGCCGGGCTGAATGGTAGTCCGCATCGGCTGGGGATTTCGTGGCGCGAAGACGATGCCGAACCGGGCTGCATCACGCTGACGCGAGTGATTGCCGGCTCACCGGCCGACCGCGCCGGGCTGAAGCCGAATCACCGCATCTATGCCGTCTCCGGACAAACGTTTGAGTCGGGCAGCGCGTTTGACAAGCTAGTGTCGACGCTCAAAAGCCCGCTCCGGCTGCTGGTAGAATGCCGTGGCCGGCTGCGCGACGTCCGTCTCCATCTGCCAACTCAACCCAAGACTGCGGTCACGGAAATCTCCCCGCGTGCCGATAAACCCGGTCGCCGTGAGCCATAAGGGCAGCGTACTCCTCGGCGTAGAAACCGTGCCAATCGTCGAGCAGCGTTAGGTTCTGCCAAAGTTCGTCCGTGCCGTCGGGTGCGATCAGGGCCACCGAGACCGCCGGCTGACAAAGCACGAATCGATACCACTCGGTGGCTGGCGGGACAATAAAGTCGTCCGGATCGTCGGGGGTGCTCTTCAGCAACGCACCCCAACGCAGACAGGTAAACGCGACCACCGGAATGCCGCGTGCTTGGGTCACGGGAAAAATTTGCTCTTCGGCTTTGCGGTGGGCGGCATTGTAGCGAATCATTAACAAATCAAGCCGACCGCTGGCCGCCGACTCGGCCGCCAGCGGTCGCTGATGGCTGGTCATTCCAATGGCCCGAACGCGGCCTTCCGTGCGGGCCGCTTCAAGAACTTCGGCCGCACCGCCGCCCGTGTGGATCCTGTGCCATTGGCTCTGATGTTCGACGTAGTAGTAGGTGACGACGTCGATGTAGTCGGTCTTCAGTTCATCCAGGAACCAATCCAGTTCTCTGTGGGCCTCGTCGGCCGAGCGGGCGCTCATCTGCACCGCCACGCAGACTTCGCTCCGCCTTGGGCCCAACTGCCGGATTGCTTGTTGCAGCCCATCGGGGTGTCCGCACCAGTTCAAATAGTTGATGCCGCGATCGATCGCTTCCAGCACCGCCTGCGGATCGAGGCTGGTGTTTCCCCGAGTCGCCAGACCAAGCCGGCACACCCGGCCCAGTTTGGGCAGATCGATATGACGGTCTGGGTTTTGTATGAAAGCTGTATCAACCATGAAATTCTAGGCAAGGGGCTGGGCCCTTGAAATCCTTTAGAAGCAGGCCGGTTTGGTTTCGTTGGACCTATGCGGCCCGCTATGCCGCAAGCGGCAACTCGGCGGACGGCCGTTCTCATCGATTGTGGAGTACGGACCATTCATGTGCAGCTTCAGCAACGAACAAAGAACCTCACCGCCGGAACCCTTCCAGCAGCGTTCCGACAGCCTGCAACGTGCGTTCCATAAGTTCGGGCTCGGGCAACGGCAGCTTCAGGTACGTTTGGCCGGTCGATTCATCTCGGGCGGTGTCGAAAAGTTGCATCGACGGCTGATTGCGTTTTCGTTCGTCCGACCGTCGGCCGGATTCGCCAGAGTCCGACCGCGCCGCTGCGGCCAGTTGTTCCAATAACGCCAAACCGTTGTGCAGCAGACTGCTCAACGGGTCGGAAGCCGCAACCGTAGCTGGCGGCTCTTGTGCGTCGGAAACTGGTCCCGCCGACACATCCTCTGTTGATGGAATTGCCAGTTCCACAGCTTCCGCAGGCGCAGCGGGAATACTCGTCGTCACTTTCTCGACGGTTTCAATGAACTTCTTCAACCGGCTACCGCCCAAGAAGACCTCTTTTTCTCCGCCATCTAGGACTCCCGCGAACAGCGATTTCTTGAACGCTAGCATCGAGAGCATGCCTTCTTCGATTGTGCCCTCCGCAACAAAATTGACAACCTGCACCGGCCGGGTCTGACCCAGACGATGGACCCGGCCGATTCGCTGTTCCAGCACGACCGGATTCCAGGGCAGATCCATGTTGACGACCACGTTGGCGTGCTGCAGGTTCAGTCCCACTCCGCCGGCATCGGTGGACAAAAATACGCGGCAGGCGGTGTCCTCGCGGAAGTGGTCGATCAGGTCCTTGCGCTTGCGGCTGGCCACGCCGCCGTGAAAGAAAACGTGGTCCCACTCGCAGCCGTCGAAACGGCGAATCGCCAGCTCGTGCATGCGGGTCCATTGGCTGAAGACGACCGCTTTTGTTTCCGGCCATTCGAGCAGTTCACCCAGCAGCGTCAGCAGCTCGTCTGGTTTGACGCTGTGGTCGGTCTCCTTGTCGAGTAGAAAGGTGCTATCGCAAGACATCCGCATGTTCTGTAGCGAGATCATCAGAGAGCGCTGTTCCGCTTCCGTCAAGAAGCCGAGCCGCCGCCATTTTTGAACCAGCCGGGCCACCGTCTCACAGTTTTCGTCGTGATGTTTGCGCTGCATGGGCGTTATGGGGACGAAGAAGTTCTTCGCCAGCCGTTTCAGCAACTGATCGAGCACTTGATCCTTCAGGCGGCGGATGAGGATCGGCTCCAGGGTTCGGCCGATGGCATTGAGATTTTTGTAGCCGACGACCCGACCGGTCTCTTCTTCGTTCATCTGGTGCTCGTGCAGAAACCGGTAGGTCGGTCCCAGACGGTGCCGGTCGATGAACTGCACGATCGAAACCAGCTCTTCCAGCCGGTTTTCCAGTGGCGTGCCGGTCAACACCATGCAGTAGGGAGAACGAATCGTCTTGATGCTTTTGGCCGTTCGCGTTTCCCAGTTCTTAATGCGTTGTGCTTCGTCGAGGATCACCAAATCGGGCGACAGATCCTCGATCAGATCCAGATCGCGGTAAACGGTGTCGTAGTTGGTGATTTTGTAGAAGACATCCATCCGGAACAGCCGCTGCCGCCGCGACCGCAAGCCGTCGATCACCTGTGCCGAACGGTTGCTGAAGCGCTGGATTTCTCGTTCCCATTGGTGCTTCAGAGAAGTCGGGCAGACGATGAGGACTCTCTCGATGCCGAATTCGCGGGCCATGATTTCGCAGGCGGCCAGCGCCCGGATCGTCTTGCCCAGACCCATTTCGTCGCCGATCAGGCATCGCCCGGCACGGGCGGCAAACAGGGCGCCTTCGCGTTGATAATCGTACAGCGGAATTTTTAGCAGATCTTTGAAGCGGGCGCTGCGAACACCCCGTGGAAATGCGGCTTTCAACTGTGCGTTGCGGAACTGCGCGTCACGGACTTGTGCCACCAGCGCCAGCACGTCGTCGTAGCAGCGCAGTTCGTGATCGATGTGGTACGTCTTCGCCAGAAACTGGTCTAAACCGGCGAACGCTTTCGGCTTGAGTTCACCCTCATCGTCGAAAGACTCGCTGGCCAGCCGAGCCAACTGCGGCGGACAGTCCAGTCCCGGCCGAAACCGCACGCTGCGGCGAGCCCCGTAACGCAGAAAGACCTCGCTGTACGGCGGATGAAAACCTTGCCGGAACGCCGACTTGCCGTCGCGCATTCGTTCGAGTTGCGCCAGTGTAA
>Ga0310123_10004412_pt1 | contig 10652 bp, 8 predicted proteins | sample CB6_AW_1057_MG_FD_203505 | JGI IMG/M metagenome (GOLD analysis project Ga0310123, IMG submission 203505) | Marine microbial communities from Western Arctic Ocean, Canada - CB6_AW_1057 | ecosystem: Environmental > Aquatic > Marine > Oceanic | place: Canada: Western Arctic Ocean | collected...
GACGGCGCCGGAACTCCCCGATGCGGCGCTCGCGCGCCTGACTCCAGCGGGGATGGTCCACGTCGGGGTTCACGTTGGAGTAGAAGCCGTACTCGTCCGGCGCCATAGTCTGCCAGGTGTTCTCAGGCATGTCGCGCGTGAAGCGGAACTTCACGATCGACTTGATGCTCTTGAAGCCGTACTTCCAGGGCACGACGAGCCGTAGAGGTGCTCCGTTCTGGTTGAGCAGATCCTTCCCGTAGATGCCGGTCGCGAGAATGGTGAGCTCGTTCATCGCCTCGTCCAGGCGGAGCCCCTCGATGTAGGGCCACCGGAGGATCGGGTGCCGCTGGCCGATCATCTCCGATGGCCGCACCACCGTGGTCATCTCGACGAAGCGGGCGTTCCCGTTCGGCTGCGCGCGCACGATCACGTCGCGCAGCCGCACGCCCCGCCAGGGAATGACCATCGACCACGCCTCTACGCAGCGCAGCCGGTAGACCGGCTCGACCACCTCGTGCCCGCGCAGGAAGTCCTCGAGCGCGAAGGTGCCCGGATTATTGCACTCACCATCGACCTGCACGCTCCAAGGGAGCGGCTTGAAGGGCCCCGAGTTGCGCCACGGATCGTCCTTCTGCGCGCCGAACTCGTAGAAGTTGTTGTAGGTCGTGATGTCCTCGTACGAGGTGAGCTTCTCCTCCTGGGGAGTGCCCGCTCGGGGAGGAGCCAGCCCAGCCAGCGCATCCGGGGCAACCGCGGCTCCCATGGCGGCTCCGGCTGCCAAGGCGGCGCCCTGCGCGATGAAGCGACGGCGGTCGAGGTAGAGCTCGTACGGCGTGATCTCGGAGGACGGGAGGTAGCCTTCGCCACCTCGGCGCTTACGGATCAGCATGGAATCTCCCGGATCACGGGGTGGCCCTAGGTCCTATGGTCGCGGGGGCCCCGGAGTTCCCCGGCCGTCACGACCGCGCCTCCCGCCAAGGTAGGACGCGCCGCCCCGGGCGGCACCGTACCTGGCCCCACGGAGTCACGCCGGATGAAGCACCCGCTCCACAATCTCGAGCCCGGCTCCAACCCGCCGCACGAGCTGAACATGATCGTCGAGATCCCGCGCGGATCCCAGAACAAGTACGAGCTCCACAAGGAGAGCGGGCTGATCCGGCTGGACCGGCTGCTGTACAGCGCGGTCTACTACCCGGGCGACTACGGCTTCGTCCCGCGCACGCTGGCCGCCGATGGCAATCCGCTCCACCACCTGTCCCATCTCGCGATCGCTGATCGCGCTGTCGTTCCGCGCCAGGTCCGCCTGCGAGATGATCCCGATCAGCGTGCCGCCCGCGTCGATCAAAAGTGCAGGCGGTGGGTCGGATCCCCTCCCGCCCGGTTGACGCGTCGCGCGGCCGCCGGCAAGCTCCGGCGTGAGCGTCAAGGACACCTTCGGGCGGATCGCGGCTCAGTACGCGGCCTATCGGCCCGAGTATCCGCCAGCCCTGGCCGATGCGCTGGCCCAGCGGGCGCCCGCCCGGACGCTCGCCTGGGAGGCCGGGTGCGGCTCGGGCCAGCTCTCGACCCTGCTGGGCGATCGCTTCGAGCGGGTGGTCGCGACCGACGCGAGCGCCGAGCAGATCACCGTGGCCCGGCCGCATCCGCGCGTCGAGTACGGGGTCGCCCCGGCCGGGCAGAGCGGGCTCGTCCCCGCTTCGGCGGATCTGTGCGTCGCGGCCCAGGCCGCCCATTGGTTCGACCTGGAGGCGTACAACGCGGAGATCCGCCGCGTGGGGCGGCCGGGGTGTCTGGTCGCGTTGATCACCTACGCCACCACTGAGGTCGAGCCCGACGTGGACGCGGCGTTCGCGGAGCTGCTCGCCCTCGTCCGGCCGCACTGGCCGCCCAACCGCCGGTCGGTGGACCGGCGCTACGCGGACCTCCCCTTCCCCTTCGCCGAGGAGCCCTTCCCCGAGGTTGCGATGACGGCACGCTGGACGGCCGAGCACTTGATCGCCTACGCCGGCACTTGGTCCGCCACGCTGGCCCTCGTGGAGGCGGAGGGCGCGGACGTGCTGAGCCCGGTCCACGCGCGCATCAGGGAGGCGTGGGGGAGCCGCCTGCGCGCGGTGTGCTGGCCGCTGAGCGTGCGGGCCGGCCATGCGTGAGGCTAGCCGCAGGTCGAGGAGCCCGGTCGAGATCACCCGCTCGTAGCGCGCCGCGTGGGCGCCCATGGCCTCGAGCAGCGCACCCGCCGGCTGCACGAGCTGGACGCTGCAGTACGCGAGCGCCCCGGGGCCCGGCGCCGGGGGGGGCGGGGGGAGCAGGGGCGAGGCACCGAAGTAGCTCCGTACGATCACCCCATCCTCCACCCACGGGAGCGCGCGCACGTTCTCGCCGAAGCGCCTGTAGAGACCCCCGCGCCACAGGTAGTCTTCCACGTTCGACGTGTAGTAGGCCGAGACCGCAACCCCTCGCTCCCCGAGCCAGCGAGCGATGGCGGGCAGTGCGTGCGCGCCCGCCAGATCTCCCACCACGGGCACGATCAGGTTGTCCGCCGAGAGGGCCTTGACTCCCCGGAAGCTCTCCTCGGCCGCCAGATAGCTGCCCGGACGCCCGCGCGCGTCGGTCTCGAGCGCGAGCTGCCGGTACGTCGGATAGCAGGGGCGCGGCGGCCGGCCGAAGCTGCAAAAGCGGAGCCCCGACCCCTGCTCGACGAAGTCCCGGTGGAAGCGCTCGATGGTCGCCCGGTCGTCCGCGCTGACGGGGAGTGGAAGCGCGCGGATGATCGAGTCCACCGCCGCGCGGACCGTGGCCGGATCGACGCGCAGCGCGGCGATCCGGTCGAGGATCTCCGCCAGCGGCCGGTCGTCCCACTCCGGCAGCTCCTCGGGAATCGCGCGGCCGTGCAGGCGGGACAGGAACTCGGTGCGGTTGGTCGACAGCTCGAGCAGCGCGCGCAGGAGGAGGTGGTAGAGGAGGTTGTCGCGCCGGATGTCGACGATGAACGCGACCGCGGGCCGCGATGTAGGATAAGTTCTGGTCCGGCCCGACCCCGAGGTAGGCGCCACCCCGCAGCTCGCGCAGGCGTCCGACCGCGCGCAGGTAGCTGCCCTCGTTCGAGATCAGGTTGTCCGTATCGAAGAACCCACCCTCCTCGGAGAGCGAGAGGACCAGCTCCGCCCACGCCGAGTCGGTAAGCGCGGGAAGCTCGCGCACCGGGCGGGGCAGAGCCGAATGGCTGTGCGCCGACCATCCCCTGAGCTACGGCTACGGCCCGGGCTTGCCCTTCGCCAAGCTCGTCGAGGCGGGCGGCAGAGTGCTGCTGCTAGGCTCGGACCCGGGGAACGTGACGCTTCTCCATCATGCCGAGCATGTGGCGCGGCTGCCGAACAAGCGCGTGATCCGCTACCGGGAGCCGCTGCTGATCGAGGGATCTGCACGGTGGTTCGACATCGAGGAGTTCGACACTGCCCGTCCGGTCGTGCCCGAGGCCCCCGACGACTACTTCGACACGCTGATCGTGGGATACCTGGCCGCCGGGCGTGCGTCCACGGGCCAGGTCGGCGCCGCGCGCACGCACCTCATCGGCGCCCGGGACCTCCATGTGTTCGCCGTGGCGTGGATGGAGACGCGCTGGCGAGAAGCGTCCGGAGCGCGATAACGGGACCGCTGCAGATGCCGGACGCGGTACGCGGCGCCGATCGCTACCCGGCGTCTGCTACGCCGCCCAGCTCGGCTTGAGCAACCGCTCGCGCTCGTAGCGCGCGATGTCGGCCTCGTGCTCGAGGGTGAGCTCGATGTCGTCGAGCCCATCCATCAGGCAGTGCCGCCGGAACGAGTCGAGATCGAAGGACGTTCGGAACCCGTCCTCCCCGCGCACCTCGAGCCCCTCGAGATCGACCGTCGCGCGGTAGCCCCCGACCTGCGCGCGGCGGATCAGGTCGCCGACCTGCTCCTCGGGAAGCTGTACCGGAACGATTCCCGTCTGATAGCAATTGCTCAGGAAGATGTCCGCGAAGCTGGGCGCGATCACCGCGCGGAAGCCGTAGTCGTGGAGCGCCCAGGCGGCGTGCTCGCGCGAGGAGCCGCAGCCGAAGTTCCGGCCGGCGACCAGGATCCGCGCGCCTTGGAGCTCTGGGCGGTTGAGCTCGAAGTCCGGGTCGGGCGAGCCGTCGGTGCGGTAGCGCCAGTCGTTGAAGAGGAAGGCCCCGTAGCCGGTGCGCTCCACCCGCTTGAGGAACTGCTTGGGGATGATTTGGTCGGTGTCCACGTCCATGCGGTCCATCGCCGCGACGATCCCCTCGACCTGCCGCAGCGGTTCCATTTCAGTCCTCTGCCATCCGGCGGACGTCCACGAAGTGCCCGGCCACAGCGGCCGCCGCGGCCATCGCGGGGCTCACCAGGTGTGTACGTCCCCCCCTCCCCTGCCGCCCCTCGAAGTTGCGGTTCGAGGTGGAAGCGCAGCGCTGGCCAGGCGCCAGGATGTCGTCGTTCATCCCCAGGCACATCGAGCACCCCGGGTCCCGCCACTCGAAGCCGGCGCTCTTGAAGACTTGGTCCAACCCTTCCGCCTCGGCCTGGACCTTGACCTGCTCGGAGCCGGGCACCACCATCGCCGCGACGCGCGGGTGGACGCGCCGGCCGCGCACGACCTGCGCCGCAGCCCGCAGATCTTCGAGCCGCGCGTTCGTGCACGAGCCCAGGAACACGCGGTCGATCTCGATCTCTTCGAGCGGAGTGCCCGGCTCGAGACCCATGTACGCGAGCGCGCGTTCGGTCGCCTGGCATTCCGCGCCACTCGCGGGCAGCTCGGGCACCCGTCCCGTGACAGGCGCCACCATCCCCGGGTTGGTCCCCCAGGTCACCATCGGCTCGAGCTCGGCTGCCGGAATCAGAACGGTGCGATCAAAGCTTGCGCCGTCGGGGGTGGGCAGGTCGCGCCAGCGCTTCTCCGCCTCCTTCCAGACAGCCCCCTTGGGCGCCATCGGCCGGCCGTGGAGGTAGGCGAGCGTGGCGTCATCCGGGGCGATCATCCCGGCGCGTGCCCCGGCCTCGATCGACATGTTGCACACGGTCATCCGCCCCTCCATCGAGAGCGCGCGGATCGCCGAGCCCGAATACTCGATCACCTGGCCGTTGCCGCCGCCCACGCCGATCCGGCCGATGATCCCGAGGATCACGTCCTTGGCGGTCACCCCGAAGGGCAGCTCGCCCTCGACCCGGATCTCTAGCGTCTTGGGCCTCACCATCGGGAGCGTCTGGGTGGCGAGCACGTGCTCGACGTGCGTGGTCCCGATGCCGAACGCGAGCGCCCCGAAGGCGCCGTGCGTGGACGTGTGGCTGTCCCCGCACACCACGGTCATCCCGGGCTGCGTGTAGCCCAGCTCGGGACCGATCACGTGCACGATCCCCTGCTCCTTCGTGCCAATGTCGTAGAACGTGATACCGAACTCCTTCACGTTCCGGCGCAGGGTCTCGATCTGGGTACGCGCGCTCTGATCCACGATCGGTAGCGACCGGTTGATGGTGGGCACGTTGTGGTCCACGGTCGCGATCGTGCGCTCCGGCGAGCGGAGCTTCCGCCCCGCCAGGCGCAGCCCCTCGAACGCCTGGGGCGAGGTCACCTCGTGCACCAGGTGCAGATCGATATAGAGCAGAGTGGGCCCGCCCGGCTCCTGCCGGACCGTGTGCGCCTCCCAGAGCTTCTCGAACAGCGTCCTCGCCATCGGATCCTTCGACTCCTTAGGTCGTCGCGCCCAGCGCCGCTGAGGCCACCCGCTCGGCATACTTGGCCATCACGCCGCGCTGGAAGCGCGGTTTGGGCGCCTTCCATTTCTTGAGCCGCCTCGCGAGCTCCTTCTTCGACAGCTCGACGTCGAGCTTGCGCCTCTTGACGTCGATGGTGATTACGTCACCGTCCCAGAGCACCGCGATCGGTCCGCCCACCGCGGCCTCGGGTGCCACGTGGCCCACCATCATGCCCCGGGTAGCGCCGCTGAAGCGCCCATCCGTCAGGAGCGCGACCTGCTCGCCCAGCCCCGCGCCGGCCAGCGCCGCCGTGACGCCGAGCATCTCACGCATCCCCGGTCCGCCCACCGGTCCCTCGTAGCGGATTACCACCACGTCGCCCTTCTCGATCCTACCCTTTTGCACCGCCGCGAATGCGTCCTCCTCGCGCTCAAAGACGCGCGCCGGTCCCTGGTGGACGAGCTTCCCCGTGCCCGCCACCTTCAGCACCGATCCTTCCGGCGCCAGGTTCCCCTTGAGAATCACGAGCCCGCCCTGCGGCTTGAGCGGATGCTCCACACGCGAGATCACCTGCTGACCTAAGCGCTCGCGCGCGGAACTCACCTCCTCCGCGATCGTGCGTCCGGTCACGGTCATCGCGTCGCCGTCGATCAGCCCGGCGTCCAGCAGGCGCCTCATCACTAGCGCGGTGCCCCCGGCCTCGTGCATGTCCGGAGCGACGAAGCGGCCCGCCGGCTTGAGGTCGGCGAGCAGCGGGATCTTCCGCCCGATCCGGTCGAAGTCCGCCAGCGAGAGCCTGATCCGCGCCTCAGCCGCAACCGCGAGCAGGTGGAGCACCGCGTTGGTCGAGCCCCCAGTCGCGTTCACGCACGCGATCGCGTTCCTGAACGACGACTTTCGCAGCCACTTCGAGGGCCTGAGATCGGCCTGCACCGCGGCCATCGCGGCGCGCCCAGCCTGCTTCGCCACCTCGCGGCGCTCCGGGGAGAGCGCGGGCGGGCCCGCCGAGCCCATCACGCTGATCCCCAGCGCCTCGAAGGCGGTCGCCATCGTGTTCGCGGTGAACTGCCCCCCGCACGCGCCAGCGCCCGGGCAGGCGGCGCGCTCGATCTCGCCCAGATCCCGCTCGGTGATGCGGCCAGCCGCGTGCGCACCGACCGCCTCGAACACCTCCTGGATCGTGATGTCCCGGCCCCGGTAGTGCCCGGCCGCGATCGAGCCGCCGTAGAGCATGACGCACGGCCGGTCGCGCCGAATCATGCCCATCACAGTGCCCGGGATCGTCTTGTCGCAACCTGCGAGCGCGACCAGCCCGTCGAACTGGTAGCCGATCGTCATCAGCTCGACCGAGTCGGCCACCACTTCGCGGGAGACGAGCGACGCCTTCATCCCGGGGGTGCCCATCGTGATCCCGTCCGAGACGACCACGCTGTTGAACTCGAGCGGCGTGCCCCCGGCCTCGCGCACCCCCTCCTTCACCCACTCGGCGACTTGGCGGAGGTGCACGTTGCAGGGCGTGGTCTCGGACCAGGTGTTGGCGATCCCGATGAGGGGGCGCTCGAAGTCCTCGTCTTGGAGCCCGACCGCGCGGAGCATCGCGCGCGCGGGCGCACGGTCCGGACCCTCGAGCACGGTGCGGCTGGGAAGCCACAGCTGCTTGAGTTTGCCTTTGCTGTTCGCCTTCGGTTTCGATTTCGTGCCGCCCGCTCCAGTACGCTTCGGAGCGGTCACGCACCCACTCCGGCGCGATTGGGCTTGGCGCCCCCCGCGGAACTCATCGCCGTCGTGAGCCAGCCGTGCCGGTCGGGGTGCTCGCCCTTCACGATCGCGAGGAAACGCTCCTGGATCTGCCCGGTGATCAGGCCGCGCTTGCCGCTGCCGACCTGCCAGTGATCGACGGAGCGCACCGGGGTGACCTCGGACGCGGTCCCGCAGAAGAAGATCTCGTCCGCGACGTAGAGGAACTCACGCGGGATGTGCGCCTCCTTCACCGGGATGCCCATATCGTCGGCGAGTGTGAGGATCGAGTCGCGCGTGATTCCGTGCAGGAAGGACGCATCCACCGACGGCGTGTAGAGCGTGCCGTTCTTCACGAGAAAGATGTTCTGGCCGCTCCCCTCGCTCACCAGCCCGTCCACCGAGAGCGCGATCGCCTCGTCGTAGCCGTGGCGCTTCGCCTCCAACTTCATGAGCTGGCTGTTCAGGTAGTTACCGCCCGCCTTGGCCATGTTCGGGTGCGTGTTGGGCGCGGAACGGAACCAGCTCGTCACGCCCGCGTCCACTCCCTTCTCGAGCGCCTCCGGGCCTAGATACGCGCCCCACCTCCACACGATGACGAAGACGTGAATGGGGCTGTTCACGGGGTCGATCCCGGCCGCGCCCAGGCCGCGCAGCACGATCGGGCGCACGTAGGCACCCTCGAGCCCGTTGCGCTCGATCAGGTCGGTGGTCGCGGCGTGCAGCTCGTCGTCCGTCCAGGGATACTCCATCCGGTAGATGGCCGACGACTCCCGCAGCCGCTGCATGTGCTCCGCCCAGCGGAAGTACATGCGCCCCTGCTTGGTGACGTACGTGCGCATCCCCTCGAACACCGAGCTGCCGTAGTGGACCACGTGGCTCATCACGTGGAGGGTCGCGTCCTGCCAGCGCACGACCTTCCCGTCCGCCCAGATCCACTCGGTGGCTGGGAACGCAGCGCTCATGTACTGCCCCCCATCCACGCCATCTGGCCCCGCAGCTCGGCGCCGACCTTCTCGACCGGGTGCTCGCTCTGCTCGCAGCGCATGTTCTCGAACTGCTTGAAGCCGGCGCCGGCCTCGCCGATCCAACGGCGCGCGAAGGCGCCTGACTGGATGTCCGCGAGCACCTCCTGCATGGCGGCGCGGCTGGCCTCGCCGATGACGTGGTTGCCCGCGCAATAGTCGCCGAACTCCGCGGTGTCGGAAACGCCCCTGCGCATGCCGTTGAGCCCGCCCTCGTAGATCAGGTCCACGATCAGCTTCATCTCGTGGACGCACTCGTAGTAGGCGAGCTCGGGCTGGTAGCCGGCGGCCACCAGCGTCTCGAAGCCCGCCTTCATCAGCTCGCTCACGCCGCCGCACAGCACGGCCTGCTCCCCGAACAGGTCCGTCTCCGTCTCCTCCTTGAAGTTCGTGCGGATCACCTTGGCGCGTGTGCCGCCGATCGCCTCCGCGTAGGCGAGCGCGGTGTCCCAGGCGTGGCCGGAGGCGTCCTGGTGCACGGCCATCAGGCAGGGCACGCCCCGCCCGACCGTGTACTCGCGGCGGACCAGCTTACCAGGACCTTTGGGCGCGACCATGATCGCGTCCACGTCCTCGGGGGGCTGGATCTGCGCGAAGTGGATGTTGAAGCCGTGCGCGAAGAGCAGGGTCTTGCTGCCGTCGAGGTGCGACGCGATGTCCTCGTCGTAGACCTTCTTTTGGGCGGTGTCGGGAATCAGGATCGCGATCAGCCCCGCCTCCTTCGCGGCCTCGGCCGGGGTGGCAGCCCTGAGCCCGGCCGCCTCGGCCTTGGCGCGCTGGGGGCTCCCCTCGCGCAGCCCCACCACCACGTCCACCCCGGAATCCTTGAGGTTCTGCGCGTGCGCGTGGCCCTGGCTCCCGTACCCGATGATCGCCACAGGCCTGGACCGGAGCCGCTCGCGCGCCGCATCGGACGGAAGGGCCTGCTCGATCTGCTTCTGCTCGCTCACGACGATCTCCTGGGGTATCGGGTTCGGGTTGGTTGTCGAAGGTCGATCAGCGCGCGGCGGGCGGGACTCCGGCCACGCGCACCTGCTTGACGTCCACCAGCGCGCCCAGCTCCGCAATCCAGCGGTCCGGGATCGCCGCCTCCGGCGCGGCGCGGAAGACCAGCACCAGGTGGTCGTCGCTCCGGGCGAGCGAGTGGATCTTGAGCGTCATCCCGCGGCGCCGCACCGTGCCCAGCGTGCGCTCGAGCGCGTCCAGCCGGTCGGCGACCACCAGCGTGAGCTCGGGCCCCTGCTGCGCTCCGGCCACGGACTCGCTCTCCGCGCCCTGCCGCGGCTCGTTCGCCGGACCGCCGCCGTTCTTCGAGGCTCGGCTCCCGTTGGGCGCACTCATGGCGCCACCTTCTCGCCTGGGGCCCGCATCCACATCTCGTTCAGGGCTGCGCCAGCCGGAACCATGGGGTACACCTCGTCGTCGGCCGGGATGCGCAGGTCGAGTAGCACCGGACCCGGCCAGGTCGCCGCACGGTCCAGGGCCTGATCGAGATCGCCCGCCTTGTCGATCGTCTCCGCCTGGATGCGATACGCGGTCGCCAGCGCGGCGAAGTCGGGGGCCCCCAGATCGCTCGCCACCCGGCGCCCGCCGTGGATGCGCATCTGCCACTGGCGCACCATGCCGAGGGCGCCGTTGTTCATGATCGCGATGCGGACGCGCAGCCCCTCCTGCACGACGGTGGCCAGCTCCTGCGAGGTCATCTGGAAGCCGCCGTCGCCGATCACGGCCCACACCGGCCGGCCCGGCTGGGCGATCTGCGCGCCCAGCGCGGCGGGAAGCGCGTAGCCCATCGTGCCCAGCCCCCCCGAGGTCAGGTGCGTCCCGGGCTCGGCGTCCGCCACCTCCTGCGCGACCCACATCTGGTGCTGACCCACGTCGGTGACCAAGATCGCGTGGTCGCGTCGCACCACGCGCGCGATCGCGCGCGAGACCAGGCGACCCGACAGCGGACCCTCAGCGGTGCGCGCGTCCATCGGCGGATCGGGCTCGGCGCACTCCCGGCTCCACTTGTGGATTCTCTGCCACCACTCGCCGAGCACGCGGTAGCCGTCACAGGCTCCGCGCACGAACGCCGGCAGCGTGTCGCGCAGGTCGCCCAGGATGGCCACGTCCGTGCGGATCGTGCGGCCGTGCGCGCGCGGGTCGATGTCGAAGTGGATGATTCCCGCGTCC